>Ga0209402_10002959_pt1 | contig 16565 bp, 14 predicted proteins | sample ArcticOcean_MG_C_3_FD_187437 | JGI IMG/M metagenome (GOLD analysis project Ga0209402, IMG submission 187437) | Marine microbial communities from western Arctic Ocean - ArcticOcean_MG_CB8_126 (SPAdes) (version 2) | ecosystem: Environmental > Aquatic > Marine > Oceanic | place: Arctic Ocean... | reverse complement strand
ACCATTCTCCAGTGTTACTAGAAAATGTTTTATCTTCTAATAAATCATAATCTGCATTAAAAAACTGATTAAAAATTATTCGAAATATGTTTATTGCTGTTGATGTTTTTTCTACTAATTCATAATTTTGATCTGGAAAATAAATTGCATACAGATTTTGATGACTAGTAATTATTTTTTCCTCATAAGTTATATCATCATTCAGAAATACAGTTCCATGATCCCCTAGAACAATAATTATTGGATGATTCTCTACATCAAGTAACTCATCTATTATTTTAACCATATTTTTATTAGCAAATTCAATTGAATACACATAATGTTCATAATCCATGCTTGGAGGATTTACTTCTTCACCATTAGGTCCATAATAATAAGGTGAATGTGTCACTAAACTATGGGCAAATACAAAAGTTGGTTCGTCAAACATATTTTTTGTATTTGGTAATTCTGCAAAAAGACATAATTGAGTCTCCATATCTTGTTCAGGAGGTACAATTGGAATTATAGTACTCAATGGTGTATATTTTAGTAATTGATCCAATAGTCTTGTATCTGTATACCTGTTATTCTCATTTTTACATAAAGTACTATCTACAACTGGAATATCAAATGCAATTGAATGTTTTTGGAAATCTATTATTTTGTATCCATTTAAATCCAGTAATTTTATCGTCGTGCTCTGTGGTAACATTGAGTAAATACGTTGATATTTATCATCTACATCAAAATACTCCATGTTAAAAGTAGATCCTAGTGATGGAATTGTGTTGGCATAGTTACTGTAACTTTCATTGTGAACAAAAAATCCTCTATCTCTTAAACTATTAATAAAATTTGAATTATCAAAATTATAATATTTTTTTAATACTTTCTCTCCAGCATATGCATCCAATAAAATAAAGTAAATATCTGGTGTGAGAGTTTTATTTTCTACTATTTCTATATTTTTATCGTTTTCATAAAAACTCTTTTCAAATGTATAGATGCCAATATTTACTGATGAAATTAATATTAATGAAATTGCAACAGCATTAAGAATTAATGTAACATTGCCAAGTTGTATCTTTGTTTTATAAATTAAATAAGCTAAAGTGAAAAATGGAATGACAAATATAATAACTAAATATCTATGTCTTCCAATTTCAAAATCTCCAATAAATGCACCCGACAGATATGCAAATACTGGACTGTATAAAATAAACAATACTAAACTTAATGATACTACTAATGCAGATTTTTTCCAATCTTTAAAAATAAATCTGACTATGATAACAAATACTGTTGAAAATATCAACATCAAAATAATTGGTAGCACCATTTGTTGTGGTGGTACTTCATTTATGGTCTCAGAGTATAAGTAAATTATAGGAAAAATTGCAATTAGAAATGGATGTAAAATTTTTTCTTTATATGACATCTTCAATCGTTACTTTTTTTTAAATATAGTTCTATATTTATGATTCAAATACTCCCAATATTAATATAAAAATAGTGAAAGAAAAATATTCATTTCAAATTTTTAGCTCAAAATCTAACACCTTAAAAATTTTACAAAATAAATTAAATTATTCTAAAATTGAAAAAATTTTTGATTTTACCGTTGATGAGTGGAATGATAATAAATCAAATATTTTAAATGCATTATCTAAAAACTTTGAAAAAAATAATGTGATTGTACGTAGTTCTGCCAAAGGAGAGGATTCTCATGATAAATCTGAAGCTGGAAATTATGATAGTGTTCAAAATATTAATGCATCATCAAAAAAACAATTACAAAATGCAATTAATAAAGTAATTAAATCGTATGAGAAAAAAGGTAATTTCTTTCCTAATAATCAAATATTAATTCAAAAACAAACATCAAATATAATTTCAAGTGGTGTTGCTTTTACAAGATCTCCTAACAATCAACCATATTATATTATTAATTTCGATGATGGATCTTCTACTGATAGTGTTACTAAAGGAGAACAAAGTAATTTAATTAAAATTTTTAGAAATCTTGAATATAATAAAATCCCTAATAAGTGGAAATTATTAATAAAATCATTTAAAGAAATAGAAAAAATTACTAAAACAGATTGGTTAGATATTGAATTTGGGATAACAAAAAATAAAAAAATTGTGATTTTTCAGGTACGGCCATTAATTGCTCAAAAAAAAATTTTATTAAATAATATTGATGAAAAAATTTCTAAAAAAATTCAAACAAATAAAAAAAAATATGAAAAATTAAGTAAATCAAAAAATCTGTTTAGGAAAAAAATAATTTTTTCAGATATGAGTGATTGGAATCCAGCTGAAATATTAGGGGATAACCCAAATTTACTTGATTATTCTCTATATGATTTTTTAATAATGGAAAAAATATGGCAAAAAGGAAGAACTGTTTTAGGATATTATGATATTTATCCAACCCCACTCATGGTAAAATTTGGAAATAAACCATATGTTGATGTTAGAGCAAGCTTTACCTCATTAATTCCAAAAGAAATCAATAATAAATTAAAAAATAAATTAATGAAATTTTATTTTGATAAGTTAGAAAAAAATCCTCATCTTCATGATAAAGTTGAATTTGATATTTTATTTACCTGTTATGATCTAACATTGGATAAGCGGATTATAGAACTTAAAAAATATGGATTCAGTAAAATAGAAATTTCTACTATTAAAAATATTCTTATAAAATTCACAAATAGAATTATCAATGATTTTCCAAATACATCTAAACAATGTAACAATTCAATTATTCAAATGTCAAAAAATAGAAAAAAAATAATAAGTGAATTAAATAAATCAAATAGGTCTCACATTTCTCTTCTTACTGCAGCAGAAAAATTATTACGTGATTGTAGAAATTTTGGAACACTTCCATTTTCTACGATGGCAAGAATTGCATTCATAGGCTCCATATTACTAAAAAGTTTGAAAACTTGTGGTTATTTAGATTCACGACTTGTGGAAAAATTTATGATGTCGATAACAACTCCTCTTTCTGAAATTCAAAATGATGTTGAAGGGTATCTTACAAATAAAATTTCAAAAAAAGATTTTTTGAAAAAATATGGACATTTGAGACCTGGAACATATGATATTACAGCATTACGATATGATAATGAAACAAAATTCTTTGATCGAATCAAGTTTTTGAAACAAAAAAAGATAAGTTCTATTAATATTGATGAAAAATATATTTCACATATTTTACAACAGCATAACTTACAATTTACTCAAATTAGTTTTTTAAATTTTATTAAAAATGGATTAATACAAAGAGAAAAATTAAAGTTTGAATTTACTAAAAATCTAAGCGAATCTTTAGAATTAATCGCCGAAGCTGGCAATAAAATGAATTTTACCAGAAATGATTTAGCACATTTAGATATATCTACAATTTTAAAAAATAAAAATAAAAATCATGCCAAAACAATTTGGAAAAATATGATCAAAAAAAATATTGAGAGAAAAAAACTAAACAATTTATTAATTTCTTCACCACTTATTTTTTCCAAAAAAGATTTTGAAATTTTAGAATATTATATTTCAAATCCAAATTATATTACATCTAAAAAAATTGTTAAAAATATAATCAAATTAAAAAATTATGATGCAAAAATACACAACTTAACAAATAAAATTATTTTAATTGAAAATGCTGATCCTGGCTATGATTGGATTTTTACTCGAAATCCATCAGGATTAATTACAAAATATGGGGGAGTCGCTTCACACATGGCTATTAGATGCTCTGAATTAGGCTTACCTGCAGCAATTGGATGTGGTGAAATTCTATTTGAAAAATTGTTGAATTCAAATAAGGTACTTTTGGATTGTAAAAATACACAAATAATAATTTTAGAACACACAATTCACGATGAGTATTTAGAAGAAAAAAAAATACTCAAATCTTTAGGGTATATTAAGTAAAATTAATAATCTTTCAAAAACATCTAAACTAAAATTTAAAATACAATTTTTTTAATTAAGTATGTCTTGGAATACTTGAAAAATAGGGTTGGAATATCATTACGGGTAGAGTTTATTGATAGATATAACGAAAAACGAGATGTTTTAAGTCAAGACTGGACAAATTTCCTTCTAAATGTGAATTCTTTTCCAATTATGATTCCAAATACATTATCTGATGTTACAGAATTTTTAAATGAAATGAAATTAAATTTTATAATATTATCTGGTGGAGATAACATAGGTGACTTTCCAGAACGTGATAAAACTGAACATGAAATAATTAATTATGCAATTAAACATAATATTCCAATTCTTGGTGTATGTCGTGGGATGCAAATTTTAAATAATTTTTTTGGGGGTTCAATAATAACTACTAGTGATCAAAACCATGTTGGTAAACCACATCCTATAGATTTTACAAGTTCTAAATTTCCAGAATTAATAGGAAAAAAATCTTTACAAGTAAACTCATTTCATAATAATATAATTAAAAAAGAATGTTTAGGTGATAATTTAGAAACTTTTGCATTATCAAAGTTAGATAATACTATTGAAGGATATTTTCATACAAATCTCCCCATAATTGGTGTAATGTGGCATCCTGAACGTAGTAATGATATCGAATTAGGATCTCTTTTGATAAAAATGATACAAAATAAAATGATTTGGGGTAAATAACTTGAAAGCAATAATTTTGGCAGCAGGAAAAGGAGATAGACTAATGCCTTTAACTAAAGATAAGCCAAAATGCATGGTTAAATTATTTAATAAAACAATTTTAGAACGTCAAATTGAAATTTTTAGAAGTTGTAACATAAATGAAATTATAGTTATAACAGGATATCTTTCTGAACAAATTAAGATACCTAATTTAAAATATTATCAAAATAAAAAATATGATTCAACAAATATGCTTGAGACTCTTTTTTGTGCTAAAAAAGAATTGAATGATAATATTATAATTTCATATGGAGATATTATTTTTGAGAAAAAAATTCTTGAACAATTAATACATTCTAAAGATGATATTTCTATTATAGTTGATAAGAATTGGAAAGAATATTGGAAAATAAGAAGCAATAATCCGCTTGACGATACTGAAAGTTTGAAATTAGATAAAAATGGATACATAACAAGCATAGGTCAAAAAGTTTCAAATCTAAATGAAGTAGAGGGTCAATATATTGGTCTGATGAAATTTCAAAATGAAGGACCCAAAATTATTTCTGATTTTTATGAAAAATGTAAAAAAATATCAATAGAATCTAATCCATTACATGCAACACTCCCTTTTGAAAAATCTTTTATGACTGATTTTCTTTATGGTTTAATTAAAGAGAAGGTAAAATTAAAAGCAATATTTGTTCATAATGGATGGTTAGAATTAGATACTTTGAATGATTATAATGTATATAACAAACTTTACCAAAAAAATTTACTCCATTTCTATAAACCATAATTTAATGATTTATTTTTTTTATTATAATAAAACTTAAAAATAAATTAATCTTGTGGTCTTTATGAAACCTAAGAGTGATTATAATATTATTCAAATTTTACTAGATGGTTTAAGACATGATAAAGTTGATTCGTCATCATCATTGAGATCAATTAAAGAAAATAGTATTTATTTTTCTAATATGATAACAGCTGCGCCTTACACTTTAGCATCAGTTCATGCAATTTTTTCTGGAATGTATCCTTCAAGAAATGGAGTGAATGGATATTATAAAATGTCTAGATTTCGAAAGGATGAAATTACAACCATTACTCAATTACTTAAAGAACAAAATTATTTTACTTGTTGTGATGTAATACATGATGCAATAGTACCAAGTAATGGTTTTGATGAAAAAGGTATATTTGATGAAGATACAGTTGATTTTAAAAAAAGACATTCAGAAGTAATTCAAAAACTTTCAAAAAAAGAAAAATTTTTCTTATTTCTACATTATACAGAACCGCACAAACATCTTGTTGATGAATTAAATAAAATAAGAACAGATTCAGAATATGATAAGTCAGAAAACATAGATACTGATGCTTTAGAAGACAAATTTTTTGAATCTAGAGAAGAAAATGAAGTTAGGTATGATTCGTATATGGATGAATTAGATAATTATGTAAATTGTATTATTAATACTGTTAAAGATTGTGGAATTTCTGATAAAACTATTCTAATTTTTCATTCTGATCATGGAACAAGCCTGGGTGAGAAAAAAGGTGAAAAATTTTATGGTGTATTTACATATGATTACACTATCAAAGTTTTTTCAATTATTCATATTCCACATGAAAAACCTCAATTGGTTAATTCTCAATGTAGGACTTTAGATCTTTATCCCACCATAGGAAATCTTGCAAATATTCCTAAAGATAAATTTGATCCCATGATTCAAGGAAGTAGTTTATTACCACTCATAAATAATCAGGAAACAAAAGAAAGAGATGTTTTTGTTGAAACAGGTGGTCTATATGGTCCATGGCCATCACCAGAAAAACATAATATTTTTTGTGTTAGATTGAATGGTAAAAAATTAATTTATAATGATACTCCAGAAACGTGGGAATTTTATGATTTAACAAAAGATCCAAGTGAATTACATAATGAATATAATGAAAAATCAAATGAAATTTCAAGTTTAAAAGATTTGTTAATTTCACACTTGAAAGAAAATCAAATTGAAACTAAAATTTCCCAATAAATTAATTGAATTGTGCATATGTTATAATCGATTTATTTTAAGTCTAAAATCATTTCATTAATTAAACATGCAATTTTTTCATTTCCTTTTGCTGAAAAATGTCCTCCATATTCATTAGAATCTGAATATAACTCATCCAAATTTTTTACTTTCAATAAATTCTTTGTAATGTCTACCATAAACAATCCATCTATATTTGAAATATCTTTAATGAAACTTTCATAATAGTTATAATTTTTTTTGATAAAACCTAAGTCATCTTTTTGCGGTAAAAACATAAAAATTGCCTTAAATTGTTGTTGTTTTGAAAATGAAACATAGTTTTCAATTATTTTTTTGAGAAGTTCAACATTATTGTGTTTTTTAAAAAGATTTATTCTCCAATTGAGATTAATTTTCATTATTATTTGCATAGGATTCCATTCAATATCAAAAGATTTTTTTCCTAATTTTTTTGTAAATTGTATTTTTAAAACCCAATAAATTATCAAAAAATTCCTCTTAGGATTTTTAAACAGTGTTAGTGTATATGGAAAATGAATTTTTTCTTTCTTAAATTTTTTTGTATAAAAATAATCATATTTTTTTATTATTTCTAAATGTGTTTTGTAATCATAGAATTTTGCTTCACTATCTAATGGATTTTTTATCAATTCTAAATTCTTATTTTTAATACTAAAACGGGGTTTAAAACCAAAAGTATTTCCATATTCGTAATAATGTTTCCATACGCTTAAAATTCTACTAATGGTATCAGGAACTACTGCTAAAACTACAATTGGTGTTTTATTTGTGAGATATTCTCGTTTTAATCTTAATAGCGATTGATCGATACCATAGTTTCCTACACCAAAATTTAAAACATTTGTTTGTTGAAGTTTTGATAAAAAATGTTCCCAAGTTTTATCATCATTTACTTGACGACAAAATGTAAATGAATCACCATAACATGAAATTTTTGAATTTATTTGTTCAAATCCAGGATTTATGCGCGCACCATTTTCACCTATATTCCATTTAGTTTTACCTTCTTTTCCATTTTCTGTGTGAGATGTATTTGGTTTTCGAACCCAACCCAATTCTGAATCATACCCATGGTGAAAAAATTTTTTTAAACCTTCAGTTGATAAAGTTGGAAATTCATCTTTTTGAATAATTAACCATTGAAATTTTTTATTTACAAATGAAACTAAAGAATATGCAATAAATTCAACTATTCCATATACTATGATAATTAAAATAATATCCTTAAATTGACCTATCTCTATCATGTAGAACCTTTTCCTGTATAGTAATAATCTTTTTTCTTGAAATAAGGATTGTATAAAAAAATATTTAAATCATAATAGTAAAAATTATAATTTTTTTAATACTAAGAATCTCCTTTCTGGAACATTAATTGGGTATTCTGATTTTACCATTTTGTCTTCAATTACATCGAAATGTTTTTTCAGAAATTCTAATTTAGGTAAAAATATTCTAGGCTCATAAGTATCGGTAGATACTGTTTCAAACATTAGATAACCATCATTTTTCATTAATTTAATAATTTTTTCAACATATTCTTCAAAAGTAAATTTTGTATTCCCATCAATTGTTTCATCATTTGCCAAAGAAAAAACAACATCATATTTTTCATCGGTAGTAAATTCTTCAAAACTAGACGTATAAAATGTTAAATTCTTTTTTTCTAAAAATTCTTTCACATCATCACTAATCTTAACTAAATATGGATTCAATTCCACTCCATCAATATTTAATAAATAATCTGAAACATATATTGTAAAAAATCCACAATTAGACCCTATATCAAGAGCAGATTTTTGTTCTGATAAATATGATTCAATGTGATATCTTTCAAATCGTTTTTCAGTTGGTCTACATCCATTAAGTTTTATTTGTTCAAAACCTTGATAATATCCATTTTTTTGTGCGTAAATAAAACTTCCATAATTTTTTGATTGATCTTCTAAATGGATTTCTAATTTTGCATGTAAATTTTTGAGATCCTTTTCAATCACATATTTCTTTGATTTGTATAATAAATTAAACGTAACTAAAGTAGAAATTTTTTAAGTAATGTAAAACATGCATGTTCTAAATGTAGCCTAATTTCAATAAGGTTTCTTTTGCTTTTCTTATTTCTTCATCAGTTAGAGTGGAAGATTCATTTTTGTCTCCTTTGTTAATAAAATTAGTTAAAATTTCTTCTAATTTTTTAACTATTTTTGGATTTGATTCTACAATATTATTTTCTTCTAAAGGATCTTTTTTGAGATCAAAAAGATAAACATTTTTTGTAACATCTGCTCTTGATCTAAAGTATTTGTATTCAGAAGTTCTTACTCCAATAACTTTTGATAATCCATCGGATTTTTTATTATCTATTAATTGTGCTAAATTAATTCCAACCTCTATATATGCTGGTTTTTCATCTATCTTCTCTCCATTAATCAACGGGAGTAAACTTCTACCATCAATTTTTGATTCGTCTGTAGAGGACCCAATCATTTCCATAATTGTGGTGAATGCATCTGTATGTCTTACCATGTCTTGAATAACAGTATCTTTTTTTGTTTTATATCCTGCATACAATAATGGCACTCTAATAATTTCATCGTAAAGAAATAATGTAGCTCTTGAATTAAATGAACGCATTTCATAAGGAGACAATTCTCGTTTCAATTTTTCTTTTCTATAAGTTTGAGCTGCAAATCTTGCATTCAACAAGACTTTCATTCCAATTTTTTCCAAAAACGGAGCTTTTTTTGTACTATTTGTAATGATTTTTTGCATTTTTGGAATTTCATTAATATTTTCACCAGTTACAGGAATGTATTCCCCATGATCAGAAGTTAGTACAATTAATGTTTCATCTAAATTCACATGTTCTAAAAATTTACCAATCCAATTATCAATATATGAAACTAATTTTTCATAATTATTTTCCCCATACTCATCCTTATCAAATTCTGTAGGTACTTGAAATGGAGATCTAATATCCATTAAATGAATATAATAAATCCACGGATTTTTCATTTTATTTGATTTTAATTGTTCTACAATTTGATTACCTAATCCACCCTGAAGACGTAACCATTTTTCTTTTTCTCTAAAATCATAAATTGTTTTTTTATCAAATTTGGATGTAAGAGTTACAAAGAAATCATGATCTGGCACAAAAGCGTGAATATTATATCCATCTTGTTTTAGAGAATCAAAAAATGTCCATGTTTCTTTCGTAAAATTAAATTGTGTTTTACCTGAAGTTATGGGAAAAATTCCAGAAAAAAGAGAGGTTAAACTTGTTCCTGTTTGATCTGAAGTACTTATAGCTTGTGAAAAATAAGTTCCATTTTTCATAAGTGAGTCAATATTTGGCGTATGTGATTTTTTATTATCTCCAAAAACTTTGTCTGCTCGGAGAGCATCTATACTTAATATGATAATATTGGGTTTTTCAGACAAGATATCACTTTTTAAATAATGATTGAAATTTGTATTTTAATTTAACCCAAAAAACCTTTACTGCAATTCCTACTCCAACAAGAGCTCCTATGAGCATCTGAATTACTACACTTCCACTACCAGGATCAATGTATGCATAAGCATCATGAAATATTATTCCATTCAAAACTATCATTGATAGAATCATTGATTTAGACAAATTCAATAATGTTCTCCAATTTTACTTCTTTATAAATAGTTAAAAATATTTGATCCGTTGGAGATTTATTGACTACTTTTTAATACTTCTCAATATTACAATTTCAATTACATGCATTTTTAAATTGTTTATTTTCTTATGTGTAATTCAAGTTAAATAATCTATTTTTAATTATATGGTGATTGACAAATTTTCTAATTTTTGTAGATGAAACTATGGATGATAATGATATTTCAAAATTAAAAAATTCTGATTAATTATTGTGATTTTTTATTATCCACATATCTTTTTTATCCACTGCAATTTTTCTTTCATCTGAATTCATTAATAATTCTTGAATTTTTTCGCCGTTTCTTTTACCAATAATTTTTTGTTTTTTAGATATTTGATCAGCAAGTTTTTTTACACTTTCAATTTTCATTTTTGGAATAAAAATTTCACCCATATTAGTTAGTGGAATACATTGAAGTATAAAATCTACAGCATCATTAATATGAAAAAAATATCTTTTCATAGTTGGATCTGTTATTGATATGGGTTTATTATTTTCATGCTCCTGTTTCCAAATTTCAAAAACATTTCCTTTAGTTTCAATTACATTTCCAAATCTTATAGTTGCAAATTTTGTTGGAGGATTCAGATGTATGCCTCCCCATGTTGTAATTTTTTCACTTAGTAATTTTGTTGCACCATACAGTGTTGATGACTCTACAGCTTTATCTGTACTTAAATTCAAGAATTTTTTTGGTTTGCTTCTACTTATAGTTTTAATTAAATTAACTATTCCGTTGATATTTGTATCAATAGTTTCTATCGGATTAAATTCTGAAATTTCAATATTTTTTATTGCTGCTAGATGAATAATAATATCCACATTATTACAAGCCATTTCTAATCTATCTTTATCTAATATACTTCCTAACAATAATCGTAATTTTGAATGATTTTTTGTAGTTCGTCCTAATCTAAACAATGCATGTTCATCAATATCAATAATTCTAAGTTGTTTTATTGGATATTTTAAAATAGTTTGGGCAAGCATTGAACCTATACTACCGCCCCCACCAGTAATTAAAACAATTTTCCCATTAAGTTCTTTGATAAGATGTGATTTTAATTTATTATTTGTAGATTTTTTCATTTATGATTGATCTACTGTTTTTCTTCTTAAATAATATGTTTCTTATTTATGAAGAAAAAGAGATTTGTGACTGTTAAAGATATCGCCAAAGATTGAAAACTAATATTCATGAAAATTAGTGAATTAATGTTTGAAAATACTTGTAGTTGGATATGGTTCAATTGGAAAACGTCATGTAAACAATTTACTAGAAATGGGTAATGTTGAAATTATTATTCATACTCATAGAACCGATATTGATAATAAAATAAAAAATAAATGCAGAATTTTTAAATCTCTAGATGATTGCATAGATGAAAAACCAGTAGCAGCTATTATATCAAATGTAACTTCATCGCATATTGAAACTGCATTAAAACTTGCTTCTTTTGGTTTACATTTGTTTATTGAAAAACCATTATCCAACAATTTAGAAAATATTGAAAAATTATCTAATATTATACAGAATAAAAAACTTATAACTTTCATGGGATATAATTTACGATTTCATAATTGCATTAAAAAAATAAAAGAATTGTTAGAAAATAATGAAATTGGAAAAATAATTTCTGTTAATGCTGAATCAGGTTCATATCTTCCTGATTGGCATCCAGATGAAGATTATAGGGAAAGTTACGCTTCAAAAGAAAATTTAGGGGGAGGTGTAATTCTTACATGTATTCATGAAATTGATTATTTACATTGGTTTTTTGGTGAAATAAAAGAATTGTTTGCAATGACAGGCAAATTTAGTGATCTGAAAATTGAAGTTGATGATCTTGCCTCAGTTATAATAAAATTTTCAAATAATATAATTGCTGAACTTCATTTAGATTTTTTTCAAAAACCTGATTTTCGTTGTTGCAAAATAATTGGAACAAATGGAACAATCTATTGGGATTCTAAGGATAATATTGTAAAAGTTTATGATGTAAAACTAAAAAAATGGATAGAAAAAATTAATATCGTAAATTATGAACGTAATGACATGTATGTGGATGAAATGAAATATTTTTTAGATTGTATTAGTACTAATAAAAATACCAATAATGATATCAAAAATGGTATTTCTACTTTAAAAATTGCATTAGATATAATTGAATCATCAAAATCAAAGAGGCTAGTATCTCATTGAAAAAGAATAGCCTAACAGAATTATTTAATTTATACAAAAAAACTATCGTAATTACAGGTAGTTCAGGAAGATTAGGCTCACAGTATGCAAAAGTTCTGAGTATGGCTGGAGCAAATGTAGTATTGGTAGATATTGAAACTAAAAAAAATGAGCAATTAAAACAATACATTATTAAAAATTTTAAGACAGATCCAATGACATGTCAAGTAGATATTTCTAAAAAAACTGAAATTGAAAAAATGAAAAATATTATTCTAAAAAAATACAAAACTATCGATGTTTTGATTAATAATGCTTTTTTTAATCCTAGTCAATCAAAAAACTCAACATGTCCATTTGAAAATTTCCCTTTAGAACTTTGGAATGACGTATTAAAAATTAATTTAACTGGAGTTTTTTTGTGTTCTCAAATAATTGGAAAAGTTATGAAAAAACAAAAAAAAGGAAACATAGTCAATATTGCATCAATATATGGACTCGTTGGAGCAGATCAGCGTATTTATGGTAATAGTAAACTTAATTCACCTGTTTCATATGCAGTATCTAAAGGAGCAATAATTAATTTAACTAAATATTTGGCAGCGTATTGGCATGGAAAAAATATTCGTGTAAACACACTCTCATTAGGTGGAGTTCATGATAAATCCTACATGGATAAAACATTTGTAAAAAATTATTCTAATAAAACAATTTTAGGTCGTATGGCAAATGATGATGAGTATAATGGTGCAATACTTTTCTTATGTTCTGATGCTTCATCATATATGACTGGTGGAAATTTAATTTTAGACGGAGGATGGACTGCGTGGTAATTATTTTGGAAACATTTTATGTTTCAACATCATTTCTGCAATTTTAAATTCAAGTTCAGTATCTATCATAAGACCAGACTCTAATGGAATTTCATATGGAAGGGATTTTGGAAGAATTGCAGTTTTATATTTTAATAATTTTTCTACATCATAAACAAAAAGACCGTTTAACTGATAAACTATGGGTGAATCTTGTCTACTTTTTGGTCTCTCTTTCATTTTTTTAGATAATTTTAGAAATCCATTAGAATTCATTTCCATCATGTTAAAATATGGATTAAAATGTTGTTTGTAAACACCATATACTGCATCACATTTTTTTCTATTTAGTAAAGTGATTGCACCTTTAACATCTATATTTCTCATGAAGGGAACTGTACAATCACGATTAACAAGTATATCAAAATTATATCCTTGTTCTTTTAATTCATTAATTCCATGAACCATTACATCCACCATTCCTGCAGTATCTGTTGCTAATTTTTTTGGACGAACAAAGGGTACTTCTGCACCATATTTTTTAGCAATTCTTGCTATCTCATTATTTTCTGTTGAAACAATTACATGTTTAAAAATCCCTGATTCTAAAGATGTCTTAATTGTATGAGCAATTAATGGCATATTTCCCATTCTCCGAATATTTTTCCCTCGTACTCCTTTTGAACCTCCTCTGGCTCCAATAAAACAAATTGATTTCAATCTTTTTATTTTCATTTATTCATATATTAATTCAATTGTAATAACCTCAAGAATAAAATAATGTCACAAAGTAATTCAATTCAATATTGTCACACAAAATATGGAAAAGACCAGAAAATCTTATTTTAAGTCAAGAATATGCTGGAAATCAATTAATTGCCAAAGTATCATCTGAAAAAGGGTTTTCAGCAATAATTGATGAATATGTATACATTTATCCAGAAAATGTGGAAAATACTTTCAATATTATTCCAAATTCATCAGAATTCATTCAGGGTATTGGAATTGATTTAGGTGGAGGAGTTGGATGTATTTCGTCAACATTGGCAAAACGAAAAAATGTTGAAAAAATTTACTGTATTGAATTAGTTGAAGAAGCAGTAACAAAGTGTCAACCCATAGTTAAGCAAGAAATTTTAAAAGAAAAAGATAACAAAGTAATTTCTGTAGTTGGAGATTTTGATAATTTAGATTTAGAAAATAATTCAATTGATTTTGCAGTTTCATGGGATTCCATGCATCATTCAATGGACTTGATTAAAACTTTGAAAGAATGTAAACGTGTTCTTAAAAAAAATGGTATTTTTATCATAGTAGATAGAGCTCACAATAATTCTACTCCCGATTCTGAAATTGAACGTATGTTAAATATTGAATATGATGCAGATTTCTTAACTAAATTTTATAGACCAAAAGGAACAATTCTAACAAGAAAAGAAAATGGGGAACATGAACATAGATTCTTTGAATGGAATAAATTTTTTGATGCATCAGGATTTAAATTAATAGATAGTGTAGTAATAAAAACAGAGTCGGATGAAAATAGAAAATTAAAAAATGATAATAATATGAAGGAAGAATTTGTAAATTATAATTTAGGCGCATTTGGAAATAGAAAAGTAGCATTTGTCTTAAAATCAATATAATTAAAAAAAATTAAAAACTTGTAAAATTAATTATTTTTTGGATGTAATAAATAATAGTTAATAATAGTTAATAATTTTTAAAAAATATTATAAATTCAAATACTAGGTATAGAATATCGATATTATCAAATGAAGTGTTGTAAAAAATGTTTAATGCCGGATACCAGACCAGGTATAACTTTTGAAAATGATATTTGCTCACCTTGCATTAATTTTGAAAAACAGAAAAATACAGATTGGAAAAATAGAATGGATGAATTTAAACAATTATGTAATAAATATAAAAATTCAAATGACAAGGGTTATGATTGTGCAATTGCAGTTTCGGGTGGTAAGGATTCTCACTTTCAAGTATATTATGTCAAAGAAGTAATGAAAATGAATCCTGTACTTTTAGGTGTTGGAAATTTGGATTGGACAGAAACTGGAAGGAAGAATTTGGAGAATCTTTCAGATACATTTAGTTGCGACATGATAATGTTTAATCCAAATAGAAATGTTGCAAGAAAGATGGCGAAAAAAGCATTCACGGAAATTGGTTCGCCTACATGGTACATTGATTCGTTAATCTATGCATTTCCATATAGAATTACAATGCAGTTAGGATTAAAATTATTATTTTATGGTGAAGATGTAAACTATACTTATGGTGGAAAATATGATGAAGAAAAACCTTCAGCAATGTTCCAATCAAAAAATGATGTTGTGAAACCAATTTGGGATAAATGGTTAGAAGATGGAGATATTAAAGAAAATGAGCTTTCTGCAGCAAAACAACCAACAATAGAAGAATGTGAAAAAAATAAACTAGAACCTGTTTATCTAAGTTATTTTGTTCCTTGGAATTCTGATCATAATTATGAAGTTGCAAAGAGATACGGATTTAGACATTTAGATCATGAATATGTAAGAGAAGGAACATTAGAGAATTACAATCAGATTGACTCTTTAGGATATCTGATTAATCAATATCTAAAATATCCAAAATACGGTCACTCATCAGCAACAGAGATGGCATCAAGATGGATTAGATACGGTATGAAAACTAGAGAGGAGATGATTCCATTTGTAAAAGAAAATGATAAAAAATTAGACCAGGGAATAGTGGATAAATTTTGTGATTTTACACATATTTCAAAAAAAGAATTTTGGCAAATAATGGATAAATGGTATAATACAGAATTATTTGAGCAGGATAATGATGGAATCTGGCACGAAAAATTTGAAGTAGGAAAATAAACTTCACAGTAATTTTATAGATGCAAAATTTGTACAAAGTATAATGAAGGACATAATAAAAAATATTTTGAAAATTAAAAATAGAAAAATAGGTTCACAGTTTAATCCATTTATAATTCCTGAAATTGGTATTAATCATGACGGGAATTACAAAAAAGCAAAAAAAATGATTAAAGATGCCTATGATGCAGGGGCAGAATGTGTAAAGTTTCAATGTCACATAATAGAAGATGAAATGATTCCAAATGAAGTAATTCCTGTCAATGCAAAAGAATCAATTTGGGAAA
>Ga0209402_10002957_pt1 | contig 16569 bp, 14 predicted proteins | sample ArcticOcean_MG_C_3_FD_187437 | JGI IMG/M metagenome (GOLD analysis project Ga0209402, IMG submission 187437) | Marine microbial communities from western Arctic Ocean - ArcticOcean_MG_CB8_126 (SPAdes) (version 2) | ecosystem: Environmental > Aquatic > Marine > Oceanic | place: Arctic Ocean... | reverse complement strand
GCTAATAAAGCTTACTTAGATCAGGAACTCTTGCCGGCCGGCGGAGCTGAAATCAAATCTGAATAATTCTCGGTGTATTATATAACTTGCTGAAAGGACCAACAAAAATTCAACTCCCCAAGAAGTACAGCCAGCTTTCCACTTTCTTATTTCCAATTAAGAAATTTTCGCCACTTATTCTAATAGTTGCTCTTAAACCTTTTGTAATTACGATTTTAACAACGACAGCGATAACATCACTTCATGCCCAAGATGTTGCTGAGTACAGTGCGCGATATCAAGCGAGCGCCAATGGCGTATCGGCGATCGCACAGCGAGAATTCATTAGAATCAATGACAACAGCTATCGCTTACAAATTCGGCTACTTGCAGAAATTGCTGGGCAGCAACTAGCTAAATTAGAACAAACAAGCGAAATAGCTTTTATCAACAATTCTTTTCAACCACTATCCTATAGCTACATGTTGAGTGGCATTAGTACTGAGGCACATGCCATCAATTATAATTGGGAAGCAAAGCTAGCCCTTAGTAGGAGGGATGAAGAAAGCTGGTCCATTGATCTAAATGGAGCTGTCTGGGACCAGTTGAGCCATCAATTTGCACTACGACAAATTTTCGTGAACAAAAAAGCTGAGACAAATTCTGGAGAGCACGAATTTTTGCTTATCGATGGCGATGAAGTTGAGATCCATCGCTACACCGTAATTGGTGAAGAAATCTTGATCACTACTCTTGGTAGCTTAAGTACGGTAAGACTTGAACGAATTCAAGAAGATTCAGAAACTCGAAAGACAAGCATATGGCTAGCAAAAGATTGGGGTTATTTGCTCGCCCGAATTGAACAGATAAACGACTCCGGATTGAGGATCGAATTCGATTTAGAGAACGCCGTATTGGGCGGAAAGCAGGTTGAAGCTCTGCAGTAATTTGCAGCAGAAAAGATGACGATAGAAGGTGGGAAACGGCAAGCTTAGGCTGAAGCTGCTTTACCTGATTCAATATCAGTCGCTGACTCGACATTTTCATCTGCAGGCTCGCTTTCCAGCTCTTCAGTGTCTTGACTTTGCTTCTTCGACAGACTGTATTTGCGCATTTTCTCCACCAGAGTAGTTCGGCGAATATACAGCCGATCGGCTGCTCTGGCCACAACACCGCCACTGTCAGTTAAGGCTTGCTCAATCAAATCTTTTTCTAGGTTCGCTAAATATTCTTTTAGATCAAGTCCATTCAACGGTAACAATGAATCCTGAGCTATTGCTCCAGTGAGAGCGGAGGATTTGCTTTGATCAAGCTGAATAACACCATTGCTGCTTGCAACTTCTCGATCTCCTTTCGATATCTCTTGGTCACTAAGGTGGCGAAACTTCTTCGGCAAGTCATTAATCCCAACAATACCGTGGGGATAAAGTATCGCCATTCTCTCAACCAGATTGGCTAATTCTCTAACATTACCCGGCCAGGGGTGCCGACAAAGTGAGATCATAGCACCGGAATTAAATCTAACTGACCCACGCTTCTCGGCCTCCAAGATCGTGATCAATTCATTGAGCAATAGTGGCACATCTTCAGCTCTCTCGCGTAGCGACGGCATCTCAATGGGGAAAACATTTATTCGATAGTAAAGATCTTGGCGGAAGTCTCCGCTTTCAATCATTTGCTCTAGATTCTTATGAGTGGCTGCGAGGATACGAACATCTGTTTTGATGGTTTTTACCCCACCCACTCTTTCGAAGCTTCGTTCTTGTATCACCCGCAACAGTTTTACTTGCATAGCTAAGGGCATATCACCGATCTCGTCGAGAAATAGCGTACCGCCATTGGCTATCTCAAAACGACCCGCATGGGAAGCGATAGCTCCGGTGAAAGCTCCCTTCTCGTGACCGAACAATTCACTCTCCAGCAATTCTCTTGGAATAGCACCACAGTTAATGGGCACAAAAGATTTGTCCGAACGGGAGGAGTTAAGATGCAAATTCCGGGCTACAACTTCTTTACCGGTGCCAGATTCTCCAGTAATTAGAACACTAACCTCGGTATTTGCCACTTGCCCCATCATGTGACGAACCCGTTGAATTGGCTCACTGTTTCCTACCAAACTACGAAACATATTGAAGCAGCTAACACCATTAAAATCCCGCAGCCGGTTAAAGTTGTCATGAAACACTTTGGCTTTATGTAACGCATCCAAAAGTGGTTGATAGCTCAACGACAATGGTAGTTTTGCGGTAATACGGGTTAGCAACTCTGAGTCTAAAAAATCGGGTGCTTCTTGATCCGCTAACAAAACGAATGGTATTCCCGCTTCCCATTGGTGTAACTCTGCTAATAGTTCAGCCAGAGACAGAAAATCACAGTTACCTACCAACGCGACATAAACATCCGATGGCTTTTCGATCACCGGCTGGACGTTTTCATACCAGTTGGTAGTACTGGCTGAAATCGTTGACTCACCCAGAAAGGATAGCAGCGTCTGAATATCATGACGAGACTGCTCGCCGTCATCAATTAGGAGAATTGTAGTCTTGTTAGTCATATAAAAGTAAAAGCCCATTCGACAATACAATCATTGTAAACCGTTTTGCATCATTTTTTATTATTGTTTTTGCGCTAGCCGACAAATCTCTCAACAGTTGCCAAAGAATCAATTTCACTTCCATGGGTTCAAGATTGTGTCGAACTGTATGCGACCGCGTATGCAATTTATACACCAGCGGTAGAACCCGCATTGGCAAGCACCGAGTATCTTCTGGATTAGTTTCATATATGCAGCAAAAGTCGAACTATCGAATTACAGTTTGAAATCATTACCCTGTTCGGTGGTTTTACCAATTTCAGGCAGCGAGCAAATACTGCCACTCAATCTAGTTACCGCTAAACGTAAGAAGAAATTAACCGCTAAGGTAATGCTACGCATTGTTGAAACACAAATTAGTAGAGAATCTTGGCCGTTGACTCCGGCATCTGGATCTTTATCAACGCTGATGTTAATCGACCCAGCGGTAATTGTTTTAAGATTTAGTCCAGGACCACTAATAAACCCTGCAACAAGATTTGAGCCACGAGTCACTGTTAAGCAATTGATTGATAGGCTGGCAACTTGGGCCGCCATTGTCGTTGGAGAGCGTGCAAAATCTGCAAATAATCCGGCGAAGCGATTTTTCTTACTTGTTGGCCGAGGAAATAACACTGCACATGAGACTGCACGGCGAACCCTTCTAGATCGTGAGACTGAAAAACTGGCTGACGTTAAAAATAGTAATTCTAAACTCGCAGTTCAGGCTATCGTGGCACCAGCCAGAAGCGAAAAATTTCTATTATATCAATAATTTATAGTAACTCGGCATAGACTTAAATCTTGTCATAGTGGTGTCCTAGAACACTCTTTAATGGTTGAGAAATCGACTTAAAGAATTTTTTACACCAGTCGTTATAGTTTAAACCCGCTGCAGATCGAGAATATTTAAAGCAGCAAAACGGCTCTAAGATCACTCGTAAAACTGCTTTTTAAAGCAACTAACGTAGCGCGAAATTAGGAAAAAAGTAGTGACAACAATGTTAGCTAAAGCGCCACACTCGTGAATAAAATCGGACCCAATACACCGCATTCCGCATCGACAGATAGAAACGCCAAACACAATGTTGTGACGACTATCACTAGGGAAAGAAAACCCAGTAGCCGAGAATCGGTGGCGAAATCCTCAGATACTGCTGCGCCTAGCACTCAAGCTATCGATTTGAGCGCACTGGAGAGCAAGATTAATCTCCTGCCGGAAATCGATACCGCAAAAGTTGTAGATATTCATAACCGCATCATAGCTGGTGAGTATGAGATCGACGCAGATCGACTAGCTGGCAAACTGAAGGACTTGGAATCTAGCCTCTAAAGCTAATGCCAGTAATCTCATTTTAATCACTCTGTACAACAACCATAAACCTCGCAGCCGATACTCTGCGGATGTTTTGTTTCTCTAGCCTCTCTAATCAGCTATGCATAAGATTGAATACTTAAACTCTAGGCTGGGCCTAGCTACGATTCATCGAAGCTAAGGGCGGTTCGAGCTCATCTAGACGAAGCAGATCTTCGGGGCGATCAACATCCCAAAGCATATCCAATAATCGGTGCTTAAGGTTTTGTGACCTAATTTTGTCTATAGTGGTAGCCAATACTCGATCTCCACCCCACTGAATACCTTCGAACAACCCCGGTACGACTTCACGTACCCCGATCAACACATATCCACCATCAGTCGCAGGACCCAATACCACATCAGAGCCAGCTTTCAGAGCCGCAAATGCAGATTCTATGTATTCCGCAGTCATTGCAGGACAGTCGGTGCCTATTAGAACTACAGATTTAATACTAGGTAACTGAAGTGTTCTCTCGATTGCATTAGCCATTTTAAGGCCTAGATCCTCGCCATATTGAAGAAATATATTCTTTTTATTACAAATATTTAAAAAAAATTGATGAGAAATATTCGAAGATACCCACAAGTCCACTTCAGCCAGATCGGACAGCTGCGCCTGATTCACCGTGCGACTCAGCATGGCCTCATAGAGAGCTAATGCCCTCTCCTCCCCCAAGGCGGTAATAAGGCGAGTATTAACACTACCTAGAAGAGGCTCTCGAGCGAAAACCACCATCCTTGAATCTGTATACTGCTTTGCCATCTTACCCTTCTTGTTTACAAGTTAATCAGTGATCAATCTCTCATTTCCACTGAACTGATCATACTGCCTTTAAATGCTTTCTAGCTGCTTTCGAAACCTTAATCCCCTATTTTCGGATAATACTGCTCGGCCAGAGAATTTGGGCTTCTCCCCAAAAAATACAACAGCCGTAACTTCCACATAAGTAATATTGTTCTTAGCACACCTTTTTCCTCCCAACGACGGCTAGAGGTTTCTACTGAGCATCGAATTCTTTTGGGTCTAGCGACAGCTCTTAGCTTCTTGCTTATAGCCACGTCTTCCATTAAGGGAATTTCAGTAAAACCACCGACTTTATCAAACAATTCGCGGCTTACGAACAGAGCTTGATCCCCGGTACAGACCTTGGTTAATGCCGCTCGATTATTCATCGCAATCGCGACCACTCGAAAGATAAATGCGGGATTGCTAAAACGTACATCGAACCATCCCCAACAAAGGGGTTCTCCAGCAGTGACCGATTCCACTAACATAACGATATCATCTGGCAGGATTGTATCGAGGTGGAGAAACAATAAGACTTCTCCAGTTGCCTTCAGCGCTCCCTTATTCATTTGAAAAGCCCTGCCGACGGCGCTTAAAAGGGCAACATCCGCCTGCTGAGCAACTATTTCCAGACCGCCATCTCCGCTACCGCCATCAACTACGATAATTTCATGACCTTGAGTACGAAGATCCTGTAGGCGCGCTAACTGGCTATCTATCAGCGATGCCTCATTGAGCACTGGAATAATAAAGCTTATCTTCATTTAATTGATAACCGCCCTCACGAGACATGCTGGATCTTGATATTTAGATCTTGGGAAAATCAGTTAAATCCAATCGAAAATCTCAAATGCGTTATTTATGCAGAACCAACGGAAGAGATGATCAAAGACAGTTCTGAGACCCCATTTAGCTTTCTTTTAATTTAAGAAGCAAGATTTCTCTGCTACCCAACACTCGCAACACCCCTGAGCCGCCCAAGGTTCTCCCCATGATCAAAATTTAACCCTTCGTTCCTATTAGATTACTAATGTAAGCTCGGAGAGAGAATAACCACCATTTTTTAAGAAAGTAATCTACAACGAAATTCTTGTAACTATGAGGAATATACTAGGAGTTCGCTGATAATTAACGGAGAGAGCGCAGCATACTCAGCAGAATTATTAACACAGGAAAAGTAAGGAAAATTACGGTTAACCGATCTTGTATTAGAACCACTGTTGGTTTTTAATACGCGGCCGATAATAGCCGTGAAGTTACAAGAAGTGCGACTCATTCAACTCCAGTGGAATGGACACTAATATCACGCAAACACTTTCACTATAAGAATGAATTAACGTGAACACAAAAAACTTTTACATAGTAGCTACAGCGCTTAATGAACCCAGTCTTAAGGTAAAGATTTCGGGTCCTTACCTGACCAAGATGGCAGCGCAGTCGGATCTTGCTGCAGCGATTGATGAAGCCATGGTTATCGATCCAAGCGCTAAAGACTATGCCTACAGCATCTCTAGAGTAGAAAGCCAGCAGCCTGGCGTTATTCAGCACATGGCTGATTCTCGTTCCACTATACTTTAAGCCCGCCATCCAACCGGCCTTCAGTGTTCGATTCAGCACCAAAGCCGCTATCTCTGACATGATTCCCAACGAAGACTCACCGTAGCAGCTGACAGCCTAACAACCTTGCCCCCAATGGCCCCTAGTTTTCACATTCCTTCTCTATGTATATAGGTGTAAACTAAATTTATTCTAGATAGTCACTATCTATGTTGATTATTTGTCTGCACTCCCACTTCCGTTGTAAGAATTAGTTAGTGGCTCAATGCTTTCTTCTTATAGATAACACTATTATTAGGGGGTTTTGGTTAAGCTCTGCTTACTACCCAGTAGCCCAAAGTTCTTTCCTGAGCTAAATTCAAGGAAAGCACAGAAGGATAGAGAGGTTCTTTTGAAAAAACTCAGCGCACTGCATCACATTAGTATCATCGAATCCCGTGGCACAAATTGTGCTTGGGTGAGGATCAAATACAACAACAAGAGCTTTCAGCAATCTTTCCCGTTTAAGAAATTTGGCGGGAAGAACAAGGCAATTGCCGCCGCAAAGAAAAAACGGGATGCTGAAGGTAAGAAAATTTATGGCAAGAATTGGCCTTATGCTAAATTCAGCCCCCGCAAAATTTCTCCTCTAAACAGCTCTGGTGAAATCGGAGTTAGTTATTCTGAGAAAGACCATTCCTGGGTTGCCACTTGGCAGGAAGGAAAAGGAGTTAGACGTAAGCAGAAAAATTCCTATTTTTCCATTAACAAATATGGGGAAGCCAAAGCCATGAAAATGGCAGTGAAAGCGCGCCGAGATGCTGTGAAAGCGAATCAGATTCAATAGCAAAATATTAAATGGAAATAAGAAAGAACTGGTCGAACAGCTGCGGAACTCTTTAGTTGGCGCTAGGTGACATCGGTGTTGCCCATATTTGATTATAATCTAGTACGTTGGCATAGACTAGATTAGCATCGAAATTTAATCGATCGACGCCGTAAACTTCAAACAACGCCTCAAAACTACCAAGCGCACCATCGTTATCAATTGCAGTGACTAAATCCATTAACGCATTCGCATCAGCCAGCGCTTGAGCAGTGTGCATTAAACCGGCATCGCGCATACCAGAAATCAGTATCACTTGGGTATCGATACTGGCCGGAAAAGTAGAGAACATACCATAGTCTCTGAACGGCTCGCCTTCTTCAGGCAATCCAGCATCACTGGTGTAATACTCCGCAGTTTCTGTATTCAATAACTCATCGTAACTCCGTCCAATTTTTAATCCAGATCCCGCGAAAGCCATGTCGGTTAATTTTTCTAGTGCACTGAGGTAACCTATGTAGACAATATGATTACTTCTAATATCTGAAGTAGTTAAGTCAGACATCATCGTAATGTTCACCCGCTTACCACTGTCTTGCAATATAGGAATTATTTTTGCAAGCGCAAAGGCACTACCTTCTGGCATATAACTTAAATCTAGATCGAGATAATTTTCTGCTTGTTCGATATCACTAAATTGTAGATCTTCCAAATCCGATCGGGAGTTGATGTTAAATTCACGCACCATCCTGGCAATGTTTCCGTTAGCGTTTAGTTCGCCAAATATATAGTAGTCGCCCATTACCAATAGAATCGGCTGGTTATCGATTAGGACACTAGCCCAAACAGCATGCTCAGCTGCTTCGACTGTAGGTTGATTTGAAGTTGCAGCACCATCTGTCATTAGAACTACTAAATTAGCGAACAACAACAATGCTAGCGTGAACATTAGTCCATTAGTAAAATTAAGATATGGCTCAAGTCTATTGATTTTCGAAGACGCTAAACTTGAATTTTTCGAATTCACCGCAATAGTGTACTGCCCTTTCGGTATAACGATGCGATGTACTGCACCCTGCTCATTATTTTCATAATAGGCATCCAGTTTTTTGCGCAGCTGATGTACATAGACCCGAACCGCAGAATCCGCCGTAACATCAAAATCTTCTCCGCGGCCCAAAACATCGATCGCGAGTTCCAACTCTCTAGGTAGACGGTTTTCAAGAGAGCATTGAATCAGATACTGAAGCATCGCCGAGTAATATTTCGACCTTCCCAACTCGCCGCTATTGATGATGCGCTGGCAGAGCCCACGCAATTCCGCCTCACTGAATACTTCCCCAATGGATTTTGGATTCGGACTGTCTTTTGCAATATCTTTCATTATTTATTGAAGCTTGGTTACTAAAAACCTGATTATAGCAGTTTTGAGGAATGGAGAACGTCAACTACCGGCCATTTCACGGGAAAACTAGTTAGACGGAGGCACGCTGCGATTAAGTCGAAATATGCTCATTCCTTTATTCCTTTATTCCTTTTTCAAGCAGTCAATTACCTGCAGATATGTAATTTTTTGGTTTATTTATAAACGGGGGCATTTATCATTTATACCCGCGTATAATTAAATTACATGAACAAGGATCACGCATCTAAACGTATTAAACAAGTGCGCATAAAAAAGACGTGTTGGGAGTTGGGAGTACGGAGGTCTAAGGAATCAGAGTTTGATTAGAAGTGATTTGAGCTTGTCGTTATAGTCGATTTCACCCTCCATGACATATTGCTCATGGTTACGCTCGATATAACGCAGATCATAGAGATAATTCACCATAGTACCTCGAGATTGGCTAATGCCTTTCTCACTGAGATCAGCTGAGGTATGCACTTGATGAATTTTAGCACCGTTTCCAAGATGGAAACGAGCAACGGGATCAACTGGGTACTTTCCTTGTTTAGCCGATAATAAATAGTTGAGAACGGTTCTTTTTATAAGCTCGTCGTTTTCACCGATGGATTCGAGAACTGGCGATAACGATTTAAGTTCTTTTTTAAGATTGGTAAGTTCCTCCGCCTCATCTCCGCTATCTGTACCTAACCATCGTTCTAAGCCTGGAATTGGAGAAAGGGTCACAAAGGTCTTAATAGAAGGAAATTCTGCTTGGAGTTCTTGTACTACCTGTTTGATCAAAAAATTGCCAAATGAAATGTTTTTTAAACCAGGCTGGCAATTACTAATACTATAAAATGTTGCAGTTTTGTAACCGGAAGGATCTACAACGTCCCCGCCCTTGTCTTCTAGAATAGAGTCTATTGAATGTGGAACCTCGTTCGTTAAAGCAACCTCGACGAAGATTAGCGGCTCATCCACTAAGGCTGGATGAAAGTACGCAAAACAGCGGCGGTTTGGTGGATCGATACGACTACGAAGGTCATTCCAGTCTTTTATCTCGTGTACAGCCTCGTAGCGGATGATTCGCTCAAGTATTGCTGCTGAAGAAGCCCAGTTAATTGTCTGCAGTACAAGAAAACCCCGGCCAAACCAGGAAGAGAATAAACGCACAAAGTCTCCATCAACCGATTTAAGTTGCGGATGGTCTTTAAGATGCTTGAGCAAATCAGTGCGCATCGCCACCAAGTCATGAGTAGCGCCCGGCGTTTGATTAAGCCGTTTGAACAAATCATTACGTTTTGGGCGAGTGGCATCGGAAAGTTTATTTAGATTTGAACTCGAAGGATCTTTTTCATAGGTTTCGTATACTCGTCTCACCATTGCAGGGTCTGCGTTAAAATTTTCTTCTAGATTTTTAAAGAATTCTAATTTTTGGGCTTCATTAAGGTCAATGTAATGATCGAGCACCTGTCGTGCAGTAACGATGCCAGAAACTTCACCTACTGTTCCCATTAACTTTTCTAGCAATTCATCGATTGATGCCGCTTCGTTATTGCTGAAGAATAGTCCGCGCTGGCGGTTAACTAATCCGCTGAGGAAATCTTGAAATCTACTAAATGCCATATACTAACCTTACAACACAGCTCTTAATTCAGCCAATGTTTATCTAGCCCACACGACCCACTTCAATCAATAGTTGTAAGCTGTTCGCTGAGTATCACGAGCTGCTTGAATTTAAAATTTCTAAGCAACAACTTAAGTATTTAATTAAAAAATATAGAAAGAACTTTCAAAATTCGTAATACCAATTTTATTATCTTTAATAATGGATGTTCCGCCCCCTTCCGAGACACTCATCAATATTAGTAAAACTATCATCATACTCTCGAGATTTTTTGAAGGAATTACTTTGCTGAAAAGCGAGTCGTTAATCAAATGCAAACCCGATGAATCCCACAGGGGCCATATCGCTAACTTTTAAGCTGCCATCTGGGAAAAAGGACATCACATCTTTCTCATTAGACATACGTTCTTCAGCTTAAAACGATTCTTTAAAAATCCTTAATCTTTAATGGAAGCAATGTTTATCGCACACAAGTCATGAAAGACAAAAGCCTCTCTTATTGTGTTATCGATCACAGCGAAAGATTGAAATCTCAATATATTGTCAACAATATGATTGAATTATCTACTGATTTGGTAGATTATTTAAACTTATCTTAAATATTGTTAACAAAACCAGTGATGAACAAAGAATTTTCCTCTCTAATAGAAACGCGTCCATCAACGCTGGCCGATGACGTCTTCTCCAATCTCCGAACGGCGATTGTAAAGGGTGAGCTGGAATCTGGATCGAAAATCAATGAACCCCAATTAAGTAAGCTATACGGCATCAGCAGAGGCCCGCTCCGCGAAGCTATTCGACGGCTGGAGGGCTGTAAACTTGTCGAGATTACACCAAATGTTGGTGCTAAAGTAATCTCTCTTAATAAATCACAAGCTATTGAAATATATGAGATTAGAGAATCTTTAGAAGGTTTAGCTTGTCGCTTATCAGCAACCCGTGTAGACCAAAAAGACTGCAACAAGTTGCGCGATTTGCTTTCCAATCATGCGCAACAGATCCAATCAGAAAACGGCAGGCTTTATTATCAAAAAGAAGGTGATTTAGATTTTCACTATCTGATTGTTCAGCTCAGTGGCAATGCTCGGCTATTTCACTTGCTTTGCGAAGAGCTATATCACCTATTACGTTTGTACCGCTGTCAAACGAGCAGTAAACCGTCTCGTCCTGGACAAGCTTTTAAAGAGCATCACAACATAGTTGATGCACTAGAGAATCGAGACGGCGAACTGGCAGAAATGCTCATGAGGCGACATATTGCCAATGCTAAAGAGACATTAATCAGTCAATTTAAAGAGTAGATAATTTATATAGATCAGAAAGTTAAATAATCTAATTGAGGAGAACTTTATGACTTCACTATCCCCGGGAGCCAAGTTTAGAAAAGCCCTGGAAGACAACAAGCCACTTCAGATTGTCGGAACAATTAACGCATACTGCGCCATGCTGGCTGAAGATGCTGGGCACGATGCAATCTATCTATCCGGTGGTGGTGTAGCAAATGCCTCCTACGGCCTTCCCGACCTTGGAATTACTAGCCTCAATGATGTAGTTACTGATGTTGAAAGGATTTCTAATGCCACTGATGTCCCCCTACTGGTGGATATCGATACTGGCTGGGGTGGAGCATTCAATATTGCCCGATCCATAAAGGCCATGGAGAAAGCTGGAGCTGCAGCAGTGCATATCGAGGATCAAGTGTCGCAGAAACGCTGCGGCCATCGACCCAATAAGGCCATTGTTAGCCAAGCGGAGATGGTTGATCGCATAAAAGCTGCGAGCGATGCAAAGATAGATGGCGATTTTTTAGTTATGGCACGAACCGATGCCCTCGCTGTAGAGGGTATGGGCGCGGCCATTGAACGTGCAGTGGCCTGCGTCGAGGCAGGCGCCGATGCCATATTCCCTGAGGCCATGATTGAATTGGAACAGTATAAGCAATTCGCAGAAGCTGTGGATGTGCCGATTCTAGCGAATATCACTGAATTTGGTCAGACGCCGCTCTTTAACTGTAATGCATTAGACAAAAATGGGGTTGCCATGGTCCTGTACCCATTAAGCGCTTTTCGCGCCATGAGCAGAGCAGCTCTGGACGTGTATCAGACGATTTCGATCAATGGTGACCAAACTGCTGTATTAGATAGAATGCAACCTAGAGCAGAGCTCTATGAAGTGCTGGGATACCATGCTTATGAGCAAAAACTGGACTTATTGTTTGAGTCAGATAATTAATTATTTCAAATAGTTATAGCACTTTACTAAATTTATATTAAATATTGATCAACACTGCGAATGCGAGCCTTAGTGACCTAGGATTAGCTCAAAAAATCATTGGAGAAGAGAAAATGGCAGAGAAAAAATTAGCTGGTGCCGGCTTACGGGGCCAAGTCGCCGGAGAAACAGCACTGTGCACTGTAGGCAAGACTGGTACCGGGCTTACTTATCGAGGCTACGACATCAGTGTACTTGCAGAAAAAGCTAAATTCGCAGAAGTAGCCTTCCTACTGCTTAAAGGTCACCTCCCTACACAGACTGAACTTGATGGTTATTGCGGTAAAATCGAATCATTAAGGAGTTTACCTCAGGAGCTAAAAGATGTTCTTGAGCGAATCCCTGCTTCCGCACATCCGATGGATGTAATGCGCACCGGCTGCTCAATGCTGGGCAATTTAGAGATTGAAAAGGACTTTTCAGAACAAGACGAAGTGGTGGATCGCCTACTGGCAGTATTTCCATCGATTATTTGTTACTGGTATATGTTCTCTCATGAGAGAAAGCGAATCGATACTGCTCTGGATGATAATTCAATAGGTGCCCATTTCCTTCACATGCTTGGTGGAAAGACTCCTAATGAGCTATTTCGCCAGGTTATGGATGTCTCACTTATTCTCTACGCGGAACATGAATTCAACGCCTCAACCTTCACTGCCAGAGTTTGCGCGTCCACCCTCTCTGATATGCACTCTTGCATAACAGCCGCTATCGGTAGTTTGCGAGGCCCACTGCACGGTGGTGCCAATGAAGCAGCCATGGACATGATTGAAAACTGGCAGTCTGTCGACGAGGCAGAAAGCGAAATCATGGGCATGTTGGAGCGGAAAGACAAAATTATGGGCTTTGGCCACGCTATTTACAGTGAATCCGACCCCCGCAACACGATTATTAAGCAATTTGCCGCAAAGTTAGCTGACCATGTGGGTGATTCGGTGCTCTATCCGGTGTCAGTCCGCTGTGAAGAAGTTATGTGGCGCGAGAAGAAGCTATTTTGTAACGCCGATTTCTTTCATGCTTCTGCTTATCATTTCATGAATATACCGACCAAGCTCTTCACCCCGATATTCGTGATGTCTCGGCTCACTGGCTGGGCTGCTCACGTTAAAGAACAGCGTGCGAATAACCGCATAATAAGACCCAGTGCGAACTACACCGGGCCTGAAACTTCGACTTGGGTGGATATAACTGACAGATAAGTGCTATTCGCTTAACCGATACTGCGCTCCATCAACTTCCTGGCACCAGCAAGTCCCGAGCCAGGCTTAACTATAGTGGCCACGTTGATTACCAACCGTGAAAGTATCATCAGGCTTCAATAGCGGCCGTAGGAGCTATCGAAAGAATGTCTATTCAGTTTAACTAATACATATAAGTATTTGATTTAAAGGATTAATAAATGTCTAAAAATGTTGATTTGAACACCCGATCAGAGCCAGATCAAGTATTAAAGGACATCGCCGATTACGTTTGCGATTACGAAATTGATTCCGATGAGGCTTTTAATACAGCGCGAAACTGCCTTATGGATACGCTCGGCTGCGGCCTCCTAGCCTTACGCTTTCCCGAGTGTACAAAACTGCTTGGGCCAATCGTTGAAGGCACTATGGTGCCAAATGGAGCTCGGGTTCCAGGCACACAATTGCGACTAGACCCAATCAAAGCTGCCTGGGACATAGGCTGCATAGTTCGCTGGCTGGATTACAACGATACCTGGCTGGCCGCTGAGTGGGGCCACCCTTCTGATAATCTTGGAGCCATACTCGCAGTTGCTGATTTCATATCACAGCAGAATATCGCGGCGGGTAAAGAACCTCTAAGCATGCATGAAGTTCTCACCGCAATGATCAAAGCCCATGAGATACAGGGGGTTCTGGCGCTAGAGAATAGCTTTAACCGAGTTGGGCTTTGCCATGTACTGTTAGTAAGAGTCGCAAGCACAGCCGTGGTCACCAAAATGCTTGGCGGCACTAAGGACCAGATTATCGATGCCTTATCTCAAGCTTGGGTAGATGGTTCTAGCTTACGAACTTACCGTCATGCACCTAATGCGGGTCCTCGCAAGTCCTGGGCTGCAGGCGACGCAACTTCGCGAGCGGTGAGACTTGCAGACCTTACCCTACGTGGCGAGATCGGCTACCCCAGCGTGCTTACGACTCCGACTTGGGGCTTCTATGATGTATCTTTTAAAGGTAATTCTTTTTCATTTACAAGAGCTTATGAATCTTATGTAATGGAAAACATTCTTTTTAAGATATCTTTCCCGGCCGAGTTTCACTCACAGACTGCCGCCGAAGCTGCTGTTCGGCTGCATCCGCAAGTCAAAGACCGCTTAAAAGACATTGAGAAGATCGTAATTCACACCCATGAGTCGGCAATACGAATAATCAGTAAAGTTGGACCTCTTAACAATCCGGCGGACCGCGATCACTGTCTCCAGTACATGACAGCGGTGCCTCTAATATTCGGCAATTTAATAGCAGAGCACTACGAAGATGACTTTCATGGCTCTAACCCTATAATCGATAAACTGCGGGAAAAGATGGAAATTCACGAGAATCCGACTTATACGAAAGAGTATCTGGAGCCGGAAAAACGCTCTATTGCTAATGCCCTGCAGGTTTATTTCAAAGATGGAAACTGCACGGAAAAGGTGGAAATTAACTATCCTGTAGGCCATAAGCGACGCCGCAAGGAAGGTATCCCCCTTCTAGAGAAGAAATTTCAAGCAAATCTTGCAACGAGATTCCCGGCAAAGCGCTGCGGGAAGATCTTTGCGCTGTGCAAAGACCAAAGGCGATTAGAACAAACTCCAGTAAATGAATTTATGGACCTCTTTGTAATCTAAGATTGGTCAGTCTCTCAATTTCTTGATATATCGATTACCTGGCCTGACAGCAGGATTTTGAGGCAGCCACCCAGCTTGATATTAAGATGTATTGTACTCAAGTAAGGTTATTACAACAGGTAGGCTGCTTTGCTTTTGTCTAGATAAAACTCTGCGCATGGACGGTATCTTTATGTTTCTAAAACCGTTTTATCTAATAAATAAGATAAGGACCCAACAATGAATAATGCCGTTTTCATCTCTATTGCTTTCATTACTGGTTCGTTGATTCCCCTTCAACTAGTATTCAACGCCCAGTTGGGAGCCATTACCCGAAGCCCTTACTCTGCAGGACTTATAGTACTTATCGCCGGCTTGCTGACAATGAGCCTAATCGTAGTGGTTATGCGCCCGCCAATGCCAAGTATAGCTGCTCTGGCAGCGGCACCGCCTAATGTATATTTAGGTGGAGTTATCGCTTCTGTATACATCGTAGCTATTATCATGGTCTCACCAAAGCTGGGCGTGGGGCTTACTACAGCACTGATTCTGTTCGGCCAGCTAGTTATGGCTTTGATTCTCGATCATGTGGGCGCATTCGGCAATCCACAAATAAGTATCAATGCCTGGAGAATGGGAGGAGTCCTAATGATGTTGGGAGGCATTGTCGCAATCAAAACTCATTAGACTGCCCAATTGACCCAAAAGACCTCGTAACATGTTTGAACCACGTAAGCGCCCTTATCGATAATCCGTGCAAACTACATCTTTGCGGTGACTAAGTAGCCCAGCACTTTCATGATTAAAATTTATACCAACAACTGAAGTTAATGGTCATAATTAGTGACACTGCACTCCATATTTCAGGCGTCTTCATGTATTATGTTTGCATACGGACGATGGTTCGCGGAAGCGGATTAAAGAAGTCAGCTAAACTTTTAAAACTAAGGATAATTCTTGCATGGTTAATCTAAACCAAACAATAAAATTTTTGAGTTAATTAAATAATTCACGGCGCAAAGATCGCCAAAAGGAATTAAGAATATGCAAAAGCTGCTGCACCCTAAGTGAAACACAACCAATGCCTTCACGGAGAAGCGGCACTCATTTAAAATCTAGTTTGAAGTAAGCACGCGACAGAAAGTAAAATTTATGAAAAAAGATTTTACTTTAAAAAAATAAATACCAGAGAGGATAAGCTCGGGAAGATACCGCTATTACTGCGGTTTCTGAAGCTTTGCATTTTGACGGCAACCTAAGGCATGCTTGCGATCGCAATTTTGATAGCTGCAATAATTGTATCTTTAAACGCAATGTTGCTAGGAATATATTGAATTACAATAACGTAAGAATTCAGAATCTGTCATGAATACAAGGTATGGATTACTTGGTTAAAAAAT
>Ga0209402_10002947_pt1 | contig 16598 bp, 11 predicted proteins | sample ArcticOcean_MG_C_3_FD_187437 | JGI IMG/M metagenome (GOLD analysis project Ga0209402, IMG submission 187437) | Marine microbial communities from western Arctic Ocean - ArcticOcean_MG_CB8_126 (SPAdes) (version 2) | ecosystem: Environmental > Aquatic > Marine > Oceanic | place: Arctic Ocean... | reverse complement strand
GAAGGTCGGAATGACAACACAAATGTCCGCGTTTCTAACGCCTTTCGGTGGGCAGACATAGAAGGGTATAGCGTCTTTACCACGGTCATTTTCTAGATTAATGACATAGAAGCCACACTTGAAGGCATCCGGAATGTCGAACACAAAGTCGGTCTGCCAATTGAAATCACCCGCGTCGTCGTCATGAAAATGGATGGCGGCATATTCTTTAGGTGCATGGCGCCAACACATTTCATTTCCACTCCATGAGCTGCTTTTTACCGCTCGAGTAGGAATGTTGTGAAGAACGCCATTGAGTTGATTGGGACCTACGTCTGTTGTTCTATCTGACTGGGTTTCTAAAGAAAAGTCCCAAGCGGCATAGATATCCGTGTTTGTTGCGCAAACCTCAAGAGTCCGTGGGCTATTAAAGTCGAGAACCTTTGAGTGGATGCTTGGCGCCTCGATTTTGCCGTTAAAAAAAGCGTGTGGCTTTGGGTCTAGTAGGCAGGCCACAGACACTTCGACTATTTCGGGCAGGGCCGCGGTCGTAGGGCACTGAAATGTTTGTTGCAGGGTGCGGTTTCTAGTGGGCGTTGAAACGCTTGTGCAAGCCATTGTAATAATTCCGGCGACGCCGTCATAAGAGCAGAAGACCTGGTACCACTCGCGTTCAGACAGTGGCCCAAAGTCTGTCAACCTGAACACGTTGACGTGTTTAAGATCGGTGCAGAGGTAACCAAGTTCGTCGATGAACAGGGACAACGGGCCAATGTCAATTACACCCTGGATACCCAGGGTAGGGGTAGTGGGGTAGATCAGTGCGGTCAGGGTTGATGCCGGCCTGTCAGGAGGGGGGGCGCTACGGGTATCTGCCAACATATAAGAGCCCAAATGGTGTGGTTGGACCCGGGAGGGGTAGCTGGTATTGATGGCAGCGTCAATCGGGGTTTCCTGCCAACCCGGCCCCTCGGGATTGGGGTCTGCGCAAATTACACGGGCAACTTGGACTTGATAAGGGAGCGCGCTTTCACTGGAGATCTTTACTTCAAGTTTTTCGCCTGGACGAATGGATAGTTTGTCAGCGTAGCCAGTAATCGGGAGCATCTCGGAACCTCTGTTCGTATTTAGGGAAAGACCAGCTGAGGACACATGACCGCTCGTTCGAGTAAAAATGAAGGTCGGGTCAATATAACCATTCGTGTAGGATGAAGTCGCTTGTTCTAGATTGATGGAGCAACGGTGTTTTTGTAGGCGAAAGGGTCTTTATAACGATGCCGCTTGAGGCATGGGTAAAACACTTGGTATAGTGTTTCTAATGGATGGGGCGACCGGATCTGTTACGCAGGCAGGTGGCGTGTGATCAGTGACTAATCTTGTAGATTGAGCTAGTCATTCCTATGGGAGAGAAGCGACATGGGTGCTGACTCTTGCACCCAGCTGACGTATTTCGGTAACGGTCTCTGCTAGATTGTCTTCGAGGAGATCTACCAATACGAGGTTAAAACCCGTTTTCGCCAAGTCATTAGCACCGTCCCTTCCAATTCCACGAGCCTCCCCGTAACGATGGCTGTACGCTGACTCATATTTTCACTTTCATGTGATTTATGCCACCGTCTGTTTAGGGATCAGGCGTCGAGCTTACGGTAAGTAAGTTTGTTAATCCTACTCCAATCACATTTCTCTTGCGTGATTCCCATAACGAGCATATGTGATTATGTTTTGCCTTTGGGGATCGTGTAGCATTATTGGACATTCCACATTAATGTTGTACCCGAGCAATGGAAATCGCTTTTGAAAAGCAAATTGTTCTAGTTACTGGCGCTGCGCGCGGGGTAGGACACGCCCTGTGCACGGCCTTTGGTCGTCGTGGCGCACAAGTTCATGCCAGCGACATTTTAGAACCGGAGCTCGAGTTGCTAAACCAGTCAATCCAATGCGATCGGGGTGGGACGATACAAATTCATCCAGCGGACATAACTGACGAAACGAAGGTTGCGGGATTGGTTGAGGAGATTCAAAGACTTAATGACGGGCGTTCCATCGATATCGTTGTCTGTGCTGCGGGGGGTATTGTTGGGCAACAGGCGAAGCCCATTGATGAGGTGACTCAAGAGGATTGGCGTGGCATTATTGACGTCAATATCACGGGCGTCTTCAACGTGATCAAAGCGGTTGTGCCCGGGATGAAGAAGGGCCGGGCTGGACAGATCGTGGTGATCTCTAGTCCCGCGGGCCTTCGGACCAGCCTGACGGGGATTCAAAGTTATGCCTTATCCAAAGCGGGGCAGATCGGTCTCGTGCGCCAACTGGCCCAAGAACTGGGACCGCATGGTATACGGGTTAACTCAGTGGCGCCGGGTTTTATGCCAACCAGTCCGGATTATGTTCGCCAATGGGAGGGTTATGGGTCAGCGGGTCAGGCAGCGTTGAAAGAAAGAATCGCTCTGCAACGATTGTGCACGCCAGAGGATGTTGCACATGCGGTCATGTTTTTAGCCAGTCACTACGCTGGGTTTATTACAGGTCAAACCCTTCCGGTCAATGGGACCCCGTGACATGGGGGTATTCCTTGGTTAATCGGTTAAAAGACATTGAAATCATTCCGAGTAATCAATCACTCGGGGCAGAAGTGTGCGGCATTGATCTCGCGGAAGATATTCCAGGTGAGGTTGTTCATCGTATCGTCAAAGCGTGGGAAAGGCATCATGTCATCTATTTCCGTGGCCAGTCGATTCAAGACGAACGGCAACTTGAAATCACACAGTGGTTTGGACCTCGACACGCCCCCTATCCAGATATGCCAATACTCGGGGATGTTTCCCAGCCAGATATCATTTCCATTTCAAATGTGACGGAGGACGGACTTCTGGGTGGAGGCCGTCTCGAACCGCATCAGGACACGATTTATTTACCCACGCCGTTGGCAGGTGCCGTAATGCGAGCGGAGGAGGTGCCAAAGACGGGAGGGGATACCGCCTGGTCGAACCTGATCCAGGCGTATGACGAATTAAGTCCGGGTATGAAACGACGACTGAGGGGGCTCAAGATAATTGCGTTCAATCCGTATGCGGGACGCAGTGCGCGGCGGGACCTGGGCGGTGGACAGCAGTGGTTTGGGACACAAGACAGCGCTCCGCATCCACATCCTCTTGTGCGTATACACCCACCAACAGGAAAGAAGACCCTTTGGGTCTCGTGCCTTAATTCTGAGCGACTCGTTGGGCTTCCGGACCTAGAAGGGGGGCATCAATTGTTGAGTGAACTGAAGACCCATGTGGACCAGGATCATCTTTATTACACCCATCGATGGAAAGAGGGGGATGTTTTGGTCTGGGACAATCGCTGTTGTAATCATAAACGCGAAGCAATCCCCGAAGGTCAGCGGCGGGTCTTTTATCGCAGCGTGATTGGGGGCTGTCGGCCCTATTGATACCAAGTAGGGGTGGCATGACTTTTGAATCATTGATAGAAGCCGAATGAAGGCGGCTTCGTACCAAGAAGTGGGGCCGGCCAAGAGAGTGCTGCGGTTGGGAGAACATTCCATATCCGAGGTGCCAAGCGGAGGAGTGTTGGTTAAGGTGTGCGCTTCGGGAGTCAATCCTTCGGATGTGAAGCGCCGGGTAGGTTGGTTGGATGCATTAATGGAGTATCCAGAGGTTATTCCGCACAGTGATGGTGCGGGCGTCATTATCGCGGTCGGGGAAAAAGTCTCAAAGAAGAGGTTGGACGAACGGATTTGGGTATAAGGGCGTTTCTATTGAGTTCGTCCAAGTATATTTATTGTCAACTAACGAACGCTTAGCAGCTGTGACTCACCTGGATCAATGGATGGCCGGAGGGGCTTTAACGCATTGTATTGGCCACGTTTCTTCGTTCGAGGATATCGCACAGGCGCATGAAGTTCAGGACTCCGGAAAAGTGATAGGCAATATCGTGTTGGACCTAGAAAAGGAGTCGGAAAGTGTCTAATGCCCTGCCACTGGTGATCGCGATCGATGTTGGTGGAACATTCACTGATGTCATTTTGGTAGATGGTGAAAGCGGGCGTCGATGGATCGCTAAAACCCCTTCAACGCCATCTGATCAGTCAATAGGATTTTTTACAGGATTAGAAAAGGTAACCGGGCAAGCGCAGATTGATTCGGCATTGATTCGACGGGTTTTTCATGGGTCGACCGTCGCAACGAATGCCATACTGGAAGGGAAAGGTGCCCGTACTGGAATGCTTGTTACTGACGGCTTTAAATATGTGTTGGAAATTGGACGTCACGATGTTCCGCGCAAAGAAAACCTGTATACGTGGATTAAGCCGGCCCGACCCGTTCCCCCGAGACGCATTCGGGAAGTGCCCGAAAGAGTGCTTCTAGATGGAAGCATAGAGCGTTCACTGGACGTTGTGGCCACTTGCGCTGCAATTCAAGAGTTAAAGGAAATGGGGGTTGAATCCGTTGCTGTGGTGTTTCTGCACTCATATGCCAATGCGGCCAATGAAAAGGCGGCGGCTGCTCTATTAGCCGAACATTTCCCTGAAGCACACGTTTCGATATCGAGTGAGGTCTTGCCTGTCTTTAGAGAGTTTGAGCGGGCGATGGTTACCGTTTTAAACGCATTTATTCATCCACAGGTCAGTCGTTATATTGGTGGATTGTCGGCCGGGCTTAAACAGCGCAGCATTGATGCACCGTTGTTGATTATGAAATCAAATGGCGGGGTTTTTGGACCACGCCAAGCCACAAACCAAGCCATCAATATGGCTCTGTCTGGACCGGCGGCTGGAGTCATTGGAGCCGGTGTGGTGGCCAAGGCAAGCGGGCATCTTAACGCCATTACCATTGATATTGGGGGAACGAGCGCAGATGTCAGCCTCATCCGGGCTGGTCAGCCCGCGATGACCAACGAGAGTGAGATTGGCCCCTTTCCGATACAGATCCCAACGATAGATATCCACACGATCGGTGCTGGTGGAGGTAGCCTTGCTACGGTGAGTGACTATGGCGTACTGACTGTCGGTCCGCAAAGTGCGGGCGCTGATCCGGGGCCTGCTTGTTATGGGATGGGGGGCCAACACCCTACCGTAACGGATGCCAATTTGCTCCTCGGTAGGATTCCTGAGTATTTATTGGGGGGTGAGGTCGAGTTGGACCGAAACCAAGCGAAGAGGGCGATCGTCAAATACGTGGCCGATCCCTTGGGAATGGATCTGTATGAGGCTGCCGCGGGCATTTTAGATATTGTTAACAACAATATGGTCGGGGCCTTGAAGGTGGTATCGGTAGAAAAGGGCTACGACCCAAGTGAGTTTGCGCTCATTGCATTCGGCGGCGCCGGGCCAATGCATGCAAGCGAACTGTCGCGGCTACTGGGGACAAAGACTGTCGTTATTCCTGCTCTGCCGGGTATTTTGTGCGCAGTCGGTTTGTTGGCTACTGACCTTCAATATGACTACGTGAGAACTTGTTTACAAAGAGCGCCTGAGTATGATCTTGAACTAATGCGTCGCGTGTTCGGTGAACTTTTAACACTTGCACAGCAAGGTCTCAACGAAGAGGGCGTGCCTGAAACCCAAAGGCGCATTGATTGGCTGGCTGACGTTCGTTATGCAAAACAGGGCTATGAGATCACAGTTCAACTCCCAATGGGTGATGTTAATGCCGAAAGTGTTTCACTTCTGGTTGAGAACTTCCACCAACGTCACGAGCAGTTGTATACCTTCTGCGATAGAGAGGCGGCCGTTGAAATTGTTAATCTTCGCATTAAAGCAACCGGTATCGTAGACAAACTGGAACTGAGCACTGTGGGCAGTTCCAATGGGACCGATGCCAAGCCAAGGTCCACGCGAGAAGTCTTTTTCTCGGATCGTGGATTTCAGACTACCCCTGTTTATGCGCGCGAAGACCTATTGGCGGGGCACGCATTAACAGGTCCGGCTATCATTGATCAGTTAGACACCACAACGGTTGTTTTTCCGCGTGAGATAGCGCGAGTTGACGCACAAGGCGCTATCTTTATAGAGATTGATCATGAATAGTCCTGAGAAGACCCTCGATCCTGTAACCGTCGAACTCATCAAGGGCGCGTTGCAATCCGCTCGTTCTGAAATGGAAGCATTGATTGATCGCACATCAATGTCACCGTTCATCCGGGAGAAAAAAGATTACTTCTCGGCGATTTTTGATCGCCAAGGACGCTTGATATCAGGCACCCGTGTGCCGTTAGCAGGAAATCTGATTGATTGCATATTAGAACAATATCCGCAGGACGATATGCGAGATGGTGATCTTTATATTTACAACGATCCTTATTGGTCGAAGGGTGCTGTCTCACATCTTCCGGATATGGTGTTTGTTGCGCCGGTCTTTGCCTGTTCTGAGCTCATGGGTTTCGCCGAGGCCTGGGGACACTTGTGGGATATTGGGGGGTTAATGCCGGGAAGTATTTCTCCTGACGCGACCGAAACCTTCCACGAAGGTATTTTAGTTCCACCAACTAGAATTTATAGAGCGGGTCAATTTAACGAGGAAGTGATGCGTATGTTCCTGCGTAACTCTCGTTTTCCGGAAATGGTTAAAGGTGATCTCAAGGCGATCATGGCCAGTTGTCAATTAGGTAAGCGACGCCTGGAAGAGATCGCGGAGCGTTTTGGGTTAGAAGCCTTGGATGCTGCGTTTGAAGAAATGTTGGAACAGACAGCTGCTTCGTTGCGCACTGCACTTAATGAAAAGGTGCCCGACGGGCGCTATCGGTTTTCCGATTGTCTCGATGGGGATGGGCACAACGATCAGGATTATGCAGTCTCTTTGACTATGGAAAAGTGGGGAGAGGAGATTTCTTTGGATTTTACGGAGTCAACGAACCAGGCCAAAGGGGCAATTAATTTCAAAATGGATAAAAGTGTCCCTGCCAATATGCTGGGGCTGCTCCTGACCGGAGAAGACACTAGTGTACAAATGAATGCGGGTTTTGAGCGCGCCCTCAAGAGTGTGAAGCTTCGAGAAGGTAGCATCGTCGATCCCGTCTATCCGGCAGCCGTGGGAATGCGATCTCATACCATGGTACGAGTTACGGGATCACTATTAGGTGTTCTTGGACGCGCTACCGACGGACAGATTTCGGCGGCATCACCGGTCTATGTTCTTTACTACCTGCGAAGTCATGATCGTTTGCGCGGTAGTTACGAGTTGTGCATTGAAGGACTGGGTGTGGGGTTTGGTGCCCGTACCTTCGCTGATGGTATTGATGCCGTGTACTTTGTGGCCCAAAAGAATTATCCGGTCGAGTTCGCTGAAATGGAATTTGGTGTTCGAATTGAGGCATATCGAATTCACAAAGACTCGGGTGGGCCAGGCGCGTATCGAGGTGGAGCTGGCATCATTCGGGACGTGCGCGTCATTGGGGATGAAGCGGTACTGGGATTACGACTCGACAATGTTAAACATCCCGCTTGGGGGATCAAAGGCGGGCACGCAGGCCGACCGGGGCGAGTGATTGTTAATCCGGGCGCGGAGGATGAACGCCAGCTTCGCCCGATGAGTGACCAGAATCAATTAAGGAAAGGCGATCTATTAAGGATTATGACCAGCGGTGGAGGTGGATGGGGGCATCCGTTTGCTAGGTCGGAGGCAAGTGTCCGTCTGGATGTGCTGGATGGTTTTATTTCTAGCGAAAGTGCGTTAACAGACTACGGAGTATCCCTAACCCGGGATTTAGACATTGATGTCGAGGCGACTCGAACCATTAGAGCAGGAGCTTGCAGTGATGGCGATATGTTTAATCATGGGGAAGGCATCACTAGTAAAGAGGGGCTGTTAAATTGAAGGTGATGCCGACATTGAGTCATGAGGATCTAATCCATGCTGAGTAAATCAGACCTTAAACAACGGGTGTGTCACGCTATTGATTCACAACGCGATGACATTATCTCGATTGGTGACACTATCCTTAGAAATCCGGAGACAGGATTCAACGAACACAAAACAACTCGACTGGTCCTTGATGAATTCGAGAAATTGGGTCTGCCGAGCGAGTCGGGTTTGGCTGTGACCGGTGTCAAATCGCGATTGACGAGCGGTCGCAAAGGTCCGACGGTCGCCATCTTGGGAGAGTTAGACAGTTTGGTTGTTTCCGAGCACCCCTTAGCCGATCCGATTACCGGTGCCGCGCATGCCTGTGGTCATAACGCCCAAATTGCCGGTCTCGTGGGCGCGGCACGGGCTCTCAAAGTCAGTGGGGTGATTTCCGAACTGAGTGGAGAAGTGGTCTTCCTTGCAGTGCCTGCCGAAGAGTTTATCGAGATTGAAGACAGAAAAGCGCGCAGGGCATCCAATGAATTGGAGTTTCTTTTGGGTAAGTCGGAATTGGTTGCCAAGAATCACTTCGATGATATCGATATGGCGATGATGATCCATACGATCGCGGATTCAAAAACCCGATCAATTCTCGTGGATTCGTCTAATGGCGCTGTCATTAAGCGCGTTAAATTCAAGGGACGGGCAGCCCATGCGGGAGCTATACCTCAATTGGGTATTAATGCCCTAAACGCGGCCACTATTGCTTTGATGTCTATTGGGTTGCAGCGAGAAACATTCTGGGAAAAAGACACCATTCGAATTCATCCAATCATTACCAAAGGTGGTGATGCGGTTAGTGTTGTCCCCTCAGAGGTTTGTGTTGAGACATTTATTCGAGGTGCTTCGACGGCCGCAATCTTGGATGCGAACGAAAAAGTTAATCGCTGCCTTCGGGCGGGAGCCATGGCGGTGGGAGCTGAGGTCGAGATTGAAACCATACCGGGATATCTGCCGCAGATTAATAATCCGGAAATGGGTAGTTTGTTTGGTGAGAATGTCGATATGCTTTTTGGGCCAGGCCAGTTTGCCTCAGGCGGTCATCGCACAAGTTCTACCGATATGGGTGATATCGCGCACCTGATGCCTGTCATCCACCCCTACGTGTTGGGTGCAAAAGGACTGATCCACGGGGAGACATGGCAGATCGACGATTCTGAAAATGCTTATGTTAGTCCGGCTAAGCTTCTGGCCATGACCGTCATAGACCTGTTATATGATGGGGCAGAACAAGCGCAACGCATTCTCAAAAATTATGTTGCCCCGATGTCGAAATCTGATTACCTGGAGTATCAGAGACGTTTATTCTCGACAGAAACCTATCTTGCGGAACCTTAAATACACGGTTTGCGCAAATTGCCTGATGTCAGTTATAGGGTTTAAACGGAGTCAGGTTGTGCGAGAGTTACCCCATAATGGCGTTGGACAACGTCTGCGATTAGGTCAAAACAAGCACCGTGCCGGACCACTTCAAATGTTTCTACATTGAGTAGAGTCGATGAACGCCCGTATAGATGATATTTTCGGAGTCCGTGGTCAACGATAATGTCTGCAATATTTAATATTTCGGGTTCAATATCGGTTACCCTGAATTTTGTTCCCGTATTGGAAAGATTGGCCGAGGAGCCTATTAATAAATGCTTGGCTTCGTAGCTGAGTTGACTGATAGCTGCGTGAAATGGGCCTGCGTTGACTAATAAGACAATCGTTTCATCTTTGACGCTCATTTCCCGTGTGCGCTCGTCGAGGGTTTTTAGGAGGGGATGACTCATATTGCAGGGCGCGATGGCGCCAAGGGGTAGGTCATAGGTTACGGTGAGTAAATGTAATAATTCGCGGGATTGGGGAGTCAAGTTAAGGAGTTCATCAGCCAATGTGAGATCACCCACTAATGCGTTGAGTTTTCCAATGGCTCGACCCTTGGCGTTAAATATCCGTATCAAGGCATCAGATGAACCACCAATCAGCGAATAACCGATATCCATGGGGAGGATTCCAATGCCACCGTTTAGAATGACATCGAATGCCTTAACGGCGTCATGCTGAATCAATTGCTGCGTCATGGGTCGGTTATGGCTGTTTCTGGTCTAGAGGGGTTAATTTGGTGTGGGATTGTGCCTGAATGACCTGACGACGGACAGAGGGATTGACCTCAGGGTGATCGTGATGAATGATGAAAGCAGATTGAGTTTAACAAGGATCATTGATGGCTAGAGTAGGCGTAGATGTAGGGGGAACCAATACGGATTTGGTCTTAGAGGCCGATCACGGAGTGTATTTTCACAAGGTGCCTAGCACGCCGAACGACCAATCAGATGGTGTATTGGTAGGTCTTCAACAGCTATGTGAGCAGGCCCAGGTCAAGCCAGAGGCAATCGATTTAATAGTGCATGGGACAACTATTGCAACGAATGTCACGCTAGAAAACGATGGCGCTGAGGTAGGCATGATCACGACCCGCAATTTTCGAGACATCCTGCACATCGGCCGACATAAGCGACCCTACAATTTCTCGTTACATTTCGATTGTCCGTGGCAAAGTCGGCCATTGGTCAAGAGGCGTAACCGGATAGCGATTACAGAACGGATTCGACCGCCGTCGGGTGAAATTGAAACTCCTCTGAATGAAGATGAGGTTCTCGAGGCGGTGGCCTTATTCAAGAAGAGAGGCATCAAATCGGTCGTGATCGGGTTCATGTTTTCGTTTTTAAATGACACACACGAACGCCGCGCAAAGGTGATTGTGGAGAAAGAAATGCCTGATGCCTTTGTCTGTGCATCATCTGACGTGGCTAATGTGATGCGCGAGTACGAGCGATTCTCAACAGCGGCAATGAACGGGTACGTGGGGCCTCGGACATCTTTCTATCTCAATAACTTGAAAGATAAGTTAGCTCGCGAAGGATTTAGTGCCAACTTGAGAATAATTCAATCGAATGGCGGCATTGCGACGGTCGAGACCTGTTCTCAGCGAGCGGTCACGATGTTGATGTCGGGGCCGGCCGGGGGTGTCATTGGCGGGAAATCGGAGGCTCTCGCGTGTAGTGCGAAAAATATCATAACAGTGGATATTGGCGGCACGTCGGCTGACATCAGCACCATCACAGATGGTCAAATCAAGGTCATGAACCCACGAGACACCTACGTTAGCGGGCATCCTGTTCTGATTCCCATGATTGATTTAGTTACCATCGGTGCAGGTGGAGGGTCCATTGCATACGTGGATTCGGCCGGAGGATTCCATGTTGGGCCCCGTTCGGCGGGTGCTGACCCCGGTCCTGCTTGCTATGGCCGTGGTGGCGAAGAGCCGACGGTGACGGATGCGCAGGTTTGCCTCGGCCGACTAGATCCGGACAAGATGTTAGGTGGGGATCTTCCGTTGGATAAAGCCATAGCAGAACGAGTTATTGAAGAGAAGATCGCACGACCTTTAGGAATTTCAGTGACCGAGGCCGCTCTGGGAATTATCCGATTGGTTAATTCTAATATGGCGCTTGCGATCCGTTCGAATTCGGTTGCGCGAGGTGTTGATCCCCGGGATTACTCGCTAATACCCTTTGGCGGGGCGGGCCCCTTGCATGGTGTTGCTTTGGCGGAAGCGGTGTCTGCGAAGAATGTCATTGTACCCGTGGCTCCCGGGATTACCGCTGCCATGGGGCTGCTGCAAACCGATATGCAGTACGAACACGCCCGATCCGTCATCGCATCCTTATCCAATATCGACAATGACAGTCTGACCAAAATCAATCGAGTCTTGTCTGAACTTGCCGGAGCATGCCGTAAGGATCTCGAGAATGATGGTGTCCCTGCGTCTGAGCAGCAATACCAGAAGATAGCGGAATGCCGTTATCACGGGCAGGGATTTGAACTACGGGCGGTTATCAAGACCGACCAAGTAAGTGAGTCGAGTGTTACGGATGTAATTGATAGTTTTCATCAGCAACATCAACTGGATTATGGCTATGCCTTTCTGGACGGAGAGGTCGAGTTGATTACGCTGCGGGTAATTGGGGTTCAGTATGTAACGCCATTAAGAGTCCCGCGATTGGAAAAATCAGGGAAAAGTTCACTGAAGGACGCAATTTTATATAGCCAAGAGACTGTTTTTGACGATGCGAAGACTCATTCGACACCGAGGTATGATCGATCCCAATTGCGTGATGGCCATGTTTTGTCGGGACCTGCGATAGTAGTACAACACAATTCGACCATCTTAATTCCGCCGAGTTACACCGCGACTGTTGGTGAGTTTGGCAATCTGATTATTGAACATAATCACTAGCACGAAATGGAAGAGCCATAAACCATGTCTGCGCAAGAACTAGATCCGATAACCTTACAAGTCATTAGTGGTGCGCTCGACACGATCGCAGAAGAGATGGGGCATATTCTTTACCGAATGTCCTTTTCTTCAATTATTCGTGAATCCCAAGATCTGGGTGCGGGACTGTTCGATACGGAATTCAACACCTTATGTGAATCTGAATCGACGCCGCTTCATATTGGTTCATTACCTGGATACCTGAGAGGAATTGAGGAATCCCTGCAAGGTGGCACGTGGAATGAAGGTGATGTTGTGATTCACAATCATCCTTATTTTGGTGCAAGTCATTCGCCTGATATAGGAATAGTCATTCCTTGTTTTTACGGCGGTGAACTTGTGGGTTTCGGGGCTAATACGGCGCATCATCTGGATATCGGTGCGGCGACCCCCGGGTTGATTATTGATATACCTGATGTTTTCGCAGAAGGCATGCTGTTTGCCGGGACGAAACTTTATGAGGAAGGTGTACGCAACGAGGGCCTTTGGCAGTTTTTGGGTCGAAATAGCCGGGCCGCAAAACAACTGCAAAGTGATATTGAGGCCCAAATAGCTTCCGCACGTCTGGGTGTTCGGCGTTTCGAAGAATTGATGGATCGCTATGGTAAAGACACCATTCTCGCGGCCACTCGTCAACTGATGGATTACACGGAACGAGTGGTGCGTCAACGGATCGCAGCGATTCCCGATGGCGAGTACCGCGCGGAAGGCTTTCTTGACGATGATGGAAAGAATCGGGATGTTCGTTTACCGATCAAGGTGTGCGTCAGAATTATGGGCGATTCGATTCAAGTGGATCTCACGGGGTCGTCTGATCAGGTCGAAACGGGTTTTAATGTGCCCTTTGAGGGGTCCACCAAAGTGGGGTGTTACTGTGCCATTCGGTCTTTACTGTTAGACGCAGAAACCTCTGAGATTACTGTGCCTTCGAACGAAGGGTCATTTCGACCCATCGAGGTGATAGCGCCAATAGGCTCGATCTATAACCCGAAGTACCCTGCCGCCGCAGAAGCCCGGTTTACTCAAGTGAATCGAGCAATTGACCTAATTTATAAGGCGCTTGCGCCTGTTCTACCCAATGAGATCATCGCTGGTAGTTCTGCGTCTTTATCTTTCGCGGCGTATTCAGGGATTCGACCCTCTGGGGATTACTGGGTGTTTTTGGAGGTCAATGAGGGGGCCTATGGGGGCCGTCCGCGATCAGATGGTCCTGACAGTATTGACAATTTAATGGCGAATACACGAAATAATCCGCTGGAGGATCTTGGAATGCACCTTCCTATGATCTGTGATCGTTATGAATTACGTGACGATGTGTTACCCGGGGCAGGGCGGTATCGAGGGGGTATCGGTGTAGTCAAGTCACAACGGATCCTCACCGATGGTTTTATTACACATGAAAACGAAAGACACCATGATATTCCATGGGGGATTTTTGGTGGCTGGTCGGGAGCTACTGGTAAGGTCGAAGTCTTTAATATTGATGATCCCGACGCTGTTCGGGATATGCCTGCCAAATTCTCCGGCCTCCGAGTTAAGTCGGGTGATGTTCATGCGTTTTATGCCCCATGCGGGGGGGGTTACGGAAACCCGCTCGAACGCCCGGCAGAGCAAGTCTTGGGAGATGTCTTAGACGATTTTTGTACTGTTGAGCATGCGCGCAATGCCTATGGCGTGGTGATTGATATTGTCAATGAACAGGTAGACGAGGCAGCGACAGAAAGCCTGCGCTCGCGAATGGAGAACGAACCGAGCACCACATCCATTCCGACATTGCCCTCGCCGGTTGCGAGCGAAAAACATCGTGATCAGCTCGAAATCTCCAAGCCACTTTCTGTTAGTGACACGGCGTCCGCGAACGGCGACAAGTTGGCATCGCTTGCTGCAATACGTGCGATTTGTGGGGACCAATGGAGTTTCGAGGTGGTGTATTACTCTCAACGAGGCAATACGGCAGAAGTTCGAGGTGAATTACGAGCAAACCAATCCTACGTTGCTGAAACCGGGTCCGCGGTGAATAACCAAGGGGTATCGTTAGGTGCTGCATTGCAGACTGCCACTGACGTAAGTTTTCAGCGGTGCGTCGAGCGACTGGTTGCCCAGAAGTCATGATTCGACGGGTTCCTACATTGTTGCGCAATTAAGTTGACTAAGGCATTAGCGGAGATGCAGTGGTGGCTCAATCCATAGCATTTATTTTCGTTATGGGCGGCGTCGCTGTGATTGCTGTGCTGGCGTTTATTGCCTATCTGCTGATGAGGCAACCCCATTCCCGAGCGACGGCTACTGATAACGTTGCCAGAGAGGGAAAACGGCTGCGTTGGATGGAGTACCTGCTGGCGATCGTAGTATTGCTGGTCGTTGTGGCGGGTGGCATAACGTTAGTCATACAAACGTATCCTGAAGCAGGTGCGGTCCAATCCGGTTGGCGGTCAGATAGCCGATCCCAGGTATTTTTGACGATCATGAGTGTTTCTGTGGTGGTTTCCGTGTTGGCGTTTGTTATCGGTGTTTTTGTGCGGAGACCTAAAAAGCCAACGATAGACTCGGTTTCGAAAGCGGGGGTAGACGCCCCCGCGAGCGCAATGGAGACTTCGGCTGGGCCGGGGATATTGGGTTTGTTATGTCTGTTTGTTGCCCTGTTGCTATTGAACTGGGTGGCCGTTGAGCGCGCCGATCAATATCGACTCATTCTTCATTTACTCTATCCAGCGACGCTCGGTGTGGCACTGGTATTGCTATTTGATAAGGCGACTCGGGCTTGGTCGATTAAGCAACCCGGCGAGGCGCTTCGGGAATGGGTGTTTTGCGATGCGATGGTGTTCTTCCTTTTCCTGGCTTTCTTAAATGTTGTCCGGCACGGAGATGGAGATACCTATAACGCATTATTCTGGGATGTGGTGAACATCGTCGCTTTCTTCCTTGTGTTTTGGGTGGTGGATAGAAAGGTCACTCGGTATCGTTTCCTTGTGGGTTATGTTTATTTCACTTTGGTTCCCTTGCTGTTGCTAATTTGGCGAACCGTCCGGGGACATGAAGTGCTTCCGGACAGCTCTTGGTGGGAGTCTGTATGGCCATTTTTCTTTGTGGGGCTGATATTTACGTTGATTGAAGTGATGGTCCTAATCGGGACTCGAAGTTCGGGGCGGCAGGGAGTGGGTGGTGTGCGAGATGTGCTATTCGTTGTTATCTATGGCATTCTTCTGCTTAGCGTAGCGTCCTAATCAGGCGGTTTGAACACATTATTACGGGATATCATTAGTGATGATCTTCATCTTTTGCAACAGGTATAAGTGGTCATGACAGGCTGGCAGTGGTTTTGGACTTTGGTAGGGTTTCTCCTCCTGATATTGGCGTTGACCTTCTTGTATTTTTTTCCGCCATTTGAGACGTTGGTGAATATTATTTTGGGGGGGTTTACCTTTCAGAACAGCATTTTCTGGGTGACGGTGATCATTGGTATCGTGGGATTTTGTGCGTTTCACTGGAGCGCCTATAAAACCTATATTGGGGGTCAAGGCAGTGTCGAATCGATGGTTTTAACCTCGTTACGAGGGTCAACTTTCACAGCGGTTCTTTTGTCTGCAGGAGCGGCATTACAGGCGGTTCAGAATGCCTGTGTTTATTTATTGCAGACCAGCTACGCTTTTGATGGTGGTTTTGGTAAAAAAGTGGGGACTATCATTGCCTTAGTAGTGATTACAGGTGTGTTTTGTATCATCTTTTGGCTGTTGAAGTTAATTCGACCAGTTAAGGCATAAGGGGCGGCACGAGCGCATAATGTGGGAGTGTCACCGGAAAGCTTCACGGGTTGGAAACAGAGGGTTTAAGGTGTTGTGGGGTAATTAAAATTATTAGGAGGAACAGAGCTATGGCGGATAAAGTAAAAACAGCAGAGGTTGCAAAAAGTGGTGTGAGTCGTCGTCAATTTATGGGTACAACGGCAAAGGCGGTTGCGGCAGGTACGGTCGTGGCGGGGTTTCCATATATCTCTACCGGCAATGAGCCATTGCGGACCATTGGGCTTGGTGTGAGCATCATTAACGATATTCAGGCGCAGGCCTCTAAAGATCTTGGGTTTGAAGTTCGCGGCCAGGCGCTTGGGTACGGTGCGATGTTTGGAAAAATGTTGAATCAAAACGACCAATACGACATCGCAGAAGGCTATTACAACGATTTTGATGTATTTATACCTGCTAAGGTTTGGCATCCAACCGATACGAAACGGGTTAAGGAATGGGACTCGATCTCTGATTTGAGCAAGACGGGACGTTTGACACCGGATTCGAATCCGGGCGATGGAGATGCCCCTTTTCGAAAGCTCTGGATCAATGAGTCGGGAGACTTGGTAGATGGTCCATCCCGATATGTTTCTGCCGTGCCGACGTGGCATAACGCGGATACTCTGGGATATAACCCAGAGGAAACAGGGGGCAAGCTTGAGAGTTGGG
>Ga0209402_10002946_pt1 | contig 16599 bp, 18 predicted proteins | sample ArcticOcean_MG_C_3_FD_187437 | JGI IMG/M metagenome (GOLD analysis project Ga0209402, IMG submission 187437) | Marine microbial communities from western Arctic Ocean - ArcticOcean_MG_CB8_126 (SPAdes) (version 2) | ecosystem: Environmental > Aquatic > Marine > Oceanic | place: Arctic Ocean... | reverse complement strand
TCATCGTGATGGCAACTCACGGCGCAGGCGGAATCAAGCGATGGGTGATCGGAAGCGTTACCGACCAAGCGATCCGCTCTGCTCACCGACCTGTTCTGGTAATCCCGCCACAAGCGGCATAACAGTTCAGCTTCTCCCTCCCTTTACCGGGAGGGAGTTAGAGCATGTACTGAGCTTCGAAGTGGGTGGGTTCGTCTGGACAAGCTGTGATAGTCGAACCTGCCAGCCTTCCAGCTGACAACACCCACACCCTAACCCTCTCCCTGATAGGGAGAGGGAATACTCTTTTAATCGCTAACGATCGTGGCCGTTACCGTCGTCATCATCATCGTCGTGATCCGAGCTCTGCTGTGCGTTGGGACTGTCGTTAAAGGTCGCTATCAGTCCCCGGATCAACTGCTCACGCTCGTTACCCGAAAGCACTCGGGATCCAGGCACGAGGTTGTAGTAGGTCGGGGGCATCTCGCCCTCCATCACCGATTCTGCAATTTCGTCGATCTCGTCGTTAGCCCATGACCATTCCGAGAAGTTCAACTCGTCACGGCCCTCATCGACGTGTTCCTGAGTCCACCACGATACGGGCGCGATTTTCGTATACCACGGCCAATAAGTTTCGTTCGAGTGACAGTCGAAGCATGCCCGCACAGCCAGATCACGGGTGATCGGAACGTCCCATTCTGGCTCTAAGATAACGGGCGGATTATCGTGGGATCTGCCGTACGGCACGATCTGAATTCCTACGAACACAACGAGTATCGCAAGGATTCCGTATTTAGCCACGCGCCTGACCATCTAGATCTCTCCAGTCAGCCCGTTAGCTCGCCTCTACTTGCACAACGATGCTACGCCTTGAACTGACGTGTAATCTACATTTGCATATTCTGAGACGCGGTTTTCAGGGCAATATGCCAACGACAACACCGCCGGTGGTCTTCACGGGCAGGAGCATTACGCAGTTGTACGACAGTCGGATCACAGTCACCGAACAAGAAATTCGTGACGCCTCGATTCTCATCGTGGATGATCAAGAAGTTGACGTTGCACTCCTCGAAAGTATGCTCCGACAAGAGGGCTATCACGATATCCGATCGCTCACAGACTCCCGACTGGTCGACGAAGCTTTTCTTGAATTTCAGCCCGATATTCTGCTGCTAGACATCCACATGCCTCACATCGATGGAATCGGTGTCATAGACAATCTAGTGAAGCTACCCGGCGGCGATATTCTCCCCATCATCGTGATCACTGACGAAGGCGAAAGGCCTGTTCGTCATCAGGCGCTGGAGGCGGGCGCAAGGGATTTCCTGGAAAAACCGCTCGATCCTTCAGAGGCCACGGCACGCATCAGAAACATTCTCGAAGCCAGGCTGCTGCATGATCGCCTGCTCAAACACGATGAAACAGTCGATGAACGGGTAAAGGAACGTATCCGGGAGCTTCAGGAATCGCAGCTCGAGGTTATTACCCGGCTCATGAGTGCAGCCGAGCACCGTGACGACGTTACTGGCGGGCACATAACCAGGATGAGCCTCATTACGAAAGCGCTGGCTCCGCATTGCGGGATGAATGAAGAGGAAACTCAGTTACTGTTCCACTCGGCCTGCATGCATGACATCGGCAAGATCGGCGTGCCAGACGAGGTTTTGAACAAGCCCGGTCCACTTGATGAAGAAGAGTGGGGTGTAATGCGGCAGCATCCGCAGTTCGGGGCTGAGATTCTCGCAAACGGTGGCTCACCGCTGCTGCGCATGGCCGAAAGAGTCGCTCTCTACCACCACGAAAAATGGGACGGTACCGGCTACCCAAAGGGTCTCTCAGGAGAGGATATTCCGCTCGAAGCCAGAGTTTGTGCAGTTGCCGATGTGCTCGACGCGCTGATATCTCGACGTCCCTATAAAGAGCCGTGGCCACTTGACGAAGCACTTGATCAAATAAGGGCTAATGCTGGATCACACTTCGACCCAGCGGTCGTCGAACAACTCGATAAAATCAAGGATTCGATCACAGAGGTCTACGAAGACCAGAATTTATTCAAGACGTAGGGATTTTGAGTGCAAACCTACTGTCAGGCGAACTTAGATTTCTTCCCGTCAACGGTTTATGGTGCCCGGAACGCAATGAATTGTTCCTTCTCCCAGCGGGAGAAGGCTAGGTTGAGGGAGAATCGCCCAATGGCAGCTAACGCAAGGATGACGAACCTCGCTCGCAAATTGCGGCTCAATCAAACCGATGCTGAGAAAAAATTGTGGTGGTGTCTTCGTGAGCTTCGATCACAACAAATCAAATTCAAACGGCAAGTACCAATTTCTCCTTACATCGTCGATTTTTGTAACGAGCACAAGAAATTGATTGTTGAGATCGATGGCAGCCAGCATCAGCAATCGATCGCGTACGATCGCCGTAGGACTGAATTTCTTGAATTACGGGGTTACCGCGTTGTTCGATTTAACAACCTTGAGGTCTTAACAAATGTTGAAGGCGTTATCCAGCTGATTCTGGCAGAGTTGGACGGTGGTTGAGGTTGGCAGCTTCTCCCTCACCCAACCCTCTCCCGCTGGGAGAGGGCTTTCCTGCTCCCCTAACCCCTAAATCCCCATCTCGGTGTCGATTTCGTCTTGGAATTCTGACGAACGCCCCTCGGCAACACCTTCAACAGTAACTGGCTGACCGCTGGCTCCCGACTCCATCAGTGCATATGCAAGTGCGAGCGCATCCATGCCCTCTTGCGGGCCCACTTCAGGTTGCCCACCTGACTCAGCCGCCTGAACCATGTCCAGGTACTCGTACGCCAGAATCTTGGAGTCGATCTCGCGGAAATCCATCTCGTACGATCCGATTCGACGTGCACCGTCCCAGAGAACCGAAGTTGTGTCATCTAGTTCGAAGTCCGGAACTAGATCGAGCAGTGCATCGCCGGTAATTTCGGTGCCATTGTTGCGAACGATTCGTGGCGATTCGCCCGATCGACTACGTGGCCGATATAACGTTCCTTCGCTACCGGAAATTGTTGAAACCCCGAGCGATTGGCCGTGCGACGTATCGGTCATCATCAACTGTCCGATCGCACCCGACTTGAACCGAATCACGGCGAACGCCGAATCGACGGCCGTCTGCTCGACTTCGTCGCCAGTGGTGTATCCGTCTTCCTTACGATGGTCGTACATCGCTGCCAATCCCGGAGCCACTTCGTTCATTGGTCGAAGAGTCCGGCGGGGTTCGAATATCGAGGTTTCGGCGAACACGTTGTCGGCTCCGCCCATCAGGTACAGCAGCATGTCGGCGTTGTGCACCCCGGCATCGAGCGGCATACCGCCGGCTTGCTCTTTCTTCGCACGCCAAACGGTGCTGTGCATCACGGCCCCATCGGAACTGTGAGCGCCGATATCCAGTGCAAAATACGGTGTGCCTATCGCCCCGGCATCTAGCAAGGCGCGGGTTAATCGGTTCATTGGATCACGCCGATAGTTCTCAGCGACTGCCAGAACTTTGCCGGTTGCCTGCGAGGAGTCACGCATCAAGCGGCACGCCTTCAGCGTAAGGCCCATCGGCTTTTCAGTGATTACGTGAAGACCCGCCTCCATCGCTTTGATGGCAAAAATGTGGTGCATAGGCGTGCTTGTCACGATGTCCACACCATCGAGATCGGCCTGAGCGATCATCTCGTCGAAGTCGGTGTAGATGTCGGGGCGTTGACCGGTCGCATCGCCGATTTCGTCAGCAACGGTTCCGGCCACATCGGCATGAACATCGCACACCGCAGACATCTCGACCGTATCGAAATACTTGCGAAGCTCAATGTATCCATGGGCGTGCCTACGCCCCATACCACCACAGCCCACGAGCGCAATCTTGAAGGTCAATTTTCTTTTCTCTTTTTACTGGATCAGTTGAAGCTAACGGACGAACACTTACGGCAGCATGTCGACAAGTGGCTGAATGTTTTTGGGTTCCCCTTTGAAATCGATTCCCAAATCATGAACGATCTCGACAATCTTGTCATTGAACGGCGTTGGCACACCAACCTTTTTACCGATGTCCGACACAAGCCCGTTCAGGTAATCGATCTCGTTACGTCGGCCTTTTCGTACGTCCTGGCCGAACGACGGCACGCCGCCAACTCCGCCTTTTTTGCCTGCCTCGACAAACGCCGCCTCGACCTCTTCAACATTCCGCCCCTCTGCGGCATCGATAATCAAGTCCGCAGGAAGCTCAAGCACAGATGACAACTTGATGCCCTGAGCCTGTGCTACTCGCGCTACTTCGGCTCCCAGCTGGATTCCGATTCGAAGAGGGTCGAGTTCCGAGCGCACTTCAGTGGTGCCGTACCCACTTACGCCTGAGAGTGCATTTGCCATGCAGTTGACCATGAGCTTCGACCAGCGGCTGCCCCAAAGGTCACTGGAAAATTCGGTGTCGGCGACCGCGCTCATCACTTCAACGAGCTCGCGAGCCCTGGGGGTGTCCGATCCATCATGCTCAGCGATTTTGAAGCCGAGAGCGTAGTTATCGGTTCGTATGCCACGCCCCGGCTCCCATGCAGCAGCGCCGATCGTGATGATGCAGCCGAGCGAACGTTCCACTCCGGCAACGGCCGCCATTCGCTCGTCGTTGATCCCGTTCTGGAAGTCGACGAATATGCCGTGGTCGGGATCGACGTAACGGAGCATGAGCGTTGTCGCCCACTCGGTGTCGTACGACTTCACTGCAATGAAGGCTGCGTCGAACGGCACGGTTTCGTGCTGCAGCTCGTTGATGTGAATCGCCTTCGGGTGAGTGAGGAATTCATCTTCCTGCGTCTCGACGATCAGCCCGTCGGCCTTGATCTTCTCGATGTGCTCCCACCACTGGTCGATAAGCGTTATATCGTGACCCGCTTTCGACAGCAGCCCACCAACAACGCTCCCAATACCGCCGGCACCCATAATCCCAATTCGCATTCGTACATCACTCCTCAATTAACCGAGGCGTTAATCAAAATCGCCCCCACAACAAACATGTTTTATGGGGGCGAAGTGTACGCGCTCTTCGAAGGAGTTGGGGTAGTCGTCTGTGCAATAGTCGAACGACTCGCAGCTTAACGTCGACATCCCCCCTCACCCAAACCCTCTCCCTAATGGAGAGGGCTTCTTGAACTGCCAGGAAGATTTGGTTATTAGCGGCACCATCACCTAACGTTCTTCATTCCAATTCCTTCTCCATTAGGGAGAAGGTTAGGTTGAGGGCCTCTCGAAGCTCACGCCCTGTTCCTTCTCCCTCAGGGAGAAGCTTAGGTTGAGGGGGAATGCGAGGGGCGGGGACGAGGGGCACACAGTCACCCCCCAGCCAACATCGCAATCGCGCTTCCGATTATCGTTATGAACTGCGCTGCTACTAGCGTCATAGTCCAGCGGAGGTCGCTTTCGATTCGGCGGAGCTTGCGGTCGTGCTCGTCTTCGACGATGTCTTTCAAACCCATCAACTCGTTCCATATGGCGTTGAGGTCGGCCGAACTACGACGACGTTTGGTTGATTTGCCATCAGATGCCCGCTCGACCGCCTTCGACCTAAACAACACACGTCGCCACTTCGAGCTCGGCTGTCAGGTGCTCGATTCCGCCGATCTTCCGACGCTTGATCGGACCCGCCGAAACCACCGTGCAACCGGCGTACGTATCCATCGCCAGCTTCAGCGAATCCGCTCCGGTCGAGTCGAGATAGCCATGCAGTGAAAGCTCAGTCTCATCGATGTCCCAACCTGAAGCGATCAACAAAAGACTGAACGTGAAAGTGGCATCGGTGTAGTTCGCACCCTTGAACCGCACAGCAACCGCCGGCAGTTCGCTGAACTGATCCGCCATGTGGTCGTGCACCGTCAGACCGGAGATCGTATCCAGGGCGTCGGTTATTCCCGTCAGCGCAGTAACGAGTCCCATTAGACCCCCACGCCGATCGCCAGCTTACGAAGCGAACCCAGCAGCTGTTCGACCTCGATGTCGATTCCAGCTCGAACTCGAATCGCCCCGAACCCGGTAGCACCCGCAAAACCCGCGCTCGTAGCGTCCTTGCTCTTCCAGTAGCGAGCCGCCAGCAACACCGTTGCCTCAACAACCTCCGCCGGAAACACCACAAACGAAATCGTAGCCGCATCGGCATGAGTCGCAGCCGTCGTGCCATTCACCCCGCGCTTCACCGTTACGTTCGTGCCGGTAACCGTACGCACGAACATCTGCTCGCTATCGATAACGATCGTCATTCCGGCCTGAATCTCGGTCACGGCGTCTACAGGAACAACGGTCACGCTTGCGCTAATCCCTCCTCCTGAAGAAATCACAGAAGCCGAATCGGCGATGTGAAATCGATAACCCCAACGGCCTTCAATACTGAGCCGACTGCGACCTATCGCAAACGGCTCAACACCAAGCCCCAGATCTGAACGGATCTGGCTGTACGGTCGACCCGAAGCAGATCCCGGCGACGCGTTCAACGGATAAAGCGCGTAGTCCGACACCGCGCGCGTCGTCTCAAACACCCGATCACCGTCACAGTCTTCGAGCACCTCGGTCACCGATGCAAGATCCGGAATCGAAACGCACGCAACATCCTCGACATCGAACAAACGAGTCGCCTCAAGAGCGTAGAAGTGACGATTGCAGTGACGATCTATCGCCCGGCTCGCAGCATTAAGGGTTGCCCACAAAACGCTGTCGTTCGTAGTTCCCGCGATGCCCATGCGCGACTTCAGATTGTCGATTCCGGCGTATGTGTTAGCTATGCTCTCGGGTGCTGTCGCTGTCATCTTCGGTCCTCCCAGTGGACTCGTCATGACCGGCGACTGCTTCTGCCGGAAGTTGTGTTTGTGTTATCTGCCTGTACTCGTCCAGCGCCGTTTCGTACATCACCTTCAACTGGCGTGCCTCATTAAGCCGCGCCGTTCTGCTATCGCTTCCAACAGCAGACCCCTGGCGCGAATCCCAAACTGCCTGGCTAATCGCTGGCTTCAGTCGGCGGATGTCATTGGCTATCGCATAGACCGCCATGGTCTTCAGTTCGTCATCTGCGACCTCATCGTCGAAAAACTGACGCAGATGATCGATAAAGTTCATTTCCTCTGATGGCACGTTGTCCACCGATCCTTTCGAAGCTGGTAATTCGGAGATCCTGATTCAAGTTGTCGAAAGTTCCGCAACCCAAGTAACACTGCTAGAACTCCGGATCTGGTTCCTGGCTCTTCTTCCACGACTTGTAGAGCGACACGTAATGCTCCCGAACATGGTTAGAGAAGTCGTCGAGTGAGTTTGGTCGTGGATCGCCGTTGCCGTCGGTCTTAGGCGACACAGCATCCAAATACTCACTTATTTTCGTGAGCTGGACGTCTGTAGCGCCGGGTAAAAATGCTTTCGCCTGTGTATTCGTGACCGCCATTATTCTGTCGCCTCCAGATGAATTTCCAGTTCTTTTATTCTCCGTTCAAGAGCCTTGAAGCCCTGAACCGTATAGCCGAACGTGTTAATCGGATTGAGTATCCGACCGTTGTGGTGCATCGCCCACGGAGCCTCGTCAGCGATGATGCCCACGTAGTCCGTGTCATAGTCTCCCGTAGATGTGTACCGTTTGCCTTTCACGGGCTGGCTAACATCGTAAGAGTGAGTGGTGATCTTGCCGGTCTTCTTATCTTTTATCTTCTCTGTGATGGTCGTTGTCTCGAACTCGGTTTGTCTGTACTTGAAATCGTGAACTGGAGTCTCGATGATCGTTGCCAGAACCTCATCGTCGTTGAACCGTTCGGAAATGTCCTGTTTAGACTCACGAACAGAGGAAGAGGCAGTCCAAGACAAGTTGCCGTCTGCGCCACCTGATGCAAGCTGTTCGCCCGACGCACCCTGCCCGTCGCTGACCTCGAACGCACCCGCTGGCATGTAAATGCCGTTATTGGTTTCTCCTGCAGTTGGGACACCCGCTATCCATAGTGTGGATGCCCTTGTGATGTCGCCGGTTAGGTTGTCAGTAACAGCCGGGCCCCCAACAGCAACCTGAGCGATGTGTGCAATGCTTTCAGTTGCAGTTTGGGTGACGAATGTATTGACGAATCTAGTACCGAGAATCCGTGCTGTATCGCCCGACGCCCCAGTTATTTCACCTTCAAAATGAACTCCCGCTACATCCGTTCCACCACCACCAGAAGTGAAGTCTCCACCGATCTTGATGTGATGCCGGTCAGCAAGCGCCACGGCGTTACCCAACGACATAGCGTTTAGGTCTTGATCGACCTGCAAATAGATCGCGCCACCGACCACGACATGCAGATCGTCCGCACTTTCCTCGTAGATGTAAGTGTCACACATGCCGTCAAAGAACAGCTTGCTTGTCGCTGGTAAGCCGATGTTTTGCGATGAATCGATGCGCAGGGCTTCCGTCAGCGTGCCCCCGGTGGTGGCCGTATGGACTTTGAAGTCCGTACCAACTGCATTCGCGGCAGGGCTGGCGTCATCGACGGTAAATTCAATCAACCCACCCAAGTACTGAAAATCGGTACCGTCGTCGGGCTGTGCGGTGATCTGCATGATGGCGTCGTCATCCACAACAATTGCGAACGTGCCATCTGCGATCGCCGGATCGCGCGATTTCACGAATTGAAGCTGTGGTCCGGAGCCATCGGCTGAGAACCGTGCCAGAAGTCCACGTGAATCGTCCACCCCCGTTCCGAGTATCTGGAACTCAGGTGTCGAGCTGGCGCCGCCGGTTACAACCTGTGCCGAATGGCCAACTATTAGCCCCTCGCCTTCGCGAACAGCCACTCCAAAGGCTCCAATATCTGCCTTCGGGGTTCCGGCGAACGAAAAGCTCAACAACGCGGCTGCGCTATCGAATTCGATGCTTCCATTTGGCGAAAAACCAAACTTCAGTAGCGAATCGGGGGGCACGAACCGCGCGTTGGCTTGAAGAGCCGATTTCGAATTATTCAAGCTGCGACCCCCGCGAAATCAACGCCATCGTCGGCGGTGTCGGCGTCAACAAAAAACCGACGAAGGTCGATCGTCTCTCGGAACGAAAGATTCAATTCGTCGCCCGGCTCCAGACGATATCCGTCAGAGCTATCGACATCGCTGTCACCAACATAAACCGCGCCCGTATTGTCGGCACGCGCTCGAAAACTGACTGCCGATACAGCGTTACCAGATGTAACAACCGCTACTGCGGTGCCCGGCGAAATCACCGTTACCGATCCAATAGGCAAACTCACTTGCGAGCCGTCCTTTTCTGGCTCTGGCCCAGACGGACCTGAGATTCCAATATCGTCACTTCAACTCCGTCTCCGGCAAACTCGCCATCGACGAATACTTTCGTCAGATCGACGCGCGGGTAGCCGCGCATTCCGAGTGCCTTCCCGGGGCGCAACCCGGGATCTCCCTTGCTCACGTCGGAATCGCCGACGAACACCTGACCTCGATTCGTGGCGCACGCACGCACCACCACGTTCCTCGGGTGAAGCGTGTTCCGTGAAATCTTCGAACGCTCACCCGGAGCAGATACCCGCCGAGTGAACGAAAGTACTTTTGTGTTCATGTGGATTATTCCTTTCGCATTCGCGTCTGCCGACCCATCTGTCATTGCGAGGAGTCCGACGACGTGGCAATCGCGTTCTTTGGTTACCAGTGCTCAACTAAGCCATAACTGGTCTTTGGAAACCTCGGGAACGTGCGAGATCCTGAATCAAGTTCAGGATGACGACATACGCCAACTCGATCTCCTATGTGTACTCAACAACAACGATGATTTCGCCTGCAGTCAAATCAGTCGCCACACCCGTCTCAGTTACCTGCAGCTCAATCACGTCACCGTCATCGACCACCTGGTTCTGATCGGGATCGAGCGTGTACACAGCGTCGGCCGTGATCGCAGTTCCGCCGGTCGACTGCGTGGTCTTCGCACTGGCGAGCAACGCTTCGGCCTGAGTCAGGTTCTGAACCTGAAAGGCGTAGTAGTTCGTGTCACTTGCCGCAACAGCGGTGTCAGAAACAATCTGAACCTGGTCGATCTGGCAGTCGTACGGCGCTACGAACACGTAGCGCTGGTCTGAGCCGTCCCAGCCGATCAGGCTGAGCACGCTGGTCTTCTTCAGAGCCCGCTCTGCAATCTCTGCAACGGGATCAGTAACGGTCTTGTTATCGGGCATATTTTTATCTTTCGTTGCGGGCCCTGCGTGCATTCGCACTTGGGCCCAGTTATGAAGCTCCGCGGGGCACGCCAGAGCAGTGTTTGTATGTATTTGCGAACTGTCCCCTCTCCCTGGGAGGGAGAGGGTTAGGGTGTGGGTCGAAACCGTCAGCTTGAAAAACTTCAGTGACGCCGCCAACTCGGCCTGAGTACCTTCACCATCGGACGGTGAACCACCCACCCTCTAACTCCCTCCCTCGGAGGGTGGGAGAACAAGCAGTTCTCACTCACCACCAAGCAGGAGTCGTGAGAAAGGTGGATTCCCCAAGTCGCCTTACACGACGCCGGTCACGTTGTACTGCAGTGCAGTGTGAGTCGCCGAAGAACGGCTGCCGCTACGTTCGCTCAGAGCGATTCGCATGCTCACGACCATCACGTTCTGGCGCTTCTGAATGTCGCGCTCGGTCTCGATCGAAAGCTCGCGCCTGAAACCAACGCGCCACTGGCTGCGGTTTGTCGCAAGAATCCGACCCGTCGTACCGGTGACACCATCGGTCACTTTGCCGTCGGCGGCCGCAAGACGCATCTGTTCAGAAACAATCAACGGGTGACCGTAAACGACACCGAGCTGACCCGTAAGAATCGTCGCAGCTGGGCCGAGCTTGTCGACCGTCTCAACTTCGTCCAGCGTCAAGCTCGACAGGTACGTGTTCACATCAGTAATGAACACAGCTTCGTTGTTGCGAACGCCGTACTTCCCGAGCAACTTCAGCGCCGAGTTGTAGGCAGCAGCCGTTACCGAACCGTTCAGGTTGTTCGCCTGCGAAGTGTTGTCGATCAAAGGCAAATGAAGTAGTCCGTCGAACCCCACCAGCCAGTGCGCCTTACCTGGAGTGGTGCTGGTGATAGTCGCACCATCGGAGTTAATTCCATTGGTAACGCTCGTGTCACCGTTCAACAGAACATCGTCAATCACTTCCGCAGCGTTACGCACCAAAGTGCGACGAACCTCAGGAAGCATCGCGATCACCGCGTCTTCCTCAAGAGTCAGCGACCATGGAACCTCAGCAACCAGTTCGTGCGCCGTAAGCGTCTGCTTCGCGGTTGTAAGCGAAGTCGACTTCGCCGAAACGTTCTCCGATCCCGGGTACCAGTTCACATCGCCCAGTTGGAGCGGAATGTCGAACGGCGTGGTCGGCATGCTAATTCGACTGAACAGTGAAGCAACCATCGTCTCGAGGTTCACGTCGTTCCAAAGCTGTGAAGCCTCTGAAGTAGCGACAAGCTCGTCACCACCAGCAGCGGTAACAGAGTCCATCGCCGCTTTGATTCGACCCGCCCAGCGCTCAGATCCAGTAGATGAATTGAATGCATGCGCGGCTTTGTGCAAACTGCGAACAATCGCCATGTCGAGTGCGTCGCAGCCCACGTACGGGCCATTATCGACGCGCCGAACAATGCCTCGGTCCCCAGAAGCAGATCACTACGACGTGACTCTTTTGACGATTCAACCAGCGACTCAACAGCGATCGTCAAGCGATCCGTTTCGTCCTTGACTCGATCATTTCCGCGCTCTTTCACAAACGCTGAAATATCGGCCAGTTCTTTTTTTACAGTTTCAAGTTCCTGCAATGACATATTGAATTAGTGCCCTCCAAAAGGCAGATAAAACGCGGTTAGACCCGCGAGCCAATGGCAGCAATCGACTGCCAGATATCAGTTAGCTCTCTGAACAGCGGAACGAGCTCTCGCTGATCAGTCTCGTTGTGCACACCACCAGCGGTTAATGCCCCAGGCCCCGCGGCTAGAGCCAACGGATGCATCGGTACCGGAGCCGCGCTTATCTCAAGCAGCTCCTGACGCTCGAACACCGTTACTCGCTGATGTTCCGACCCATTTCGACGCGATCTGGGTGATGATTTTAGGGCCCGAAAACCCACAGAAACCCCTCGTAGGAATCCCTCCTTGAACAGGCGGTAAATCTGCTGCGCAAACTCTGTCGGGGCAAACTCTATGGTCGCCATCAATGCGCCATTTTCGATCCACACATCGACACTTTTCCCTACTGGGAGCAAATCGTGCCTATGCGCCCAGAGCACCACCGGATTCGACCGATAGTTGTCCAACTCCCAGCCCTCGGCTTTAATCACATCACCGGCGCGATCCTCGCTCTCAACAGAGGCACGAAACGTAATCGTGGTACCACCCGAATCATCATCGGCACGGCTTCCATCTTTCTCAATTACGTCGTTATTAGATGCTTTGCTTCCGAGCTCTACGCCTGGCACAACCCTCGGCGGTACTGTCGAAACATCAAGCCATCGCGTAACCAACTGCCCGTCTGAAACTGGAAGTTCAGTGGCCCGCTCAGCATTTCTCCCGATAACCGAACTAAAAATTACTGACGCTCCTTTCGTTTGTTGCCATTCCTTAAACAGAACGACCCGGACGAACGCGACTTAAGATCGCGAACAACTCCGGGTCAGTCCCTGCGTGCTCGTATTTAGTATTAGCTAGGTATCAGAACATTTGTTCTGATACCTAAGTTATATGCGCCAGCAGAATCAGTCAACAGGTGGTGTCACATACTTTAATTACGGACTCCTAAGACAAAAAATACGCCTCCCGATCACTAGTGTTATTGCACTAAATGTGAAATTAATCACACATCCTTCATATCGTTATGTGAATATAATCACAATCGCCTCATATCACAGGTTTATCCTCAATTACATGATCACTGCTAAGTGGATTGAAAGTCCATTTAGCCGTACCGATCGGCACTAATTGCGGGCTTTCCGCAAAACGAATCGGCAATGAAAGTGATCATGGGCTGAAGAAGTACGAGGGAAGTTATGGCACAAATACTTCGAGTGAATTTTATTTCGATGGCAGGGTTAGTCCTACTCATGGGCGGCATAGTCGGAATTGGCCTTGGCGGGTACTTGTACCTGACAGCCACCGCAGGACTGGATTCGTTAGAGACCGTCTACGAAACTCAGGGTCGATACATGCCTTACGACGAAGATGGCAACTTTACCGACCGTGGATCAGCTGAGGGCGGAGCCGCAATCCTCTCGCTGATCGAAAACGACTGGAACTTCAAACTCAATATGGCCAACCTTGACCCCGACGACACGCTGGTAAACACACCAGACGAGTTGATGGTTCAGTACGTCTTCAGCAAGTACCACACCCTGCATGGAACGCAGACCGTGGTACTTGCTGAAGACGTTGAGTACCAAGGTGTTCTATACGAAGCAGGTTCTTACGACGTACCGGTCGATGGCCGATACTTCTCAGACCTCAACCGTAGTCACCCTCTCGAGGGTCCGGTACGAACACAGGCATGGAGCCCGCTGGCACTTAGTCTGACAAGCACTATCCTGAACGGGATGAACTCAGACTACATGGCAGGTATGGCGCACTTCATGTCCTGGAGCATCTTCATGGGACTCGGCTTCATGTTTGCACTGGCTGGCACGTTCGTCTTCGCAGGCGGAGTACAGCTGAATCGCAGGCAGGAAGTTGAAGAAGAGGCGATCGAACGAATGGCAGCAGCCATTCCCACAACGCCTCTAGCAGTCCCGAGTGGTGCTGCTGAGTAGCACCACCACGTGTGCCCGGAGTCGGATCCCAACTAGTCAGTAAAGGTTCGGATCCGATTCTGGATTCTGGAAAAGCCCGTTGCCCCCGCACCGGGCTTTTTACGTTAACTACGACCTAAAGTCGCAACCGCTCAAGCCGAGAATGACATGAATTCACGTATCACCCATCGACTAGTGCAAACTACAAGTCCCTTCTCCATGGGGAGAAGGTTAGGTTGAGGGAGAAATCGCTGAACAGATCCACGTCTACCTTAAGGCAATTCGCTCGAAAGCTACGCACAGAACAAACAGACGCCGAACGAAAACTGTGGCGAGTACTCCGCAGTCGTCAGTTCGAAGGAGTGAAATTCAAACGACAAGTGCCATTTCCGCCCTACATAGTCGACTTTTACTGCGACGCGGCCCGCCTAGTTATCGAAGTCGATGGCGGTCAGCATGAAATCCATACTGTCGAAGACGAATCTCGCACAAGATTTCTTGAACGGCGCAGCCTGAACGTCATCAGGTTCACGAATCTAGACGTGCTCATGAATTTAGAAGGCGTGACCGAAACGATTTTGCAGAAATTGAACTGTGGGGATGCGGGAGCGATTCCACCCTCAACCTAGCCTTCTCCCCCGGGAGAAGGGAAAATTCAGCATCCAACTCACGCCGGGCAACATCCACTCATTTCGCAATGTCGCAATGCGCTCGACAACTCCCTTCTCCATGGGGAGAAGGTTAGGTTGAGGGAGAAATCGCCTGAAGAAAACTACGCCAGCATTAGCACGATTCGCTCGACGACTACGCACCAAACCAGCCCACCTCACCGAACGTAATTCCTCACTCGCTCAATCGCCCGCCGTTCTCTTTCCACACCCTGAATCGTTCTTTCGTTTCTTCGGAAATCGGGTAGTAAGTTCCGGGAGGAACCTGCTCTGCGTCGATCAGGCCTATAACGAACGCCTCGGCTTCCTCTTGCTCCTCGATCCAGTCGATCACTTCCTCCGCTCGATCGGCAGGTACCACGACAACGCCATCGTCGTCGGCAACGATCACGTCGCCCGGCATCACCAACACTCCACCCACATTGATTGGACAATCCTCTTCGTACGATTCGAGAAACGGCAGGTTCCCCGCGGGCGATCGATTCTTTGCGAACACAGCAAGATCGTACTCATCAGCGATCATCTGAAGATCCCGAATCGCCCCATCTGTAATCAAGCCCTGCGCCTTGTTGTGCCACAGCTGTCTGGCCTTCATGTTGCCGACAATGCAGGAGTACTCGTCGAAGGTGTGTGCCTCGGCAACCAAGACATCGTTCGGTCCGCACTTGCCCATCGCTCGATACTCAGGAGAATCGCCGCCACGGCGAGTTATCTTCAACAGATCAGGACGAGCCGGAACAAACCGAAGCGTCTGGGCACGTCCGACCAACGTCTTACCCGGCGTATACGCCTTCACGCCCCGCATCAGGCACAGCTGGTAGTTCGCTGAAGCAAACCATTCCTGCCCGTCCGGTGGAGCCAACCGCCACACAGCGCTGTACGCCGTAGCGGAAGTTACCTTCCGAAAGCGATCGAGTATTTCGTCCGATACGTGAGTTGGCATGTGTCTTGATCCTGGCAATCCTGTTCATATGACCTGAGTTCAACGCGAGAACCGGAAGTATATGTGCGCGGGCGCGCTCCAGCCCGCTAATTAGTACGGTTGAACCATGCCTTACTAGTACAGCTGTAACTGGGCTCACTCCTCACTCAATCCTACGATCAAAGGGAATTGATCAGCAGGAGGATTTACACGACATGACGAGCAACGCAACCGACTACAACGGGCAGACTTCTGAATCAAACAGTGCAGGTGCACTCAGATGGACGTTCTTTCCGATCCTAATCCTGGCGGCGCTGAGTCTCTTTGGTGCAGTCGGTGATGGTGAGATGTATCTTGCCTGGTTTATCGCCTTTGCGTACGGCACGATCGCGTTAGTCGTCTCAATCGGATTATTTCTGATCTCCTTGATTGATAAATATGACGGCAGGGGAATAAAAGCCAGGGTCAGCGGTCGGATTTTGTTAGGTGTGCTACTGAGCCTCGTCGTACTCACCGTGAGCTGCGGAATCAACATTTCGACTGTCGAGCTCAACTTCTAGCAGCGTTTCAACACAAACAAGCGGCGTCGAGCCCGAACACTAAATTTCCAGCGACTCGCCGGCCTGAGCCACGAAAACATCGCCGTTGTAATGCTCTCTCGCAGAATTGACCAACTCTGTTTCATCTTCAAATGGCAGCAGGGCTGTCAGCGCCAATCGCTTCACACCAGCTTGTTCAGCAACCTTTGCTGCAGCCGAGACTTCCGAGTGCGAAACAGGGAACGTACGAATAAATATTGCCCGCCTATCAGCGTTTGGCAATTTCGCTGCCTGCTCTTCAATCCCCTGTTTGGTGTGAGCCTCGTGAACAAGTAAGTCAGCATCGGAAGAAAACGGAACCATTAGCTTGTCGTCGGTCGCCTGATCACCCGACACGACCACATTCACACCACCAGATCGAAAACGCCACGCCAAAGCCTGAATCAGCGGATCGTGGGGCACTTCAATCGCATCTGCTGTAAAGCCTCCAACCTCGTAAGTCTCACCGGGTGTTATCTCTTCACCACGAAGTTGTTGAAGACCCTCATTCAATTCTTTCAGGCCGTTGACGACGATCAATTTTTTACTGTTCTCCACAAACTCAGCGATGCCCCTAGGTCCGAATACTCGCGGAGGATCAGCCCGGCGCCGTCCGAACATGTTGAATAGTTCAGGCAGGCCGACACTGTGGTCATAGTGCAGGTGGGTGATGAACACGGCATTTATGTCACCGACGTCCATGCCCGATC
>Ga0209402_10002945_pt1 | contig 16599 bp, 11 predicted proteins | sample ArcticOcean_MG_C_3_FD_187437 | JGI IMG/M metagenome (GOLD analysis project Ga0209402, IMG submission 187437) | Marine microbial communities from western Arctic Ocean - ArcticOcean_MG_CB8_126 (SPAdes) (version 2) | ecosystem: Environmental > Aquatic > Marine > Oceanic | place: Arctic Ocean... | reverse complement strand
TGCTGGGGTGTTTGGCGTCGGTGGAAACTTTGGCGGCAGGGCAAGCCGATCTCCGTCCGGGAAATTTTAACCGGCAATTTTGCCCGACTGAAGCCACGCCTCGGGCGTTTGCTGAAGGAGGGTCTCGGACAAAAAAGGGTGCGCGGCCGCGGCTTGGCCAGTTGGGCGCACGTGATGATGTTCGCCGGGTTTATGATGCTGTTTCTCGGCACGACATTGCTGGAGATCGATCACCTCGCGGCCATGCTTTCGGAGACACTCCATTTTCATCATGGCTGGTATTATGTGATTTATGAGGGGGTACTCGATGTGTTCGGGCTGTTGTTCATTGTTGGTATTAGCTTCTTTATTTGGCGACGGATGCGTCGGCCGAGCAGCGTCGGGCATCGTGCGAGCGACTGGACGGTGCTTGGCCTGTTTCTCGGCATCGGCGTCACAGGTTATTTTGTCGAGGGGTTGCGGATTGTGTGGGATCAGCCGGTGGGGCTGGCGTTGTGGTGTTCGCCGGTCGGCGCCAGCTTGGCCAAACTCTTCGGCGGGATGAGTGAGGCGACGAGTCGCTCGGCGCACTTGGCTGTTTGGTGGGTGCACTCGTTGATGGTGTTTGGTTTCTTCGCGATGATTCCGTTCACTCGGCTGCTCCATTTCATCACCGGCCCGGCGAACTTGTTTTTTTCCACGCCGTCGCTTGGCCAATTGGCGCCAATTTCCATCGAGGACGTCGAGGAAACCGGCGTGGTCGGCGTCTCGGAGATCGCGCACCTCGACCAGCAGCAACTGTTGAGTCTCGACGCCTGCATGGAGTGCGGTCGTTGCGAGGAGGCGTGTCCGGCGTTCGCCTCCGGCAAGCCGCTCTCGCCCAAGGCGGTCGTGCAGGACTTGAAGGGGTTGATGGAGGTGACCGCCAACGGCGGATCGGTCGCGCTGCACGGAGACACAATTAAAGCCGAGACCGTCTGGGCGTGTACTTCGTGCAATGCCTGCGTGACTGCCTGCCCGGTGCGGGTCGATCCGCTTGGCTTGTTGTTTGAGCTGCGCCGAGATCGCGCCGCCGAGGGTGCGCTGGCCGGATCCGCCGCGAACTCGATGCGCCAAATGCAAACCAAGGGCAACCCGTGGGGCTTCCCGCAGGCCGAGCGCTTGGCGTGGGCGGACGGACTCGACGTGCCGTTGGCCAGCGACCATCCCGATTTCGAAATCCTGTGGTGGATCGGTTGCGCCGGATCGTTCGATCGTCGCGCGCAGAAGGTCACCCGCTCCATCGCCAAGTTGCTGATCAAGGCCGGCGTGAACTTCGCCGTGCTTGGCCCGAACGAATGTTGCACCGGCGACTCGGCCCGGCGGCTCGGCGACGAGTTTTTGTTTCAGGAATTGGCCGAGAAAAACCACGCGACGTTGAAGCAGCACGGCGTGCGAAAAATCCTCACGCAATGTCCGCACTGCATGAACTCGCTGACGCACGACTACCCGCAGTTCGGCGACCAATTCGAGGTCGTGCATCACACCGAGTTTCTGCAGCAACTGATCGACGACGGCAAACTCGCCGCGCCCGAACGTACTGGCTCGGTGACCTATCACGACCCGTGTTATCTCGCTCGAGTCAACGGCGTGCACCAAGCGCCGCGCGATCTGCTCGGCGACGGCATCAGCGAGATGGGGCAGCGCCGCGAAAAAACATTCTGCTGCGGTGCCGGTGGCGGGCGGATGTGGATGGAAGAGGAAGCCGATCAGCGAGTGTCCGTGCTGCGCGCAAAGGAGGCGATCGAGACCGGTGCGGAAACCGTGGCCGTCGGCTGCCCGTTCTGCTTGACGATGATGACCGACGGCGTCAAGTCGTGTGGCTCCGGGGCCAAGGTCGAGGACGTCGCCGAAAACTTGGCCAAGCGCCTGGGTCTGTGATTTAATCGGGGAACGCACGGTAGGCTATTGCGAAAAACCAGCCGCGGGGTTTCACCCTCATCCGGCCTTCGGCCACCTTCTCCCTGAGGGAGAAGGAATCAAACGGGACGCGTGCCCGGCCAAGCGGACAGGGTATTTGCGGACGGCTGGGGACATCCATCCCTACCTTTTGCCGCTTGGCCAAGCTCCCTCTCCCAGCGGGAGAGGGCCTGGGAGAGCGTAAACGATTATATTTGGCAACTGCGCGTAAAAAAATGAACGATTCACAAGACAACTTTCGCGACCGGGCGCTTCGGTTTTTCCCCGGCGGCTCCAACGGCGAATACGGCATTCCGGAGGGCGACGCGCCGGTGATCGAGCGCGGGCGGGGCTGCCGCGTGTGGGACACCGGCGGCCGCGAGTATCTCGACATGACCATGGCGTGGGGCGCGGCGCTCATCGGCCACGCGCACCCGAAAGTGCTCGAGGCAGCCAACGCGGCGGCGGCGAACGGTGCGAACTTCGCCGCCGTGAACCGGCCGATGGTTGAGCTCGCTGAGCGCATCGCCGACCTCAGCCCGTGCGTTGAGCGCCTCCGCTTTGTCGCCAGCGGCACCGAGGCGACGATGCTGTGCCTGCGGACGGCGCGGGCGGCGACCGGGCGGGCGAAGATCTTGAAATTCGAGGGCGCGTATCACGGGCAACATCCGGAGGGCGTGACGAGCCTCGTCGGCAGCGACCCGCCCGAGTTGCCGCGGCCCGATCCGGCCGGCACCGGCGCGCCGTGGGTCGAGCGCGATGTGCTGGTCGCGCCGTTCAACGACCTCTCGGTGACGGAGCAGATTCTCACCGACCACGCCGCCGATCTGGCCGCCGTGATCGTCGAGCCGCTGCACCGCTGCATCCCGCCGGTGGACGGTTTTTTGCAGGGACTGCGCGAGGTCACGGCCAAGCTGGGCATCGTGCTGGTATTCGACGAAGTGGTCACCGGCTTCCGCCTGGCCCTCGGTGGTGCGCAGGAATATTACGGTGTGTCGCCCGACCTTGTTGCCTACGGCAAGGGGCTGGGCGGCGGCTTCCCGATCGGCGTGTTTGGAGGCCAAGCGGAAATCATGGAGGCAGTGAACGAACAGCGGTTGCCCGGGCCGAATTACGCGTGGTCCGCCTCGACGACCGGCGGCAACCCGGTCTCCTCGGCGGCGGCGTTGGCCACCATCGACGTGTTTAGTGAGCCTGGCGTTTATGATCGGTTGCACGCGATGGGGCGTCAGTTGCGGGAGCAGCTTGGTCAGGCGCTTGCTCAGGTGGGCGAGACGGCGCAGGTACTCGGCGACGGGCCGTTGGCGCAGTCGGTGTTCCTCGATCGCCCGGTGCAAAGCCATCGCGACTGGCTCGCCGCCGATCGCGAACGCGGCCGAGCTGTGATGTTTGAGCTGCTCCGCAGCGGCGTGTTCCTCAATCCAATGGGCACGAAGCTTTACCTCTCCCTCGCTCACACCGAAGCTGACCTCGACGAGTTCACCGCTCACTTCACTGCTGCACTGAAATCCAGTCGGCCGCGATGAAGCAGAAGATATTGGATGAGGAAAAGAAGCATTCAAAAGAATTGAAAGCTGAAGTGAAATGAAAAATCTCCTTATAACAACAGTCGCAGCTGTGGTGTTAGAAATGAGTGCATTCTCTTCTTATGGATTTGAGAGAGAGTACGTGAAACGTGCTGTGCTTTCCAAAGAACAGGAAAAAGTGGTCATTGCCATAGCGCAGAAACGCGGGATCAAGAAAATCGCAAAAATCTACACCTATAATGTGTACCCAACTGCTGCGCGCGGGATACGCGTCAAGGGAGCGGAGCAGGTCAAGGGACGTGAAGTGTCATTCAAGGTGCTGAATGTGACCTACAAGAAATGGTTCCATCCGGGTTCAGCCCCAAGGAAAGGTGACCTGCAGATGGGTGACTTTTGGGCCGGCAAACCCAGCACGCAAAAACAAACCATTCTCAAGGTGGATAAAAAGGAATATCGGGCTAGTTCGGTGCAGGGAATCAGCATTGAAGAGTGTGAATCTATTCTGGGCCTTTTTTTGGCCGGGGAGTACAATCATGGGCCGGGGGTTAATGAGAAGAGCTTGAATCAGATCGACTGGAGTAACCCCAAAGGATTCCGGAAGCGGGGCGATACGATCTCCGTCGGTTTCCCCCATAAAAATGCGGGTTCGGGGTTCTTTGATCTTCAGATCAAACTGGATGGCAAACAGCTGACCATTAACCAAATGTTTCAAGCGGTACCCTAGTAGCCGGTTGGGGCCGAAGTCTTATGGATAGAATAATAACATTCATTGCGCTGCTCATTTTTGGGCTTGCTCCGCAGGCTTCTGCGAATGAGCCGCCAACCAATATGCTCTTCATCTTTGCCGATGACTGGGGTTGGGGTGATCTGAGTTGCCATGACCATCCCTATGTGAAGACCCCGAATATTGACCGGTTGGCCAGGGAAGGAACCGACTTTCACCGGTTCACTGTGGCCAGCGGTGTGTGTTCCCCCAGCCGGACTGCAGTCATGACCGGCCATTTTCCCGCACGCTATAATATTAATGGTCACTTTGCCTGGGTGCCCAGCAATGCTAAGCGCAACATGCCCGACTGGCTCGATCCCAAGGCGCCGCTCCTGTCCCGTTTCCTGAAGAAGGGCGGCTATGCCACCGCGCACTTCGGTAAGTGGCATCTGGCCAATGACATGATCCCGGATTCACCGCCGCCCAGCCGGTACGCTTTTGATGTTTACGGCGCTTTCAATTGTTCAGGTAAACAAATGCCGGTGCACGAAGATGCGCAGAACGCGATCAGCTTCATCGAGAAAAGCCAACGGGCGGGCAAACCGTTCTTTATCAACCTGTGGTTGCACGAACCACATACGCCTTTTCACACCGTGCCAAGATATCGCCAGCGTTTTCCCAAGCTGGGGGAGCGTGATAATATTTATGCCTCGGTTCTCTCTCATGCCGATGACCGGGTGGGGGAGGTGTTGAATGCGCTGGATCGCTTGAAGCTTGCTGACAACACATTGGTTATTTTCAGCTCAGACAACGGGCCGGCCCGGGCGCAACCGGGCACTGCGCTGAAATCCATGCATGATACTGCGACCGGTGAGGGTTTTAATGTTGCTGCTTCCCAAGGTATTACCGGGGGGCGCAAGGGATATAAGGCCGCCCTTTTTGAGGGTGGGGTAGGGGTGCCTTTTATTGCCCGTTGGCCAGGCAAGATTGCCGCAGGCAGAACCGACCGGACCTCTATTTTTTCGGCGGTGGATTTGCTGCCCACCTTCTGTGAAATCGCCGGGGTAAAGTTGCCCTCTACCTACCGGCCTGATGGGATCAGCCAGGTGGCGACACTGAAAGGTAAAGGGAAAGCGCTGCGTGAAAAACCACTTTTCTGGAAGACAGTTGCTCCGTGGCCGGCACGAAAAACCAAGCCCGACCATTGGGTTTCCTATGCAGTGGTCAGTCAAAACTGGAAACTCGTAACCAACCGGACTGCCGGTTATGTGGAACTCTACGACCTGATGATGGATCCCCTTGAAAAGAATGATCTCAAGGAGAAACACCCCTTGCAGGTGATACAACTGACGAAAATGCTGGCACAATGGCAGACGACTCTGCCGACCAAGCCAACGGGCAATGTTTTCTCAAAGCTTCGAAATCCCAAGAAATAATATGAAACCAAAGAATAAACTCATTCAAACTCTATCTACCATCACCGTGTTGGTGGGATTAACCCTGCCGGTTTCGGCCCAGGAATTACCTGATCCGGACGGCAAACCGGCGGATATGAGTAAGCCGGTCCAAGTTTACATCATCATGGGCCAGTCAAACACGCTTGAGATGGGGAGGGTCAAGGGCGACAAGGAAGGCACGCTTGAATACGCGGTGAAGACCGAAAAACTCTACCCCTTCATGGTCGATGACGCGGGTAACTGGACCACCCGCAAAGACGTGCGCAATGTCCACACGATGGGCAGCGGCGGGCCGGGTGGCCGGGGCGGAGTCCGGCGCAATGACTGGCTGACCGTTTCCGGAGGTAAGATTGGCATAGAGACTGGTATCGGTCATCAGCTCGGCAGCGCGCTGGATGAACCCGTACTGATCCTCAAGAGTTCGATCGGCAACCGTAGCCTCGGCTGGGATCTCCTTCCTCCCGGCAGTCCGCGCCACGAGGTCGAGACAACCGACAAGAAGAGCGGAAAGAAGATTACCCTGGTTACCCCGGCCTATAACGACAAGGTTCGTTATCCGAGCTGGACGAAGGGCGAGGTCCCTGATCCCCCCAAGCATACCTGGCACGCCGGCCTGCAATACGACGGTGACGTCGCCCGTGCCAAGGACGTGCTTAAGAACCTGGAAAAGTATTACCCTAACGCGACCGGGTATGAGGTTGCCGGATTTCTCTGGTGGCAGGGAGACAAGGACCGCTACAACGCGGCTCATTCCGCCATGTACGAAAAGAACCTCAACCAACTCTTCAAGGCCCTTCGCAAAGAGTTCAATGCCCCCAAGGCCAAGATGGTCGTCGCCACCCTCGGCCAGACCAACAGGGACAGCGCCTCTGGCAATGAGAAAATGATCATCGACGGCATGTTTGCCTTTGCCAAAGCCCACAAGGGTGACGCCACCACTGTTTACACCAACCCTCTAAGTATGGGCTCTGCCTCCAACGCCCACTACGGCGGAAATGCTAAGACCTACATGAACGTCGGTCTTGGCATGGGCAAGGCGATGGTGGAGCTACTCGGAAAAACCAAGTGATTGATGATGATGAGATTCCTCTAATCACACCTGCAACAACCTGCCTATGATCGTGGCCGGTGGCGGCTACCGGCACCAAACCCATACTGTCCTTGAGAAACAGACTCCCCTTTGCAACCTCTACCTGGAATTGCTGCACAAGCACAACATCGACCTGGGCAGCTTTGGCAGTAGCCAGAAGGACATGGGTTTGCTCAAGGGGTAATGTCTTTTTACGCCCAGTCAGAAAGAAAAAACAAAATGAAAAAATTCATCATCACCTTTTGTTTCCTGTTGGCTTGCTCTGCGCAGGCTGCCAAGCAACCCAACATCGTCTTCTTCTTTGCTGATGACCAGACTTCCAGCTCGCTCGCTTGTTATGGTCATCCCTTGGTCAAGACACCCAATATTGATCGTCTGGCTGCCAGGGGCACAAGGTTCTCTAATTCCTACGTGAGCCAGGCCATTTGTTGGGTCAGCCGGACCACCATCCTGACCGGGCTTACCGGACGCAGTTATGGCACGCCGGGTAGGCATGACGCCGCCCGTCCTGATGCGGTCAGGGAACTCTATGTGGATCTCCTTCGCAAATCCGGTTACCGGACCGGTTTTGCCGGTAAATGGCATGCCAAGATGCCCAAGGGCTGGAAGGCCGCCGATCATTTCGATGTCTTTCAACCGATCGGTCGCAACCCTTTCTATAAGAAACAACCTGATGGTTCTCTGCGTCATGAGACCGAGTTGATTGTCGATCGTGGGATTGAGTTCCTTGAGAACCAACCGAAGGACAAACCCTTTGCCCTTAACATGTGGTTTAATGCCTGCCATGCCGAGGATGGGGATCGTCGGCCGGGTATTGGGCATTTCCCGTGGCCACGGGCAGTCGATAACTTGTACGTGGAGGATGAGATTGCTCCGCCTCGATTGAATGATCCCAAGATATTCGAGAGCCAGCCGTATTTTCTTAAGACCACCATCAACCGCGAACGTTTCTTTTGGCGTTGGAACACCGAAACCAAGTACCGCACCAACATGCGGGCTTACCTACGGATGGTGAGCGGAATCGACAACGCCATTGGGCGCTTCATTAAGGTTCTTGAGGCAAAGGGCTTGGCCGACAACACCATCATCGTTTACACCGCCGATAATGGATATCATCTGGGTAATCGTGGGTTCGCGGGTAAGTGGTCTCATTACGAGGAATCCCTGCGCGTTCCCATGATTATATGGGATCCCCGTGTGCCCAAGTCTGCTCGTGGGCAAGTGGTCGACCATTCGGCCCTCAACCTCGATCTCCCCTCCACCTTCCTTGACTGGGCCGGTGCCCCAGTGCCCGAGCGTTATCAGGGTCGCAGTCTCAAGTCCATTGTCTCCACCGGGAAGGCTGATAATTGGCGCAAGCAGACTTTTCACGAGCACTTTGCGGTGCGTTCGCGCATCCCTGCCTTCGAGGGATTACGCACCGATCGCTACAAGTACGTTCGTTACGTCGACGAGGGGAATTATGAATTTCTCCACGACCTCAAGGAAGACCCTGACGAATTGACCAACTTTGCCCAGGATCCCAAGTACAGCAAGACGGTTGAGCAATTGCGTAAGCGGACCGACAAACGCGTCGCTGAACTGGGCGGGCCCCTGAAGCCCATGCAAGGGGACTTGTCCGTCTCCACGCCACCGCATCCTGTAGCCGCTGCGACCGTGGCCAATCGCCCGGGAGCGAATGGTTTTTCCAACCTTATCGGTGGAGGAAAGCGCAGTTGGGCGGGCGACTCAAAGTTTTGGTCACACAAGGATGGGGTGCTGATAGGGAAGGCAGATGGCACGCTCAAGATGAACCACTTTATTACCTGGAAAGTTGCCACCGTTCGCAATTTTGACCTGAAGGTAAAGGTGCGCATTTCCAAGGGAGGCAATAGTGGGATTCAATATCGCAGCGCCCACGCTCCCGAGCTTGGGCTCGATGTAGTGAGGGGCTACCAGTGCGACATCGTGGCCGACAAACCTCAATACAATGGCATGATCTACGAGGAAAAGGGGCGCCGCATTCTCTCATATACTGGAGAGAAGGTGATTGTCGATCCAAAGGGCGATCGTTGGGTGATAGGAAATTTCGAGGTAAAGGAATTTGCTCCCGAGCAGTGGCATGAGTACCGAATTTTGGTTGAGGGCAACCGGCACCGTCACTGGATCGATGGACATCCCACCAGCGATCTCATCGATTTCGACGAAAAAGGCAGGGCACTGGACGGGGTGCTCGCCATGCAGGTGCATCGTGGGCCGCCCATGACAATCGAGTTCAAGGACATGCTCATCAAGCACCTTCCCGATGACCTGCCGCTCCTTCAGCCCAAGGATCATCCCATCCCTGCTGACGCGCACGGCGTGCGTCCTCAAGGCCGTCTACCCAAGGACTGGAAAGCCCCCATCTATGGGGAACGCTAAGCCGGTGAAACTAGTTCTCTTAATCTTGTGCGGCCTAGCCGGCGTCGCTCATGGGGCTCCTGGCATCTATTTGCGCCCGGTCTTTGAAAAATCGGCCAATGGAATTTTTAACCAAGATAAAAAGGTCCATTTCGGGTTTGAACTTAATAACCGGCTAAAGGATTCGGTTGAAGTTAAAGTAGTGTGGCAGGTGATGACCGATCAAAAGAAGTCGATCGGAAAATCGGCTTCTTCGACGATAAAAATTCCAGTCGGTGAAAAGAGGGTGGCTAGCTACGTGGTCAAAATTCCGGGGCCGGGTTTTTATAAGGGCACCATCACGTGTTCTTGGGAAGGCGGTCGGGTAACTAAGACCGTTCAGGTGGGTTATGGGCCTGAAAAATTATTACCGCCTTTAACCACAGAATCTGACTTTCAAAATTTCTGGGATGAATCGCGTGCGAGGCTCAAGAAAGTGGATCCGCAGTATCGGCTCATTCATCAGCCTGAATTAAGCAAGGGCGAACTCAATGTGTATGAAGTTTCCATGCGTAGCTTCGGTGATATTCGCGTTAGAGGCTGGTATGAAGTGCCTAAGAGTAAAGGGCCGCATCCGGTGATCCTGCGCGTACCCGGTTATGGCGGGAATATGAAACCCATTGCCCGTTTCAAGGATATGATTGTCTTTTCCTTTAACCCGCGTGGGCACGGAAACAGTCAGGAGGATATCAAGGGAAAACCCAGTAACTACTGGATCCGCGGGTTGGATGACAAGGAAGGCTACTATTATCAGGGGGCCTATTTGGATTGCGTACGCGCAGTAGATTTTCTGTGCTCGCGAAAGGAGGTGGACCCAGAACGAATTGCAGTGGCAGGGGGCAGTCAGGGCGGAGGGTTAAGTTTATCGACTGCTGCTTTGGATTCGCGCATCAGCCTTTGTGCACCGCACATTCCTTTCCTGACCAATTGGGATCTCTATTTTAAAACCTCGCATTGGCCGGAGGTGGACAAATGGATTGAGGCGAAGGAGTCACGTACGTGGCAGAGCACCCTTAAAACCTTAAGTTACTTTGATACCATGAACATGGCCCCGTGGATTGAGTGTCCGGTATTCATGGGGGTAGGCCTGCAGGACTCGATCTGCCCGCCAGTCACGTGCTTTGCGGTGTACAACCGGGTTAAAGGGAAAAAAGAATATTTGGTGTATCCACTAGCCAAACATTCCGTGGATAAGAGTCATCACCAATTGGTTTTCAATTGGATGCGCGAAAAATTTGGATTAAAATCAGCCCGGTGAACCCATGGTGGCTGGAGCCATCTTTGTTGGCATCGTCTGACTTGGCGGACCTGCTGCCAATGACGGGGTCAAGGTTGATGCGAGACTTAACAAGCGAGGTGAGAAATGGAAGTGGTCCAGTCCATACTGAAACTTAACAACCTCTTTACCGATAACATGGTGTTGCTACGTCGTTGCTGGGCTGAGTGGGATTGATCACCAATAATAAACAATAATAAACCCATATCATATGACCCGAATCAAAATCACTTTTCTATTTATCTTCTGCATTGCTTTGTCAAACGACCTCGAAGCTCAGCAGGAGAGCTCCAAGCCCGCCGTCCCAAAAAGTGACTTGTGGTTAACTTATTCAGGGGCAAAAGGCCCCGGAAAGGGCAGGCACGTTGTCCTCATTGCGGCCGAGCAGGAATATCGCAGTGAACAATCCATGCCAATGCTGGCGAAAGTCCTATCCAAACATCATGGTTTTGACTGTACCGTCCTGTTTTCCGTCAATGAAAAAGGTGAAGTCGATCCGACGATGCCGGCTCCGTTCAAAGACAAAACGAAACGCCATAATATTCCGGGTCTTAGGCATTTGGCTAAAGCCGATTGTGTCATTTGGATTTCGCGGTTCATGCATCTTTCGGAAGAGCAGATGCAGCACTTTTATGACTACTTCGATTCAGGAAAACCACTCATCGCTTTACGGACTGCCAACCACGGTTTCTGGGGAGGGTTGCAGTACAAAAAAAGTGGCAAAAATATTTCACTTCGCGAAATGTTGGGGGGCACTTTCATGGGGCATCACGGCGGTTGGCATCGTGAAGCAACGCGTGGCGTCGTTGTTTCTGATAACAAGAAGCATCCTATTTTGGTCGGCGTGGAAGGCATTTGGGGAACGTCCGATGTTTACCGATGTCATAACGACAAGAACCCTTTCCCGAAGGATTGCACGTCATTGGTTTTGGGGCAGCCGCTGATCAACCTCAAAAAAGATGCCCCGCCTAATGCTAAAAAAGAACCTTTGCCTGTCGCTTGGACAAAAACGTGGACTGGGAATAAAGGTCTAGAGTCAAAGGTTTTTCATTTCACAATGGGCTCAGCGGTAGACTTTGAAAATGAAGGGGTAAGGCGAATGACGGTGAACGCAGTCTACTGGGGACTGGGTATGGAAAAAGAAATCAAACCGGACAGCTCCATTGCCATTATTGGCGACTACCAGCCGCTAAAGGCCGGGTTCAATTACGAGAAGCTTGGTGTCAAACCGCGCAAGATTGGCTATTACAAATAATCGTAATTGTCGCAGTGATCTTTTACCCTGTTCGGCAGATGAAGTGGGTTGGATACAGTTGTCGCCAATTGTTGTTGGCGATCCTTGTTTCGTCGGTTGCGGTTCATGTTGCAACCGCGGCAGAAAAGGTGTCGCCGTTTGTTGTTTCCCCGAAGGTTTCTGAGTTGCTGGAGAGCTATTGTTTCTCCTGCCATGATGAAGAGACCCAGAAGGGGGATATCCGATTGGATCGCTTGGATACTCTGGCACTCGATACACGGCTCGACTTGCTCAACAAGGTGCAGGAACAGGTCTTCTTCAAGGAAATGCCACCCAAAAAAAAGAAGAAGCAACCAACCCAAACGGAGCGGGACTCCCTTTTCCAGTGGATCTCGAGCGAGCTAAAGAAGTACGGAGCTTCCGGTCTGGAAGAGAAACTCAAAAGGCCGGAATTTGGCAACTACGTTGATCACGACAAGTTGTTCTCGGGGGAGTACGCATATCTGAAAGGCTTCACTCGCGACCGCCGCTGGTTGGTCAGTGAGTATATCTTCAATGCGAAGATCAATCACCTGATTGACCATCCGAGCATTAGAACGATTGATGGCGTAAAGAGGGCCGTCATCGGCGACAACGGAGTCAATGTTAGCAAACGATTCGGCGGCCATAACCTGCGGCAGAGCATTACCAACCCCTTCCTGCTGCCAGACAATATCGGTGTGCGTTATTACGACACCACTGCCCTGACCGGCGGTCACCTGCTGACGATGATCTCCAATGCCAAGAAGATCGCTGCCTACATGTCGTCCGAGAAGGCGATGAAGGCTCACTATCCAGCCATTTATCGCATCATGAAGATGGAGCTGGCTCACCGGGAAATCCTCGCTTCCCGCGAACGCTTCTTAAACGCCTATATCGAGAACGTCGCGCAGAATATCTACAAAGAAAGAAATGAAGCTCTGCTGCCGGAGTTTGTCCGGATCGAAGGGGATGAGGTGCCTATACCTTTGGATTCAAAGGGCAATCCGAGGGCAAAAGAGGACAACATGGAGTTGCTGCGAACTCGATACGACAAACAGGATATTGAGGCCATTTATCGCGGCATTCAAAAATATAAGCAGGAGGATGTCTCCTACGAAGAAGTGATTGAGAAGTGTGAGCGGGATTGGTTTAACTTCGGCGTCCATGAGAAGCGGCTTCTAGGCCGGATCATGCTTATGAAGATCATGGGCGCGCGGTGGGACATGTCGCTGATTTACGATGATGTCAGAAAGCAGAATATGGCACTCTCCCCGTACCGGCCACTCTCTGAGATCGAGATGCAGGTGATCAATGCGTCGATCCAGAAGCACCGCAAGAAGGGCAATCGTTACAAGCATATCATCGAGAAGTGTATGAACGACTGGGATATGTCGTTCAAGGCGGAGCGTGTTGCCGCGGGGCAGGCGGGCGAAAAGCAGATCGACGATCTGGTGGATGAACTCTTTGCCAAAATCTATAAGCGAGAGCCAACCGAGCAAGAGGCGCAGAAAAACATCGCTCTGACAAAGACGTACATGAAAACCCTGGGTAATCAGGAGGCTATCGCCAAACTGATTGAGACTCTAATCCTGAGCTCGGAATTGGTTTACCGTTCGGAGTTCGGGCAGGGCCCGGCCGATGAGCACGGCCGACGTATGATGTCACCACGCGATGCCGGCTATGCCATTGCCTATGCTTTGACGGACAGCAGTCCCGATGAAGAATTGGTGGACGCGGTAAAAAACGGCCGTCTCCTCACCCGTGAAGATTATCGCCGTGAGATCACCCGTATGCTCAAGCGTCGCGATCAGTACTACGTCATCGACGAATCGGTCCAGAAAGCCGGCTTCAATTCCAGTATCTGTAACGTGCCTATTCGCAAACTGCGTTTTTTCCGTGAGTTCTTCGGCTACACCAAGACCCTGACCCTGTTCAAGGATGACGCCCGCTTCGGCGCTGGGAGCTATGACAATGCGAAAGGACGCCTGGTAGACGAAGCCGATATGCTGGTCGCCCATATTCTGGCAAAGGATCGGAATGTCTTTGAGGAACTGCTGACCACCGAAAATTTTTACGTTTATCATTCGGGCGACAATGAGGCGATGAAAGGCGCATCCGATCGCCTCCGGAAAATCTACGACTACTTCAGAGCTTTTGACTGGGAAAACTTTACCGAAGAAGAGCTCTACAAGCATTGGGACTTCATCAACGAAATGAAGATGATGGGTACGGTGTTCCCTAACTTCCTTAAAGACGATCGACGCCGGTCAGGTTGGGTCAGGTCGTTCAAGACCCAAATGCGCAGCCTTGTCATTCGATTTGGGGAGGGGCAGAAAGCGGCGACGCCGTATGACTCGACGGGGATGGCATACTGGAACAAAGGCAATGCCTCCACTCGTACCGGTCAGCAATTGCGAGGACCTGAGGTCACCACGTTTTTCGGTATTGATCATCGGAACTGGGACTATCCGACCACCCAACCCACCAAAATGTCGAACCGGAAGGGGATGCTCACGCACCCGGCTTGGCTGATCGCTCATTCGCTGAATCTCGAGACCGACCCAGTTCGCCGAGGCAAGTGGATCCGTGAAAAACTTTTGGCCGGCACCATTCCCGACGTGCCAATCACGGTGGACGCGGTGATCCCCGAGGACCATCACAAGACCCTCCGTCAGCGTCTTGAAAAAAGAACCGCCGCTGCCTATTGCTGGAAGTGCCATCAGAAGATGGACCCATTGGGTTTGCCCTTCGAGATCTATGACGACTTCGGTCGCTTTCGATCGGAAGAAAGAATCGAGCACTCAGAAAACCTGATCAAAAATTTCGACAGAAAAGCGCCACGCCAAAACGGAATTAACGTGGCGCAGTACAAGACGCTGCCCGTGGAGGCGAGTAGTCTTATTGAAGGCACCGGAGACGAGAAGGTAGATGGTGAGGTGCGGGATGCTCTTGAGCTTGCCGGGCGTTTGGCTAAATCGTCCCGCGTTCGCCAGTCCATCATCCGCTACGCTTTTCGATACTTCATGGGTCGCAACGAAGTGCTCTCCGATTCCAAGACACTCATTGATGCCGAAAAAGCCTACCTTGATAATGCCGGGAGTTTTGATGCCGTGATTATATCCCTTCTGACTTCCGACTCCTTTCTTTACCGAAAACCTGATCAGGAATAAAATAATGACCGAAGGAATGATGAACACCCGCAGAAGCTTTCTCCAATCCGCCGGCCTGGGCGCCGGAGCCCTCGCGCTCTCGCCCTCGTTCAATCATCTTCTTGGAGCCGCAAAACCGGATCCTCAGCCGCATCGCTTTATCTTTATCCGCAAGTCGAACGGCAACGTCCCCAGCCTATTTTCCCTCCCCACGTTTTCGGAGGAACACAAAAAGAAGGACAAGGACAAGGAAGCGTTTGAGGCCGACCTCGACAAGCACGAGTTGCCGACGTGGCTAAGGGCGTTGGATGGCCACAAGGAAAACATGACCATCCTAAACGGCATCTCGATGGAAATGAGTGGCGGCGGCCACTATTCTTTCTCAGGATGCATGGGTGCCTACAGAGCGGGCCGTAATACGATCAGCGGAATCAAGAGAACGACAGTCGACTTTGAACTGGCCAAACTTTTCCCCTCGCCTTTCGGTCACGTCGAGTTATCGCTAGCCTCGGGTTCGGGCACGGTCGCGTTCAGGACCGGCATTGTATCCGGGTTTTCGGCGCCAGCGGCGCATCAGCGAAACTATTGTTACGCCGATCCGCAAACCGCTTACGACGAACTGTTCAAGTCGGTGACCAATACCAGCGCGGTGAACTCAGAAAATTCCATGCTCGATCATCTGCGCGAACAAGAACGGAGGCGTCTGAGCGGGCTTGATGGGCAAGAGCGGACAAAAATCAGCAATCACGTCGATTCGATCCAGTCGATCCGCCAGCGAAATGAAAAGGTAGCTTCGCTGACAGAGACCATCTCCAAAAACCTCCCGAAGATCGATCTGGTCCATGCGAATGGCGGCCCCAATGCCAGCCTCATCGAAAAACAGAGTGCCTTCACCGACGTCATACTTGCGGCACTGATCTCAGGGTTGACGAACGTCGTGACCTACACCATCGACGATCTGGGCACTCCTATTACAACTCTGCCTGGCAATAAGGGGCGAGTTGATCTCCACCGGTTGGGGCACAGTAAAAATTTCGAACTCAGGGACATCGTGAAGGCCAGTCACATAGCTCAGGTTGCGAAGATGGTTGCGAAACTGAAATCCGTTCCGGAACGCGGCGGAACGATGTTCGACAATACGACGATCATCTACTTCCCGGAAACCGGCGCCGGCCACCACGGTCCCAGTACGGAAGCCCCAATGGTGATCATGACGGGCAAAAAATCGAAGCTGGATATCGCGGGGCGTTTTATCCGCCTGCCGTTCCACGCCACCGAAGGTCACAAGACCCTGGGTAACTGGTACACCACGCTGCTCAACGCCTGCGGGAACCCGATCGAACACTACGGCGATCTGGATCTGACGATGTCGCGCAAGAAGATGCCCCAGACCGGCCCGATCGAGCGGTTCCTTGCCTAGTAGACGTCTGTGGTCAGGCAACTGTATTTGGCGAGAGAGGCGACCTGAACGGTTTTAAAATTCAACTATCCCCAGTATCACAACATGAACAAAATACTCCCCCCCTTTTTCCTCGCGCTATCGATGGCGCTCAGCGTGTCAGCTGCCGATCATCGACTGGAATTGGCGGTACCCTTTACGGACAACATGATCCTGCAGCGGGAATCCAAGGTTCCTGTTTGGGGTTTCGATAAGCCGGGAAACCAAGTGACGGTCGAGTTTGCCGGGCAAACGAAGACTGTCGTGGCGGACAAGGATGGTGATTGGATGGTGAAACTCGACCCGCTTGCGGCATCTGCCAAGGAGCGAGAGTTCAGGGTTTACTCAAAGACCGAATCCATCACCC
>Ga0209402_10002928_pt1 | contig 16684 bp, 10 predicted proteins | sample ArcticOcean_MG_C_3_FD_187437 | JGI IMG/M metagenome (GOLD analysis project Ga0209402, IMG submission 187437) | Marine microbial communities from western Arctic Ocean - ArcticOcean_MG_CB8_126 (SPAdes) (version 2) | ecosystem: Environmental > Aquatic > Marine > Oceanic | place: Arctic Ocean... | reverse complement strand
TGAGGTTTTCGCATTCGGGCATCAGCGCGGTGCAAAAGATGACCATGGCGGGCGGCAAGGCGACAGTGGTGGCCAACTCGTTCGTGGTGACGATTGCCAAGACGGTTCCTGCCGGACTCTACGACGTGCGGGTTACCGGGTTGTTTGGCAGCAGTAATCCGGCGACGTTTGCGGTGACCGGTCGCGAAGTGGTCCGGGAATCTGAGGGCAACAACAGTTTTGCCGATGCCGACGAGTTGGTATTGGGCCAGACGATTTTCGGCCAGATCAACGGCGTCGCCGACGTCGACATTTTGAAGTTCAGCGGCAAGAGCGGCCAGCGGGTCGTGATCGACTGCCAGGCCTCTCGAGTCGACTCGACACTACACGCCATCTGCGAGATTTACAGTCGTCAGGGCGATGGACGTGTTCGGCTGTTGTCATTCATTCGGCGTCAGGTTGGCCACGATCCGGTGACTGATGTCACGTTGCCAGCCGATGGCGAGTACTTCGTGAAGATCTTCGACGAGCGTTTTGCCGGTTCGGTGACTCACACCTATCTGCTGACCGTTCATGCTGGGCCTCACATCGATTTCGTTCGTCCGGCTGCCGGTGTGGCGGGAACGACAGGCAGTTTCACTCTGTACGGCCGCAACCTGCCCGGCGGTCAACCGGCGGGGATCCGCATTGCCGGTCGCGAACTGCAGAAGTTGGCCGTCAAGATTGCTGTCCCCAAGGAGGCCAAGGGCATCACCTTGGTCGGGAACCGCGTCAGACCACTCGGCGCGGGACTCGATGCCTTCGAGTACAGTCTGAAGGCCTCAAACGGAGTCTCCAATCCGGTGCCGATCTACTTCGGGACCGGCACGATGGCCGTCGAGGTCGAGCCCAACAACACGGGGGCCACGGCCCAGACAATCCAGGTCCCCGGCGACATCACCGGGACGCTGCAGCAGCGAGGCGACCAGGACGTGTACGAGTTCCAAGCCAAGGCCGGGACGGTGTTCTGGATCGAGGTTTATTCGCAGCGGATCGGTGCTCCGGCGGATCCCTACCTGATCGTCGAGCAGGTTCAGTTGGACAAGGCGGGGAAGGAAACCGATCCCAAACGAATCACGGCCGTCGACGACAACGGCACGAATCTGTTTGCCAACCATTTCGACACTGCGACCGACGACCCGATGTACCGTTTTGTGGCTGCGGCTGACGGCAAGTACCGTGTCACGGTCCGCGACCGCAGTTTTCAGTCGGTCGGTTCGACTCGGCACCTCTACCGCTTGGCGATCCGCACCGAGACTCACGACTTCCGGGTGGTCGTATTGCCGTTTGGCCAGAACACCGGAGTGAACAGCAACACGGCCCAGAACTACGGCATCACATTGCGAAAGGGCGAGCACTTCCTGTGTCGGGCTCTGGTCTTCCGACGAGACGGTTTCCAGGGAGCGATCGACGTGACGGCCGAGGGGTTACCCAAGGGAATTGTTTGTCAGGGGACGACGATTGGGATTGGCCAAAGCAGTGCGCCGCTGGTATTCACCGCGACCGAGGGTGCTGGGGAACTGACCACCTCGGTGCGACTCGTCGCCAAGGCCACACTCGACAATCCTGCGAAGGTCGCGGCGGTTGCCGCGGCGAAGAAGGCGGTGTTGGCGGCACTAGCGGTCGTGCCCAAGGCAACCTCCGCGATCAAGCCGGCCGACGATGCGGTCAAGAAAGCCGAGGCGACCCGTTCGGTGGCGGAGAAGAAGTCGACGGCTGACGGCAGACTTTCGGCCGCCGCCACCAAGCTGCAGGTCACGGCGGCCAAGACGGCTGTGGAGTCGAAGAAGACGTTAGACACGGCGGTGGCAGCGGACACGTCGGCGAAGAAGGCCGTGGTCGACACCACCAAGGCATCTGCCGACGCGAAGAAGGCGGCTGGTGAGGCCACCAAGGCATTGGCGACTGCCACGGCGGCCGACAAGCAGTCCGACGCGAACGTGAAGGCTGCTGGCGTTGATGCAGCCAAGAAGAAGGCGGCTGATGCGGCCAAGAAGACGTCTGCTGCGGCCGTGCAGGCGGCGACTGCGGCGAAGGTTCAGGCCGACAAGGCTACTGTCGACCTGGCCAAGGTCGCGGCGTTGGCCAAGACTGCTGCGGTGAAAACGGCCAAGACGGCCAGCGACGCCAAGGCGGCTGCCGCCACCGCCGTCCTGGCCAAGGCGGCTGCGGACAAGAAGGCTGGCGATGCCACCAAGGTGGCCGCCGCCTCGAAAACCGCATTCGACAAGACCGATGCCGTTCTGAAGACGGCTCGAGCCAAGCTGACTGCGGCCCGCAAGGCGGAAACCGATGCCAAGCAGGCGGTCAATTCGACTCAGACAGCTGTAGTGGCTGCCAGGAAGGCCAAGCTCGCCGCCGGTCGGCCTCTGACTCGAAACGCTCGATTCGCCACCATCGTGCAAAACGGAACCCAGAACAACTCGGCCATTTCACGACTCACCAGTAACCTGGTCGTCTCGGTCATGAAGGAGAAGGCACCGTTTCAACTCGAGACCGACGGAGTGATTCGAGTTGATGCGAACCGATTGAGGCAGATACTGGTGCCGGTCAAGCTGATCAAACGCAACGGTTTCGACGCCAACGTGACGCTGACGTGGGTCGGTCAGCCCAAGAACGTGCAGGTGGCCAACAAGCCGATCAACAAGGGGAAGGATTCGGAGTTGTTGCGAATATTCCTACCCAACAATGCACCGATCGGCACCTACGCCTTGTACTTGAGAGCTCAGGGGCAGGTCTCCTACAGCCGCAACCCGGCCCGAGTCGAGCGGGCCAAGGCGGTTCAGGCGGCTGCTGACAAGGCGACCAAGTCATCTGCGGCCGCGTTGAAGGCGGCGAATCTGGCCAAGACGAAGGCGGACAAGGCGGCCACCGGTACGAAGGCGGCGAGCGAAGCTGCTGCCAAGGCGGCTGTTGTTGCGGCCAAGAAACTGGCGGATGCTCAGGCCGCTGCCAAGAAGGCGGCTGACGAAGCGGCGAAGAAGAAGGCGTCCGAGGCGGTAGCGGTGGCGACGGCTGCGAAGGCGAAGGCCGACAAGACTGCCAGCGACGCCAAGACGGCTTCGGACACCGCTGCGGCGGCGAAGGTCCAGAGCGACGCGGCAGCCAAGTCGGCGACGGACAAGGGCAAGTTGGCCATGACTGCCAAGACTGCAGCCGACAAGGAAGTCACCGCGGCCACCGCAGCGGCGAAGGCGAAGAACATCAACGCCTTCCCGCCATCGGCTCCGATCATCATCAGCATTCGCGAGAATCCGGCCACATTGAAAGCCGTAGTTCCCGGCGGTGGTGCGATCAAGCGAGGTGCCACGCTGGCGGTCAAGGTCACGATCACTCGGGTCAACGGCTTCACCGGTCCGGTCACTCTAAGCCTGCCGTTGCCGCCGGGTATCACCGATCTGAAGGCGGCTTCGGTGACGATCGCCGCCGACAAGAGTGAGGCCGTGCTGTCGGTCGTCGCCGGACCCAAGGCCACTGAAGGTGGATTGGCCAACATGGTGGTGCGGGCCAAGATGCAGTACGACGGCCGCGAGGCTTTGGTAGACCAACCGATTACGATCAAGGTGTCCAAATAACAAGTCGGTTGTTCGGACACCGGTTCGATTTGCATTCTGTCAAAATACATTACAGCAAGCCAATCTTCCGAGGGCATTGCCATGCGTTTATTGCTCACACGTTCTGCGACCTGCCTGCTGACAGCCAGCGGCATCCTGCTGGTCGCCTCGTTGCCGGTTGCTTCGGCGGCTGACGAAAAGGCGGAGAAAGCGGCTGCCAAAGTCACTGTGATCCAGGCTGAAGCGGTCAAGCTGGGCCGACCGGTCGATTTTCAGCGAGACGTGTATCCGTCGTTGGAGCAGAACTGCATCGCCTGTCACAACGTCGCGATTGACGAGAGCAAGTTGGTGCTCGAAGAGGTCAAGGACATCCTCAAGGGTGGTAAGCGAGGCCCCGCGATTGTGGCCAAGCAACCGGACAAGAGCCTGCTGTTCCTGGTGGCATCGAGGCAGCAGAAGCCTCACATGCCGCCACTGCCCAACAGCCAGGACGCCAAGTCGTTTACTCCCAGGGAACTGGGGTTGTTGCGGCAGTGGATCCTGGAAGGAGCGACGGGTGGCGACGGAGGCGGTAAGGCGATGCTGCAGTTTGCTCCGTTGCCCGAATCGGCACGAGCCATCTATAGCGTTGCACTATCACCCTTCAACCGTTTCGCTGCGGCCGGTCGAGCGAACCAGGTTAAGATCTACGACATGACGTTGGGCGAGACGGTTTCGACACTAATCGACCCGAACTTGGCGGGGATCAAGTTTGATGGCAAGTCGATGTATCCCGGTGGAGCGTCCCATCGCGATTTCGTCCATTCGATGTCGTTCAGTCCCCAGGGCGACATGCTGGCGACCGGAGGCTACCGGGTCGTCAAGCTCTGGACGCGTGATGCTCCGAGGCAGTCTGCCAAGCTGGCCGGTTCGGCCGCGGTGACAGCCACGGCCGTTTGTGCCGACGGAACAACAGCGGCGGTCGCGACCGCCGACAACGTGATTCGCCTGATCCAGCTGTCCGACGGCAAGGTGATCCGAGAACTCAAGGGGCATACAGCCGTCGTCGGCGGTCTCGAGTTCTTTCCTCATCCCACCGACGCCTCGCGATTGAATACTTCGACTCGGACGGCCGAAGCGAACCTGGCCAACGCAGCGATTCGTCAAGCGACGGCCGAGGCTGCGGTCCAGGAATTTGATCCGAAGTCGTTGAAGCTCGAGGGTGATGCGATTGCTGCGGAAAAGAAGAAGAGAACCGATGCGGCCGCTGCGGCGGCCAAGGCGACCGAAGCGGCCAGAACGGCTTTGACGACAGCCAAAACGGCACAGGCAACCTTCGCTAAGTTGGCGGCCGAGGAGAGCCGGCTGGTTTCGGGTAGCCAGGACAAGAGTGTGCGGGTGTGGAAGCTGGCCGACGGAAGTCTGCTTCGCAACCTTGTGACTCCGGCCGCTGTCAATGACGTGGTGTTCACCAAGGACGGCACACGTTTCGTGTCGGCTCATGCCGATAACCTGATCCGAGTCTGGACAACCGAAAAGCCGAAACCTGTTGAAAAGGCGGCTGAGAAGGCGGCTGAAGCGGTTCAGGAGAAGCCAGTTTTGGAGATCAAGGGGCATAGCAAGCCCGTGACCGGCGTGGCATTAATTTTGCCGTCGGGGGCCCAGATCGCCACGTCCAGTACAGACAACACGGTGAGGATATTCAGTGTCACCAAGGGGAACCAGATCCGCAGCATCAACGTGGGTTCCCCCGTGCATGCTGTGGCCGTTCGTCCTGACGGCACGGCGATCGCGGCTGCGGCCGGGAACTTTGCCAGGCTGTACAGTTTGGCGGGGAAACAGTTGTCCGAGATGAAAGGCGACCTGAGTGTGACTCGTTCGCTGGCGGCGGTGGTCGAGCATCAGGGTGTCAGTAAGCAGTTGGTGGGCGTTTCGGACGGCAAGCAGAAGGCGGCGGACAAGACGGTCAAGGACCGAGCGGCGGCCGCGAAGAAGGCGAAGGAGACCAAGGTTGCCGCCGACAAGAAGGTGACCGAGCAAAAGCCGAAGTTCGATGCTGCGACGACCAAGAGTGTTGCGGCTGGCAAGGCATCGGACGTAGCCGCCAAGGCACTCGTCGATGCCAATAAGGCTGGAGTGGATGCGGTCAAGAAGGCGGCCGAGTTAAAGACGGCAGCGGACTTGGCCAAGAAGGCTGCGACGGCATCGAGCCGGAAGGCGGCCGATGCTACCAAGGCATCCGAGGCGGCGAAGAAGGCGGCTGCGGCTGCGGCCGCGGCGTTGAAAGCGGCCAATGAAGCGGTCACGAAGGCGGCCGATGAAGCGGCCAAGAAGAAGGCGGCCGAGGCTCAGAAGGCTGCGACCGATGCGAAGGCCAAGGCCGATAAGGCGGCCAGCGATGCGGCAGCGGCAGCCACAGTGGCCAAGACGGCCTCGGACACGGCGACCAAGACGTCGACCGACGCGGCAGCGGCTGCCAAGTTGGCTGCGGCGGCCAAGATTAAGTCCGACGCGGCGACCAAGGCGGCTATGGCCAAGAACGCCACAACCAAGAAGGCCAAGGAGACGACTGCCAAGGAAACCGTGAAGCAGAAGGCCGAACTGAAAAAGACGACCGATGCCCAGGCATCGGCCCAGCGTTCGCAAAAACTCGCCGACAAGGCGATCGTCGATGCTCAGGCAGCACTCAAGGCAGCCAACTCGGACAAGACGGCTAAAGACGCTCGGCAGAAGCTGGCCGATGCGGCTGTGACAAAGGTGACTGCCTCGGTGAAGACCTCTGAAACGGCGATTGCCGTCGTCGCTTTTTCGCCTGATGGCAAGCTGCTGTTCACCGGCGGTGCGGATCAACGGATTCATGTCTGGTATGCTGCCGCGGGTCGGGCGGTCGAGATGATTGCCGGACACACCGGAGCGATCACATCGGTGGCCGTGTCGCCCTCGGGCACCGTTCTCTCGGGTGGAGCCGACAAGTTGGCCGTCGCATGGGACATTTCGCCGCGTTGGTCGCTTGCCGGACAACTCGGACCCAACGCCGACTCGCCGCTGGAACTCAGTTCGTCGCCGTTCGTCAGCCGCGTGCTGTCGGTCGATTTCAGCCGCGATGGCAAGTTGCTGGTCACCGGAGGCGGAGATCCGTCACGCAGCGGGGAATTGATGATCTGGGATGTTGCCAAGAGGAGCCTGGTCAGAGAGTTCAAGGACGCTCACAGTGACACCGTGTTTGGAGCCGAGTTCTCGCGTGATGGCACTCGTTTGCTTTCGGGTGCAGCCGACAAGTTCGTGAAAATATTCGACGTGGCTAGTGGCAAGCACATTCGCAGCTTCGAAGGACACACGCACCACGTGTTGGATGTCAGTTGGAAGGCCGACGACACGTCGGTCGCCAGTGCCGGAGCCGACAACGTGATCAAGGTCTGGAACGTCGAGACTGGTGAGCAACGCAGGACGATCGCTGGCTACACGAAGCAGGTCACATCGGTTCGATTTGTCGGGATTGGCGAGAATGTGATCAGTTGTGGCGGCGACAAGTCGGTGCGGTATCACCGGACGGGGAACGGTCAGAACTACCGCAGTTTCGCTGGTGGTACAGACTTCATGTACGCAGCCGCGTCGAGTCGGGACGAGACGTTTGTGGTGGCCGGTGGTGAAGACGGCATTGTCCGACTCTGGAACGGCAAAGACGGAAAACTCGTCAAGGCGTTCAGTCCGTAACGGGTTGATCGGAGCGAGCGGCTGGGACGACCTGAGGGGGGGACAGGGCGGCTGTTCCTCGACGACCGCCAACTCCGTCGGGTTCAGACCGTTTCAACACGCATACGTGAGCCTCGGCAGGGACCGCTCTGATCGCTATCCTGCTTGGTGGTGACGTCGGAGGGAGAGTATTGATGAGCGAACACCTTGAGCGGAGGCTGTTTGATGAGTTGGAACAGCTGCCGCTGATTGACCCGCACACGCACATCGATCCCCACTCAGCCGCGTCCACCACTCTCGCCGATATACTTGGATATCACTACTACACCGAGTTGGCTCATTCGGCTGGTTTGCCACGAGACCAGATCGAGCAGCCCGGTCTGGAGCCTCGGGAGCTGGTCGCCCGGCTCGCCCCATTCCTCGATCATCTGGACAACACGGTCCAGGTCAGCTGGCTGGTCGAGATGTGTCGCGAGTTCTTTGGATTCGAAGGCGAGCGGATCGGATCGGACAACTGGGAGTCGGTCTACGACAGCGCATCTGAGGTGATGGCGGCTGCGGACTGGGAGGAGACGGTTCTGCGGCAAAGCGGTCTGGACCAGGTCTACCTGACCAACGATTTCGACGATCCACTCGAGGGCTTCGACACGGATCGTTACGTGCCGTGTCTGAGAACAGACGATCTGGTATTCCAATTGGACCGGCAGGCGACTCGTGACCGTTTCGAACAGGCCACCGGCACGGCGATCAAGGATTCGGCATCGCTGAAGTCTGGATTGGCTCAGCTGTTCGAGCATTTCACGTCTCGAGGGGCACGGGCCTGTGCGATTTCATTGCCCCCGGACTTCATTCCGGCGGCTCCGGACAGGACCGCTGCGGACAGTGCATTGGCTCGCGTGTCCGGTGGTGGTGAGTGGAGTCGGGACGAGGCGACGGCGGTCTCGCAGATGGTATTCTGGTCATTGTCCGAGGCGTGTGCCGACTCGGGACTTCCATTTGACCTGATGATCGGAGTGAACCGGCAGGTCTATCCGGGAGGTGTGTTCCAGGGCCAGGACCTGTTCGACAAGCGAACGAGTCTGAAGCAGTATGCCGAGATGTTGAATGCCTTTCCGGGTGTGACCTATCCGATCTCGGTGTTGTCGTCGACAAGCAACCAGGAGTTGGTCAGTTTCAGCTGGATATTCCCGAACGTGGTCACCAATGGTCACTGGTGGTATTCGAACATTCCTGCGTACATTGAAGTGGACTGTCGGAGTCGATTGCAGGCCGTGCCGCGTCACAAACAGATCGGGTACTATAGCGACATGTACAAGCTGGAATTCGCCTTGCCGAAGTTTCGCATGTACCGCCGGATCCTGTCGAAGGTGTTGGCGGCTGACTTCGTGGTGGGTCATGGTTGGAGCGAGAGTCGGGCATTGGAGCTGGGGCGGCAGATATTGCGGGGCAACGTGGAGACGATTTTTGGTGGTGAGTCCTGAGCGGGGCCGTTTGGGCGGGGGCGTTCGGGTAGGGGTGTTCGGGTAGGGGTATTCCAAGGGAGTTGGCCGACAATGGCGTTACTGGTGCTGCTTCAGGGAGGGCAAGCGGTCCCTCACGAGTTGGACGGTGACGAGATTCTGATTGGTCGTCATCCGGACTGTGGAGTCCAGTTGGAATACAGCGCGGTGTCTCGACGACACGCACGGGTGTTCCTTCAGGAGGGGCGGTACGCGATCGAGGATCTGGGCAGCGGCAACGGCACATCGGTCAACGGCCAGACGATCGAGACGGCGACGTTGTTGACGAGCCAGGACCGCATCAAGCTCGGACCGGTTCTGATGCGTTTTGAGGATGGCGAGGTGGCTTACGATTCGGGAGCCACGATGGTCGGCGTGTTGCTGGATGGCGACGAGGCGACGATCATGTCGTCAGTCGACACCGGCGCCGGATTCGGTGCTTTGAGTGTGCGGCCCGAGCAGAAGCTGAAGGGGGTGCTGGAGATCAGCCGTGCGTTGGCCGGTTCGGTCGATGTCGAGTCGATGTTGCCCACGGTGCTCGACACACTGTTTGGGATCTTCAACCAGGCCGATCGTGGCTGCGTGTTGTTGCGTGACGCAGAGAGTGGTGAGTTGGTTTCTCGGGCGATGAAACACCGTCGCGAGTCCGAGGATGCGACGGTGACTCTGAGCCGAACGATCGTCAACAAGGTGATTGACGAGAAGGCCGGAGTCCTTTCAGCCGACGCGTCGAGTGATTCTCAATTCGATGCCAGCCAGTCGATCTCGAATCTCGCGATTCACTCGATGATGTGTGTTCCGATGCTGGGTGTCGACGGCGAGGTGGCTGGAGTGATCAATCTGGACACTCAGAACCCAGTCAACCAGTTCAACAACGACGATCTCGAATTGCTGCAGGCCGTGGCTGGCCAGGCGGCCTTGAGTTACGAGTCGGCTCGGTTGATGTCGTCGTTCATGGCGAAGCAGAAGCAGGACAGTGAGTTGGAGATTGCTCGCGGAGTTCAGGAGGCGTTATTGCCGGAGAAATTGCCCGAGGTCGAGGGGTACTCGTTTTTTGCCTCCTACGATGCGGCTCAGGCCGTCGGCGGCGACTATTACGACGCGATGTCATTGGAGGACGGCCGGGTATGCCTGGCCTTTGGGGACGTGGCCGGGAAGGGGGTCCCCGGGGCATTGATCATGTCGCGGATCTCCAGTTGTGTGCAAAACACCATGTCTTTTACGTCGTCGATCAAGGAGGCGATGGCGGCGATCAACAATCACATGTGTGACAACGCCGTCGAAGGCCGATTCGTGACCTTCGTCCTGGTGATCATCGACCCGGTGGCTCATGAAATGACGCTCGTCAACGGCGGCCACATGTCTCCGATGATTCTGACACCGGACGGATCGATCGAAGAATTCGACTCCGAAATGGTCGGGTTGCCGGTCGGTGTGCTGGAGGACTACCCGTTCGAGGTGGTCCAGCGTCCGATTGCCGAAGGTGAGATCATCGTGATCTTCACTGACGGGGTCGACGAGGCCATGAACCCATCCGGCGAGTTGTACACACTGGAACGGATGCGGAGTTTTCTGTTGTCAGGTCCCCGTCAGGCCGATCTGCTCGGCCAGGCGTTGCTCGCCGATGTGCGAGAATTTGCCGCCGGCCGCGACCAGAACGACGACATCACGATCATGACCTTTGGTCGAGACGCCTCGACCTAGAGTTCGATCTCGCAGGGTGTGGCCACCTGGCGGTAGCCGAGGCTGCGCATGACTTCCAGCACTTCGCTCCAGGTGGGGAACTGGCGACCACTGCGTCGCTTGTAGTCGTCCATTGCCGTCATGAACTCGATTTCCTGGTGATCATAGTCGCGTTCACAGGTCGTGGGATCGATGTGTCGCCGTCGTTCGACCTTGGGCCGACCGCGTCGCACGCACGGTTCGTGCTTCGAATCGACTCGATGAGTTTCCTGCGGCGTGTGATCGGAGTTCGTCATGCGTCTAGAGTCCGATGGTGTAGTGGGAGCACGGGAGGTCTTGTGTGAGGATCGTCCGAATCGGACGGCGGGCTGCAGCCGAGTGGCTGGTTGTGCACCTGTAGCAGCGGTGCGACATTACAGGTTTCGGCAGGTCGTGCCGATTAGTGCGTTCCGCCGCTTGTCACGCTGGGCGATTGGAGAGGCCGGGCGGGCGAGGGGGGACTGGGGTGCGGCGCGGCTAGTTAGGTCTGGATCAGCTCGCGGGCGACCTGGCGTGAGAACCGGTACGCATGACGTAGTGTGATCAATCGGCTTTCGAGTTGATCTTCGCTGTAGTACCGCCCCGGTTCGCTCTTGGGCAGCCCGGCGATTTCGATCGTCAATGGGAGCAGATCGAGGAACTCTCGGTAGCGGCGTTGTTGTTCGTTCGAGTCGTTCACGGTGAATGTTCCGAGTTTGTGTGGCTCGCGTCTGGACGCCCGTCTGGTGGCCGGTCAGGAACCGGTCGACGGTCGACGGTGCATGTACTGTTTGATGATGTCTTCGGCGACATTCGAGGGATTATCGTCGGGTCCACTGGCCTGTTCGCCGTCTTCCGATTCGGATTTTTCGACCGGTTTCGGATCCTTGGCTCCGGTGGTCGCCGGATCGGGGAGTGTGACATCGAGCGCACTGGCTGGCGGTTCGGCCGCGGGCATCTCGGCGGGTGCGAACCCGGGCGGCATCATACCGGGCATCATGCCGGGCATCATGCCGGGCATCATGCCGGGTTGGGCGACATAGGGCATCTGTTGTTGCATGGCCAATTGTTGCTGCATGGCCATTTGTTGTTGCATCGCCATTTGTTGTTGCTGTTGCTGTTGCTGTTGCTGCATGGCCATCTGTTGCTGCATGGCCAGTTGCTGTTGCAACTGCTGTTGCTGGTCGTTGGGGATGACGGTGGTATCGCCAGAGAGAATTGCGGTGTTGGTGGCCGAATCGACAATCTCGGATATGTCGGTGGGCAGATCGATCATCGTTTCGCCCGACGTGGGTTCTTCGGTCGGAGAGTCGAGCACACTGTCGGCCGCCGCCTGCTCGACCGTCTCGTCACTCGCGGCGGCTTCCGATTCGTTGTCACTGTTTGCGTCGACGGTTTCAGCGATCAGCACTTCGAATTCCAGGGGACCGACGGTCACGCGGTCTCCCTGATTGAGTTGGACCTGGCCGGTGATAGCGTCTCCGTTGACCAGCGTGCCGTTGGTGCTGCCGAGGTCTCGGAGTCTGAGGCAGAATGCATCGAGAGTGAAGCAGCAGTGGTGTCGGCTGATCGATTCACTGTTGGGACGCAGATGGCAATCCTGTTCGCGACCGATTAAGAACTTGCGATCCACTTCCAGTGGGATCAACTTGCCGTGGTGCCGTCCCCCGACGGATTTTAATTCAGCTCGCAACATCGAAACCGTTCTCCGCCTCTGCGCCCGACCGAAGGCTTGTCAGTTTCAGGCTCTGCCAACTCGTTGAATGTCTTCCCTGATTCGCTCGTTCCGCTTTTGTTCCGAGGCCCGTGTGACAAATCGCGAATGAAACTGACAAGTACCTAGTCACGCATCTCAGCAGACCGCCGAATCCGTACCCATGCCCGTTTCGAAACCAGTAGCGAAACCAGTTGTAGAGTGCAGAAACAGTGATCGATTGGAGACGTGGAGAAATTGTGAGAAAAACAGGATAAGTCCCTCATTTGCACGTTACCGGGAACTCAGAAAAATGTCAACGAATTTGGATATTTGCGGCGTGTTTTGGGCATTCCTGCGAATCGATTGATCCTACGATCGCGACGGTTGATTCGGTTGTTTTTCTGGCCGGTCGGCGAGTTGTTCGATTTCGGCTTGTTCGGCAATGCTGAGTGATTTGTGCGAGGCATCCCAATGGAGTGCTGCGGCGATCGCGTGTGCGATGGTCGCGGAGAAGTCGTCCGGGAGTTTCAGTCCGGGGACGAGATCGAGCAGCCCGAGGAATTCGGGTGCAAACCGAGATTGCTGCAACAGCAGGCTGCCATGTTGGAGGATGGCGCCACGTCGTCGTCGTTGGGCGCTGCCGAGGATCTTGTGTGATCGGTGTACGACGTCATCGGCTGCGGTTCGAGCGAAGCAGAGTGCTGGTTGATCGTTCTTGGGGGCCTGGCCTCTGAGTTGTAGTGGTGTGTCGGTTTGTCCAGCGGATTTCGTGATCTGGTTGATCAGGTTGACGAGTGCCAGGTGGACTCGCGTGTAGAGTGAATCACCGTGTCGATTCCTGTGATCCTGGGGCGGGACGGCGCACGAGTAAGTCCATTCGTGGTGGTGCACGATGGCCCCGCCTCCGGAGAGTCGTCGGACTCGATCCAGTTCAACGAGTCGAGTGTTGTCGTCGAGGTGGTCGGGTTGTTGGAAGTGGCCCAGCGACACGGTGGGTCGTGACCAGGCGTAGACTCGCACTGCGGCCTGGCCATTTTGGAGTGCAGATTCGAGCAGCCATTCGTCGCACGCCATGTTCCAGCGTCCGGAGTGAGTCGTGCCGGTTTCGACGATCCGGCAGGCGATGTTCCGGTCTGTCATCGCGTGTCAAAGAGAGTCGCGGCCGTCATCGGTCGACCACGACAGGATCGGCTGGCGAGCGGCCTTGACGTCATCGGGCCGACTGACGGGCGTTTCGTACGGAGCCTGGTGAAGAAACTCGGGGTCTTCGTCGGCGATCTTGTGGAGGGCTTCGGCGAAGGCATCGAGTGTGAGTTTCGATTCGGTTTCAGTGGGTTCGATCATCATGGCTTCGGGGACGACGAGCGGAAAGTAGATCGTGGGTGCATGGAACCCGAAATCGAGCAGTCGTTTGGCGATGTCCAAGGCCGAGATGTCACGATTGTCTTTCAGGTTCGCGGCCGAGGCCACGAATTCGTGCATGCAGTATTCGCCGTTCGGCACGGGCAGAATGTCAGCGAGGAGAGATTTGAGGTAATTGGCGTTGAGCACTGCGTGTCGAGCGGCTTGTCGGATGCCATCGGGGCCAAGGGTTCTGAGATAGCAATAGCCGCGAAGCAGGATTCCCACGTTGCCGAAGTGGCTGCGAACTCGACCGATTGAGTTGGCTGGGGTTTCGAGTTCGAAGCGGGTGTACCCGTTGTCGTCTGTCGTGCGGCTGACGATCGGTCCGGGAAGGAACTTGGCAAGATCTTCACGTACCGCGATCGGACCGGCTCCGGGCCCACCGCCTCCGTGAGGCCCTGTGAAGGTCTTGTGAACGTTGAAGTGCATCATGTCGCCACCGAAGTCACCGGGTCGAGTGACGCCCATGATGGCGTTCATGTTCGCTCCATCGATGTAGACCAGTCCTCCGGCGTCGTGCACTCGCTTGGCGATTTCTTCGATCTGAGTTTCGAACAGTCCCAGCGTATTGGGATTGGTGATCATGAAGACTGCGGTGGAGTTGTCGAGTTGGGCGGTGAGTTCATCGAGGTCGACGAGTCCACCGGGGCTGTTGTTCAGTTGCACGCACTGGAACCCGGCGATCGCAGCGCTGGCGGGGTTGGTACCGTGAGCGCTGCAGGGGAAGATGACTCGGGTTCGCGTTTCGTTTCGTGAGCGGAACCAGGCCGAAGCGACGAGTAGTGCGGCCAGTTCGCCCTGGGCTCCGGCTGCCGGTTGCAGAGAGACTGCGGGCAGTCCGGCGATTTCGCCGAGCATGTCCTGCATGTCGTGCAACAGTCGCAGCATGCCCTGTTGATCGCAGGTCCGCTGGTAGGGGTGCAGGTCGACCAGGCCAGGCAGTCCTGCGAGTCGTTCGTGCCGCTTGGGGTTGTACTTCATCGTACAGCTGCCCAGCGGATAGAAGTGGGTGTCGACCGACATGTTGAGGGTCGAGAGGTTGAGGAAGTGGCGGATTACGTCCGGTTCGGTCAACTCGGGCAAACCGGGGCCGTCGTCCTGAAACCGGTATGCGGCGGGGATCAGATCGTCGATCGGTTGTTGGGGGACGTCACAATCGGGGTAGCAGGCGGCTCGGCGTCCCGATTGAGACAACTCGAAGATCAGTTCTGTAGCGAGTGTATTACGCATGGTGATCAGGCGGGTTTGCCCAGCGATTGTGGAGTATCGGAGTGTGTCGAGACGGAGGCGAATGACTGGACAAGCCGATCGATTTCTTCTCGAGTTCTTTGTTCGGTGACTGCGACGAGCAGAGTCTGATCGGCGTCGTCTCCGAGCGATTCACGGAGCCGGGGGAACCGGGCCAGATCGGGTCCGAGGTCGAAGCCAGCAGCGGCGGCTCGGTCGATCCACTCGGTCGCATCCCCTTGGCATTTGAGTGTGAATTCCTTGAAGAACGGCTGCTGAAACATCAATTCCAAGCCGGGCAATTCGCCGAGTCTGTCGGCGGCGTAATGGGCCTTTTGGCAGCAGAGTTGCGCGACATCCAGCAGCCCCTGTCTTCCGAGCAATGCCAGATAGATAGTGGCTCGCACTGCGAGCAGACCTTGATTGGTGCAGATGTTGGATGTGGCCTTTTCGCGGCGGATGTGTTGTTCGCGGGCTTGGAGATTGAGTACAAAGCAGCGACGTCCATTGCGATCGACGGTCTGGCCGATCAGTCGGCCGGGCATCTGTCGCACGTGTTTCTGCCGGCAGGTGAGAATCCCCAGATAGGGGCCTCCGTATTGAGCAGGAATCCCCAGCGACTGGCCTTCCGCTACGGCGATGTCTGTCCCACAGGCAGCGGGCGACTTGAGCAGTCCGAGGCTGATCGGGTCGAAGCTGGTGATGGCGAGTGCTCCGACTTCGTGAGCTGCTTGGCAGAGTGATTCGAGGTTTTCGATCGCTCCGAACACGTTGGGTTGCTGGATGACCAGGCAGCAGGTTTCGGAGTCGAGGGCTTGGCTGACGATATCGACGTCGGCCACTCCGTCGGGAGTGGCGATCACGTCGAGTTGGCAGTCGAAGTTTCTGAGGTAGGTCTCGAGCACCTGTTGATATTCGGGGTGAAGTGACCCGAGCACGAGGACTCGATTGTGCCGACCGGTGATTCTCATTGCCATGAACACTGCCTCGCTGAGTGCCGTCCCGCCTTCGTAGAGGCTGGCGTTGGAGACATCCATGCCGGTCAGCTGGCAGATCAAGGTTTGGAATTCGAAGAACGCCTGCAGGCTGCCTTGGCTGGCTTCGGCCTGGTAGGGCGTGTAGGCGGTGTAGAATTCGCCTCGTGAGGCAATCTCGTCGACCGCCGCCGGGATGAAGTGGTCGTAGACTCCTGCGCCCATCAGGCAGACGCGTGAGGAGGTTCCGTGGTTGACGGCTGCGAGTTGGCGGAGATGAGCTTCGAGCTCGGGTTCGGAAAGGCCGGGGGGGAGATCGAGTGGTTGGTCGAGTTGCAGGTGACGGGGCACCTGCTCGAAGAACGTCTCGATTGAGTCGGCCCCGATCGTTTCGAGCATCGACTGGATATCGTCGGGTGTGTTGAAGAGATACGCCACGATTCGTCTCGATTTGGCAACGGCGGTGATCGCCACATGGTTTAGTGGCCGGCCGACTGGCAGTGGTCGCGGTAGGCGGCTTCGTCGAACAGTGCATCGGCGGCCGACGCGTCGGTGACTGCCAACTTGATCAACCAGCCGCGGCCGAAGGGGTCTTCGCCGAGGGCGTCGAGATCATCGGGCAGCCCGGTGTTGATTTCGATCACTTCGCCAGCGACCGGAGCGTACAGATCGCTGACCGCCTTCACACTTTCGACTTCACCAAAAATCTCACCAGCAGCCAGGCTGCGTCCCAACTCGGGCAACTCGACATAGACCAGGTCTGTGAGCGCCGCGACGGCGAAATCGGTGATGCCGATGGTGGCCGTCGTTCCATCCAGCTGGAGCCATTCGTGGCTCCGAGCGTACCTCAAAGTCGAAGAGTCCATCGTCGTGAAACTCCGTTTTTCTCGCGTCTGCGTCCCTGCCAGTCGTCTGGTCAGGTGTTGAGGAAAAAGGGGC
>Ga0209402_10002925_pt1 | contig 16694 bp, 22 predicted proteins | sample ArcticOcean_MG_C_3_FD_187437 | JGI IMG/M metagenome (GOLD analysis project Ga0209402, IMG submission 187437) | Marine microbial communities from western Arctic Ocean - ArcticOcean_MG_CB8_126 (SPAdes) (version 2) | ecosystem: Environmental > Aquatic > Marine > Oceanic | place: Arctic Ocean... | reverse complement strand
GCACATAGAGCTGTGGGTGATTATGCTTATGTGGAAATAGCAAAACAACTAAACAAATCAAATGTACGATTACTTGGAATGACTGCCACATTGCCTAGTGAAAAAGAAAAGGCAAAAGAAATCTGTGACAATTTACATGTCAGAGGTTTAGCTGAACGAAATGATTCAAGCCCAGATGTAAAACCATACATTCAAGAAACTAAAACAGAATGGGTTACAGTAGATCTTTCACCTGATTTGAAAGTTATCCAACGATACTTGAAACTTGCACTGGATCAGCGTTATACGGAACTTAGAAGAAATGGACTAAGACTTTCTGATAACAAGTCACTCTCACAATTATTAAACTCGAGACAGTTTGTTTTAAAACGAAATATACGCTCAGCAAAGCCACTATTTACAGCAATTAGAATAACATACGCACTGAATATTTTTGAAGCACATGGTATAACACCATTTCTAAAATTTTGTGATAGAACAAAGAGCAAAAAAGGTGCTGGAATTAAAGAGCTTTTTGAAACTGATCAAAATTTTATGAAAGCAATTGATTTAGCAAAAAATCAGCAGGCTAATGGTATGGAGCATCCTAAAATTAACAAACTAGTAGAAATCTTACGTAATATAGAATCTAAAGTATTAATTTTTTCTAGTTATCGTGATTCAGTTGATGTAATCCAAAAAAAATTAGTTAGTATGGATATTGCAGCTGAAATTTTAATTGGAAAATCAGGTAAAACTGGACTCAAACAGGAAAAGCAGATAGAAACTGTACAAAGATTTCGTGATGGGGTAACTAAAGCTCTTGTTGCAACACGAGTTGGTGAAGAAGGGCTTGATATTTCTGAAGTAAATTTAGTAATTTTTTATGATAACGTTCCAAGCTCAATTAGATTTATTCAGAGGAAGGGAAGAACGGGTAGAAAAGATACTGGTAGATTAGTTGTGTTAATTACAAAAGATACAATTGATGAGGCATACTATTGGATTGGTAGGAGAAAAGTAAAATTAGCGAGCAGCATGGCGGATAAAATTACTAAGCATCTTGAAAAAAAGGAACAAGTGATGGACGACTTTTTTTGATTATGATAGTCGTTTGATTAAATGGTATCCAAATTGAGTTTTTACTGGTTCTGACACTTCACCAATTTGTAGTTTGAATGCTACTTCATCAAATTCTTTTACCATCATTCCTTTTGTGAAATATCCTAAATCCCCATCTTTTTTGCTGCTTGGACATGTAGAAACTTCTCTAGCAACTGCGCCAAATTTTTTTCCTTTCTTAATCTCTTCTAGTAATTGTAAAGCTTGGCTTTGCTTTTCTACAAGAATATGTGAGCATTTTATTTTATTTCCCAAAGTTATGATATGTTGATAATGAAAACAATATATGTTTTTTAAAAAAATAAATAGCCAGGAAGTATTGATTTTATAAAAATAACAATACTATCGTCTGACGTTTCCTCTTCCTGATCTAGTACTTGCTTTTCTACTGGCAGTTTTCTTATATGATCCTGCAGATGATCTACTAATAGTTCCACGACCAGATCTCATACTTGGTTTTGCCGTTTTTCTTTTAGTAGTCTTACCGCTCGCTGCAATGTATCCTCGTCCGGAGCGTTTTACTTTACCAGATGCTCTGGCAGCCCTCATACCTGTTGCGCGAGATTTAGATCTTGTTCCGCCACTTCTGCTAACAGTTCCCCGACCAGATCTTGTACTTGGTTTTACACTTCGCTTTTTTCCATATGATCCAGTAGATGACCTACTAACAGTTCCCCGACCAGATCTTGTACTTGGTTTTGCTTTCTTAGATTTTGATCTGCCGGATTTTACATTTCTTGTACTAGTTCCTCTGTTTGTGCTTACTCTTACCATGATTATGCGAAGTTATCATGATTTTTAATACTTACTATAGCTATAGAAAATATGATTTAAACAGGGATAATTTGATCCATATTTTATGAACTCATACTTTTCTGTGAATCAAGCCAACGAAATTCTTCCAACAGTAATTAAGAAATTTGATTATGCAAAAAAAATGAAGGTTGAAGTTATGAAAATGGAGCAACAGTTAACTTCTGGCCTTACAACTACAACTTCTTTAGAAGAATATACTACTATCAAAAAGAAACTTAATTCTCTAGTCACAAAATTTTATCAGTCAATAGAAGACCTAGAAAGTACAGGTGTATTGTTGAAGGGGCTCGATGAAGGCTTGCTTGACTTTCCTGCAAAGCGTTTTGATGAAGAAATTTGGCTTTGTTGGAAAGAAGGGGAAACTGAGATTAAATTTTGGCATGAAAAAGATACAGGTTTTATTGGAAGAAAGCCAATTAGTGTAAGTAATGAATCGTTAGTATAATGATATCAACGTGGTTACGCGTAATACGCGTTCGTTTTTTACTAGCATCAGTAATAGCTGTATCCGTAGGTTTAGCAATTACTTGGTGGCATACTAGCAGTATCACTATATTTGATGCCATACTTACAATGTGTGGTGTACTAGCCCTTCATGCTAGTGTGGATTTACTTAATGATTATTGGGATTTCAAACGTGGAATAGATACTGCAACAAATAGAACAAAAATGAGTGGTGGTTCCGGTGTTCTACCAGAGGGCTTACTAAAGCCCACTCAAGTCTATGCAGCCGGTATTGCTTTTTTGATAATCGGTACTGTAATTGGCATATACTTTGTTGCAACTGATGGTATTATTATAGGAATAATTCTTGCATTTGCGGTAATATCGATTTACTTTTACTCAACCAAAATTATTGACTGGGGATTAGCAGAAGTTTTTGTTGCAATTAAAGGAAGTATGATTGTGATGGGAACGTATTTTGTACAAACGTCACAAATTACCGAGCAATCAGTGCTAGGTGGAATTGTTATCGGTGTATTATCTTCGCTAGTCTTGTTCATTACATCATTTCCTGATCACGATGCAGATAAAGCAAAAGGAAGAAAAACACTTGTTATCAGTCTTGGAATGCAAAAAGCTTGCTCCATTTTATGGATATTCCCTATAATTGCTTACGGAATAACTATAATTGCTGTAGTTTTTGAAATTTTCCCAATTTTTTGTTTAATTGTTTTAGCAACAACTCCTCTAATAATAAAATCTGGACAAAAATTAAAACAAAATTATAATGAACTGACTAATCTAATTCCAGTTATGAGCTCAACATTATCATTTAGTAGAATAACCGGCGTATTACTTGTTGTGGGCTTTCTTGTAAGCGTGATTTAAAAAACTCGATAACATACTTATACATTAAATTGATAATAATGTTATGCCAGTTGACCCTGTTTGTGGAATAGAAATGGACGAATCTCTAGCTCTTATTCATGAGCATGATGGTGAAAAATATTATTTTTGTTGTAATGGATGTAAAAAGATCTTTATAAAAAAGCCAAAAAAATATAAAAATTAACTTTAGATTGGAAACCTTCCACACATCCCGCAAAATTTTGAATTACTAACTATCTCAGCATTACAATCTGAACATTGATTGTTTCCATTCGTACATTCAGGAATTTTAAAATTTTCTTTATATAATTCGTAATAATGTAATGATTCTTTTGTTCTGATTGTTACATTATCATCACTTTTTATTTTTTTTGTCTTTTCATTAAAAATATCATCTGTAATGACCGAATCAAACATCTTAATCAAGCCAACCGTACCTGAACCATCTTGCATCGGTGTTTTTTCTCTCCATATAACGCTGGATGGCAAGTCATTTTCAAATGCCTTTCGTAGAATCCATTTGCCAAATTTTATACCATCATTTTGATTTACTAGTAGATCGGCTGGTAAAGTTTCAACAAATTTGATAATGCTTTCATCAATGAACGGCATCTGAACGGATATACCTAATTCATTGGAAATTTTTTGTGATGCAAAATGCATTATTTTTTTCATTCTTTTTAATTCCTTTTGCAGTTCATCATAATCTTTTTTTACTAAGAAATTGTATCCTGCAAAAATTTCATCTGCACCATCACCAGTAATGATTTTTGTTATATTTTTTTTCTTTAGTGCATTCAAGTAAATATATGAAACAATTGAGTTTCTAATCTCAATATCGTTAAAGTTTTTTAAGATTTTAATTGTTCCTTTTATCGCATCTAACATCTCGTCAATACTTACATATTTTAATTCTAAAGGAATGCCAATATGTTTTCCTATAATTTGCGAATATGATAAATCAGTTCCAATAAAATCTTTGGCGATAATTGTCAAGGCGTTAAGATCTTGATCTTTTTTTATCTGTCCTAGAATACTGCTATCAAGACCACCTGAGAATGCAATCCAATTTGCATCATACCGCATAGTGATTTTTTCCAGTAATACTCTACAATTTTTTATTAACTCATCCATACAATATCAAAAATTCTATATGAGTTATGAGTAAATAGTTATAGCTAATTTTAATCGGATTTTTATATCATTAATAATGTGTTTGGTTATGTTATTACCTGCAGAAATAGAATCAAAATCACTGATTCCTGCGCTACGAGCAATTATAGCAAAAGATCTTGTTAAAAAATATAACATACGCGAAGATAAAATATCACAAATGTTGGGTGTCACTCAAGCTGCAATTAGTAACTATATTCGTGGAATACGTGGCAATCCTGAACTAATTGAGAAACTTCTAGCAGAAAAACAGGTTGCAAGTATGATTACTGATATATGCGATAGTTTAGCTTCTGACAATGCATATACTCCATCAAGTTTATCAAAATTCATTGGGTTATGTAATTACATAAAATCTAGCTTGCTTATCTGCGACATTCATCATAATCTTGAGTCTAACATTGATGATAAGATATGTAAGGAATGTGAAAATATGTTACTCAAAGGTCCAGGCAGTGTCTATTAATTATTAATTTTTGTTATTATAATTTCAATTGTTGAAATCATACGCCCATCATCTGAAATTTCGCTGTTTAAAGAAATTTTATCAGTTTTTGTAGTGCCATTTAGCGCATTTTGGGTAATTATATTGGCAACAGATACTGTGGCTGGGCAAGATTCATCTTTTCCCTTAATTGTTATTTTACCAATTTTATTTAATACTTCTAATACATTCATCGCTAATTCCATCACAGGATCATTAGTAATTAGAAATTTTTCAAATGTGTAATCAATTGTTTTTTCGATCATTTTGGCATCAAACACTATTTATTAATAGATGAAATCTTAATTGTTTTAAATTTTATAGATGATTGATCTACTCAAATTGATCTATTGGAAGATGCTGATAATCTCCATTTGGTAATGTTCTTTTAATTACAATTGGTATCACTCTTTGTTTTAATTCTTCCATTGCGATTTCAAGTGATGATGTTGCATTTTTTGGAATTTCAATGAATACAGGCGCACCAAGAGATAGTTGAAGTGCCCGTGCACCCATGATTCTAGCCCGTTCAAATCTAGTTAACGTTGGTGGTCCAGTAACAATTTTGCCATCCTTATTAGTAATATCCATCGGTTCATGTTCTAAGTCTTTAGTTATTATTTCACGATTTCTAATAATCTCACACTCTTTATCAATCTCTGCAATTTCTTTTTCAGTAGGATCCGCGTTACCAGCTTCACGTACTTTTCTAAATAATTCAATTGCTTTTTCAACAACATCATCCAATGGTTTAACATCGCTTTTCTCAATTGAGTTAGACTGATCTTCTGAATCGATGTCTTTGTTTGTTTTATCCATATTTGTTTTTGATTCAGACAATCAATAAATAATCTGAAAGCGGTTATATATTCTACGAGCTAGATAACGAGAAATGGACTCTGAGACAGTTTCTAAAGTTAATGTCATTTTAGAAATTAATGGGAATACGAAAATATCCTGTCAATTAAAACGTCATCTTTCTCCAATTACTGTTGGGCTGATTACACGTATGTTACCATTGAAAGGAAATGCACATCAAATGAATCAGTCTATTGTATATTTTGAGACAAAAATAAATTCTGGAGTAGAACGCAAAAGAACAGATTTTAAAAAAGGAGATATTGCATTTTTGCCAACTGAAGGTAGTATTTGCTTTTATCTTGATGATATATTTGATGGAAAACAAATGACAGTTATTGGTAAAATGATGGATGATATTAACAAATTAAAAACAGTAAAGCCTAGCGATGTTTTATCACTTTCCAGAAACTGATTTGTATAAATGATGGCCACTAAAACCACCTATTCTTTCGACTATACCATCTTTGAGTAATTTTTGCAAGTATGAATTAGCAGCAGAAATTTTAACTTCGGTCTGTCTTGCTAAATCCTGTACAGTGATTACTTTGGCAGCATTGATGTATTTTATTGCCTTAGATTCATCAATAATTACTGAAGTAATAGTCTTTGTTGCATTACTCTTTTCAGATTTTTTAGACTTTTTTTGATCTACATCTTTACTTTGTGATTTTTGTTTTTGTGCTGGAGATTTATTTTTTGATCCACCCATTTAATTCAAAAATAGAATTCCTACTTATAAACGAATAATTAATTAATTATGTAAATATTTTTATTAATTTATCATTATAATGATATAATTTATTATCTATTAGAACACAAAAATTTTATGGGAATAATTGCAAAAGGTGCAAAATGTAATGTGTCTGATTGCAACAACGATGGATTTCGTTCTCTTAATACTAAAAAAGTTGAAGAAGCTGGTTTACGTGTATCAGTTAGTGGTAAGAAGGCTGCTCTTTGTAAAGAACATTACAAAGAATGGAAAAAAGAAACTAAAGAAGATAGATCTTTAGATCGTGCAAGATTTGATATTTATTAAAAAATATTAATGCGGTGCTTATTTATCATAATATTTTTCAGCATTTTGAAAAAATCCTTTTTTCAGATTATCATAATATGAATTAAGTTTTTTGTAAAGACGTTTTGGTTTTCTTGATTTTTGGTTACTAATCACATACAGCGCAAGAATAGGAAACGCTATAGTTGCATCAGCGTAAACAGTTACCATATCATGATGCGCATCTTGTACCTTACCCCAGCTTTTTCCTTCTTGTAGTGTGGCACCTGATAATCCACCAGTATCAGGTCTTGCATCTGTGATTTGTATTATGTAGTCTTGACCACCAACGTTTTGCCGAAGTATTTGATCAAGAAGTGGACCTGTTTGCTGAGCAGTATTTTTTGGAACCCCACCACCTAATTCAACTATTCCAGATTTCTGGGAGTTGTATAAAATTGATGCTTGCTCCAAAATTTCTCTTACAAAATCTAGGCTGTATGTCTTATCTCTTAATCTATGAATTGCTAAATTAAGCGCAAGAGAAGAATCCTTTAGTGTTGATATGTAAATTGGTACATCGTAATTATATGCTGTTGTAACAAAACTTTTTTCAGGATACTTTGAGTTCTCACTACTAATTTTACCTAAAAAATTACAAAACTCGGCAGTAGTGAATGGTTTATCAACAAAATTATTTTTGAATGCCTTTTGAATAATTTGGTCTTGTGCTTCTAACGTTTCATAAAATTTGATAAACACGTCTCTAATCCTAACTATTTCCATATCGTATAGTTTCATGTCATCAACCTGAGAATCACCTTGTTTTACTGGTAATCCCCATGCAAAATGATCTTCGTGATACACATTAGCACCAGTTGTGACCATCCAATCCACAAAACCTCTTTCAATTAGAGTCTTAAAAATTCCGCCAAAACCAACTGGAGTCAAAGCTCCAGAAGCTGTTAAACAGATTGTTGCATCTTCTTTTATCATTTTTGCATAAACCTTTGCAGCCTCACCGAGTTTTCTCCCGTTAAATCCTGACTCTGAATAAATCTTAACCAAGTCTTCTATCGACATATTAGGATCAAGTTTGATATGCGGAATATCATTGCCTTTAAAATGATGATGATCCATTACATGAAGATGAATATTGGTGAATAAACCTGTTTTGGCACAATCATTTAAAAAAATCTAAATTCAAAACAGGTTAAGAACCAATATGAAGTATATCGATATTGTAGACTCGAATAGGGTAGACCGTTCTCCTGATAAAATTATTCAAGTACTTTCTGGTGGAACCACTGTTGAGAAAGGCTATAAAATAAAAAATATACAATTACGATTATACACCGAAAAAAATGACAAAAAACTAGGACTGTATTCTCTAATCACATCATTGGTTGAAACTGACAAAGGATCCGTGGAAATGATTTATGATGAAGGATTTCGTGGTAATAATGCATTAGAAAAATCTAGCAAATTTTTGATTGAGAATTTGGGAATTTCTGGTTTAATACTTCGTTCCTTAATATTTTTAGATGGAAAATGACAAACACCTCATATCATCAAAAACTATCTTCAGATGACAAAAAGCCAATTTGTTCACTGTGTAACGAAGTGTCACTTTACTATTGTACAATGAATGATGAATATTACTGCGTTAAACATGTTTTAGGTCATGATGAAAATGAATAACTACTATATTTTTTAAAAGCTCATTACCTGATTTATTTATGGAAGAAGCTGAACATAATTCAAGAATTGAAAAAATTGCTGAAATGATTTTGGCTGATAATATTTCTCTTGACGAACAAGAGCAAAATAAACTAAAAAAATATCATGATTTTACAAAGCAAAATTATGGGCTTGAGCAGGATGCTGCATCTGAACTAGTTAATGAGGCATTTTTATATCTAAAATTAAAACAGGCGCCAGATATCGACCCATTGACCAAAGGTGATGAATTTGGCGCTGGATTTAGTTAATGATGAACATTATCAAATTGATAACACTTAATTCAATAATTCAATCTGTGTGAAATTATGCGTATTTTACAATTACATTGCGACAGTATAGAATATACACCGACAAAGAAGGAAATAAAATCTGCAGAGGAAATAGAACCTAAAAAAACTCGTATAGAAGAGGTTGTAGTGTGTTTTACTGCAATTGAGGAGGGCGACGATTCAAGTGTTGCAAAAAATGCAATCATTGATATTCAAAAATCAATGAAGCAGATTGGTTGCAATAAATTACTGCTTTATCCATATGCGCATTTAAGCTCTAATCTTGCATCACCTGGCACTGGTCTTAAAATTTTAAAAGAGATGCAAGAATCATCCACTGGAATTGAAACAACACATGCACCATTTGGATGGACAAAAGCTTTTAGTATTCAAGTTAAAGGGCATCCACTTGCAGAAAGTTCCAAAGTTTTTTCTAAGGATTCAGCTAAAGAAAAAACATCTATAGCATTAGAATCTGAATCCAAGATCAAATCATATTGGTACATAATGACACCTGATGGTAAAATGGAGGAGATTGAAAAATTCAATTTCTCTAATCATAAACAGCTAGAAATACTTGCAAAGTATGAATCTGTAAAAAAAAGAAGTGTTGATGAGCCACCACCACATGTAAACTTGATGAAAAAACTTGCAATTGCTGATTATGAACCTGCATCTGATTCAGGAAATATGAGATTTTATCCTAATGGACGTCTAATTAAATCTCAAATTGAGCAGTATGTTACAGATAAAGTTCGTGATTATGGAGGTGTTGAGGTTGAAACTCCAATCATGTATGATTCACATCATCCAAGTATGGAAAGTTACTTTAACAGATTTCCTGCTAGGCAATACAGTTTAGATTCAGAAGGCAAACATCTTTTCTTAAGATTTGCAGCATGTTTTGGACAATTTTTAATGGCAAGTGACTTTCAGTTGTCATACAAAAATCTACCATACAAACTCTATGAACTTACTCGTTATAGTTTTAGAAGAGAACAATCCGGTGAACTTGTTGGTTTAAGAAGATTAAGGGCATTCACCATGCCCGACTGTCATGCATTCTGTAAAGATATGTCACAGGCAATCGATGAATTTAGAAAAAGATTTGATCTTTCTCGTGAAGTTTTGTCAGGATTAGGAATTGAAGAAAATGATTATGAAGTAGGTATCAGATTTACTGAGGATTTTTACAATGAAAATAAAGAGTTAATCAAACAGATGGTTTCGAAAGTAGGTAAACCGGTTTTAGTTGAAATGTGGAAAGAGAAATTCTTTTACTTTGTACTAAAATGGGAATTTAATTTTATTGATAATTTAGGTAAGGCTAGCGCATTATCAACTGATCAAATAGATGTTGAAAACGGTAAACGTTATGGAATTACATTTACCGATGAAAAAAATGAGGCACAGCATCCAATCATTTTACATAACTCTCCATCTGGTGCAGTAGAACGTGTGATTTACGCATTATTAGAAAAGTTTGCTAAACAAGTAAAAGATGGTAAAAGACCACAATTCCCACTTTGGTTGGCACCTATACAAGTAAGACTAATTCCTCTCAAAGATGATTTTCTAGAATTTGCTAGTGATCTTGCTGGCAAGTTAACTGAGCAAAATATACGAGTTGATATTGATGATAGAAATGATACAATCAGTAAAAGAATTAGAGATGCCGAAAAAGAATGGATTAACTATGTGTTGGTTATTGGAGAAAAAGAAATGAATTCACCTAGTTTGAGTGTTCGTGATAGAACAACTGGCGACGTGCGTCAACTTTCTACTGAGAACTTTGTAAAGGAGATTCAAGATGCAACAAGAGGTAAACCAAATTCAAAATTAAACTCACCAATATTGTTATCACAAAGACCACAGATAATGGTGTAATAAAATGAGTTTTCTGGATCTTCACATGACAAAATCACCATTAATTATGAATCCTAATGATAATTCTGAATCAGTGGCTGTTATTTTTGGCGTACCGTTTGATTCAACACACTCATACAAACCTGGCTGCCGGTTTGGACCTGACGTAATACGTGACGCATTTAATAACATTGAAATTTTCCAGCCAGAGTTTGGTGTCGACCTAGAGACAGTAAACATCAATGATCTTGGTAATACAAAACATACAGTTGTTGCAGCAGAAATGTTACAAATGGTTGAAAATATCACTTCCGAATTAAAAAAACAAAACAAACAACTGATAATTTTAGGTGGAGAACATTTGATTACTTTAGGAAGCTTCGCATGTTTTCCAAAGGATACAGGATATGTAGTGTTTGACGCACATTATGATCTAAGAGATCAATATGCAGATACCAAACTTAGTCATGCTGCATATCTAAGAAGAATAATTGAAAAACGAGGTTCTGAAAATATTGTTCATGTTGGTGCAAGGGCATTTGTCAAGGAAGAACTTGCATTTCTAAAAGAACATAATATTTCAACAGTGTCAGATAAAGAAATTCGGGATGGTAATGGTCCTAAATTACTCAAAGATATCACATCTACTTTTGACAGTATTTATCTGAGTATAGACTTGGATGTATTAGATCCTGCATTTGCACCAGGCGTCGGTAATCCTGAGGCTGTTGGAATTTCATCTAGAGAATTATATGATTTAGTTACAACGCTGCAAAACAAAAAGATAGTAGCTGCGGACATAGTAGAGCTAAATCCAACTTATGATAATGGTGCAACTGCATCCATGGCTGCAAAAATGATATCAACGATAATTGCAATGAACCTAAGCAGGTCAAACTGATGTTAAATAATTTACGTGATTCATTACAGCCACATCTTGAAAAAATAGGCAGGGGTTTTGCATCAACTGGAATTTCACCAAACGGGTGGTCATGCATCAGTTTAGTCTTTGCGTTTGCATCTGCATTCATTTATGGATGGAATGTTGAATTTTCACTAATTATTGGTGGGATAGTTCTACTTGTTGCAGGTTTTTTTGACATTGTAGATGGACAAGTTGCCAGAGTATCTCAAAAAATTACCAAATCTGGGGGTTTTCTTGATTCAGTATTCGATAAGATAGCGGAGGTTGCTATATTTCTTGGAATATTAGTTGGTGGTTTTGCGGATCCATATTTAGTATTTTTAGCTATCACACTTTCATTACTTGTAAGCTATACACGCTCAAGGGCTGAATCTCTAGGGGTAAAGTTACAGGGTATTGGAATTGGTGAGCGTGCTGAAAGACTTCTTGTAATTGCTATTATTGGAATTGCTGGTTTTATGGAATATGCAGTAATCATTGTAATAATAATTGCAGGTGTTACTTTCATTCAAAGAATTGTTGTCACTACAAAAGCATTAAGAGAATAATCTATCTAAGTTTAGTGTGCTCTCTTCTTTTTGCAGATGAACGAATTTTTAAAATCTTAAAGTGAATTGCACAAGATATGCAATACCATTTTAGAATTTTAGGAGATGCGATATATGTTCCCTGGGCTCTAAGCTCCTTAGCAAGTTGATGTTCAACAAGACTAAGACGCGATGTTACTTTTTTTGCCTTGTCCTTTGGTACTGTCTGCCCACAATTAGTACACTGAATTACACCTGTAGAACCTTTTCCACCTTTTCTACGACCTCTACTAGCACGTTTAGATGGCATACAGATGAATAATTATCCCCATTTATAATCCTGAGGATAAAATCAGAATTAAATGAAATTAGATGTCATCTCACATTGCACTATTGACACAATAGAGATCAATGATTCAAAATTTGTTGTTCCTGGAGGTCCTGGTTGTTATTGTAGTCTAACTGCTAGATCTTTAAAATTTGATGTTAAATTGCATACAAAATTTGGCTCTGATTTTCCACTTGTTAACTATTTAGTTGAACAGAAGATTGCATTTGAAGATGCACTATCAACAAAACCTACAACACAGTTTATACTAAATTTAGCAAATTCAGAAAGAACATTATTTTTGCAAAACAAATGTGAATCCATTAACAATATTACATTAGATAGTGATAGTGTCATAATCAGTCCGTTATTTGATGAAATTTCAATTGAATTATTTGAAAAAATTAAAAAGAATGCAAATTTTGTTTTGTTGGATCCTCAGGGATTTTTGAGGCGAAATAATTCAGAAAACAAAATATATCTTGAACAGACTGATCTAAATCTATCTAACGTTTCGGCGATAAAAGTAAACCAAGATGAACTAAAATGTCTCACAGGTGAATCCAATGTTGATGGAATAAAAATTCTTCAAAAAAAAGGAATTGATAGCGTAATTCTAACTGATAAACAAAACATATCATTATTGTCTGAAAATAGAATTTATTCTATAACATTACCTAATCTTGAACTTAATGATACTACAGGAATTGGTGACATTTTTTGTGCAGCGTTTTGCTGTACCATGTTAAAGGAAAAAGATATTCTTTGGGCACTTAGTTTTGGAGGAGGAGCTGCACAGGCTGCATTAGAAAGTAGGCAGATAGGTCTGGAAAAGATTCCATCAAAAGGCGCTATAGAATCAAATGCATATTATTTTTATAACACAGTAAAATTCAAAGAGATTTAATTTTTATTATACGCTAAAAATTGTCTATTATGCGTATTGGTATAGCTGGGATACAGGCTACTGAACTGGTAGCTAAATCAATTAAAGAAACACTCTCTGATGCGGGTTTTGAATCATTTTATTTTAAAAATAACTCTAAAGTTGCACTGGCTGATTTAATAATTGTTTTAGGTGGTGATCGTGGCGTACGAAATTATTTACACAGTGCAATAGATGTAGATACACCGGTTTTAGGAATAAGTGAGTCAGAATCTAACGGAGTTTTAGCTCAAATTGAATTGAAAGAGCTTCCTTCTTATCTTAATCGTATAAAAAAGCAAGATTATGTTATTGAAGATGTTCCAAGAATTGGTGTAACAGTTGATGGTAAAAGTACCTACCCTGTTCTTAACGACGTATCTGTTTTTACATCAAAAAGCGCTACATTAATGGAATATATTTTACGAGTTAATGGTGAGGAAGTATGGCATGATAGCAGTGATGGTGTAATTATCTCTACCCCAACTGGTTCTTCTGCGTATTCCTTGTCTGCTGGCGGGCCTGTTATTTTTCAGGCTTCAAATGTATTTGGAATTATTTCAGTTAACTCGTTAGACATAACCAGAAGACCAATCATAGTTTCTGATAACAGTATCATAGAAATTGATGAAATCTCATCACGTTTGCACTGTGATGTAGTTTTAGATGGAATAGATAGATTCAAAATTAACAATAAACTTGAGGCAACAAAGTTTGCACCACCAGCAAGGATAATTCGTATGAAATCTAATTCTACAGCTATATCTGCGCTTGCAAACAAAGTAAAACTAGCAGAAGAATTACTGTCTATGCCACCAAGTTCTAAGCTTTTATTAAAAATATTAGAATACGAGGGTTCAATGACACAGAAAGAGCTTGCATCAAAAACATTACTTCCTGATAGAACAGTCAGATTATCTATGAAGCATCTAATGGATAAGGGATATGTAAAAAGAAAAGTTTCAATGCAGGATGCCAGACAAAAAATTTACGAGATCACAAAACTGGATTAATTTTGTGATGCAACAGTAACAAATGTCTTGAATGCATCCTCTGGAAATCCAGGCCTGCTGTTAAACTCTGGATGATACTGTACACCTAAAAAGAATTTGTGTGATGGAATTTCCAAAATTTCCATTCTTTTTTCATCATCGCTTTCTCCTGAAAAAATCATTCCTTTTTTCAGAAACTCTTCACGATATTTAGTATTGAATTCATATCTGTGTCTATGCCTTTTGAAAATTTTATCAGAACTGTATATTTTATGTGCTAGTGAATCTTTATCGATTTTAATTTCATTTGCTCCCAACCGTAACGAACCACCCATATCCGTTTCATCCTTTTGTTCAGGCAAAAGATCAATAATCGGATGCTTTGTATCAGCAACAATCTCAGTAGAGTTTGCATTTTCAAGATTACACATCTTGCGGCCAAATGCAACTGCTGCTAGTTGAAATCCAAAACAAATTCCAAGATAAGGTATGTTTTTCTCCAATGCATATGTAGCTGTATCTATTATTCCTTCAGAACCACGCGTTCCAAATCCACCAGGTACTAACACACCATCAAAATTATCAAGTTGCTTCAGATTTCCATTGAGTGTTTCCGAGTCAATCCAATCAATATTTACAGATTTTCCAATTGATGCAGAAGCATGTTTGAGTGCCTCATTAACACTAACATAACTATCTGCTAATGTGACATATTTTCCAACCATTGCAATTTTAATTGGATCATCGGTTTTTTGTAACGAGTTGACTATCGTATTCCAGTTGTCCCAATTTTTTGATGTGTTGACAAATCCCACATTTCCAAATTTCTTAAAAACCACATCAACCAATCCCTGCTCATACAACATTTGTGGTATCATGAAAATTGATTTGGCGTCATGACATGAAAACACATCCTCCTCAATTACATTTGTAAACATCGAAATCTTTTTTCTAGTTTTTTCCAATAGTGGTGTTGTACAACGAACACATAACAGATCTGGCTGAATGCCTATTCTTCTTAATTCTTGTACGCTGTGTTGTGTTGGTTTTGTCTTTTGTTCTCCAACAACATCCAATGAGGGAGCCAATGTCACATGGACAAAAATAACATTTTCAGCACCATCCTCTAATCTAATTTGTCTTAATGCCTCAAGGAACGGAAGGCTTTCTATATCACCGACAGTGCCACCACATTCTACAATTAACACGTCAAGCTGCTCATCATCTGCAATTGCCCTGATACGATTTTTTATCTCATCAGTAATGTGTGGAATGATCTGAACGCATGCACCCAAATATTTTCCCTTTCGTTCAGCCTCAATAACACTAGAATAAATTTGAGCAGTTGTAATATTATGAGACTTTGGAATGTCCTTATTCAGATATCTTTCATAACTTCCGATATCCATGTCACATTCGCCGCCATCCTCTGTGACAAACACTTCGCCATGAGCAATAGGATTCATTGTTCCAGCATCAAAATTCAGATATGGATCAATTTTCACGCATGATACTTTTTGGTCTGATAATTGTAAGAGTTTTGAGATTGAGGCTGAAACTACACCTTTACCAAGACCGGACATTACTCCGCCTGTAACGAAAATAAACTTCGTCTGCATAGATGTGTAAGTATTTTCCCATTTATGTAGCTTTTCCTAGTTGCCGAGTTTAGCCCACAAATGATGCTGAAGAAAGAGTCCACGCCACAGATAATTTGTACACACTGATTTTGTTCGTCTGATCTGATATGATAAACAGCGTCTTTCCTGTTGGGTCAAAAGTTATGTCTCTAGCTGATTTGTGTCCTCCGAAAGTTGGAATATCAAAGGTATACGCAAGTGATGCGCTGGAAACGGTCCATGGTGTAGATAGTTTGTATTCGTATACATTGTCATTTCCGTATCCCTGAACAAACATTTTATCTCCTGCTTTGTTGAATGCAAGTCCTTCTAGTTCTGTATCCTCAGAAATTTCAAAACATGGGTGACAGGAAGCTGATGCGGTGGAAACGTCCCATGCTACAGACAGATCATATTGATTTACCTCGTCGCCATTAGAACCAAGGATAAACATTATCTTTCCAGACTTGCTGAATTCTATACCTCGAGGTTGACTATCCTCAGTTGATAGATCAAAACTGTCTACATATGATGCGCTGGAAACATCCCATGCTACAGATAGTTTGTATTCATGTACATCAGAACCGGCGGCTTGCAAGACATACATTTTATCTCCTGCTTTGTTGAAAGCTAGGTCAGCAGGTGCAGATGATTGGGTTGATACATCAAAAGAATCTACAAATGATAGTGTGGCAATACAGTATGCACCAGTTAACGTAAATTCATTTACATCATC
>Ga0209402_10002924_pt1 | contig 16695 bp, 15 predicted proteins | sample ArcticOcean_MG_C_3_FD_187437 | JGI IMG/M metagenome (GOLD analysis project Ga0209402, IMG submission 187437) | Marine microbial communities from western Arctic Ocean - ArcticOcean_MG_CB8_126 (SPAdes) (version 2) | ecosystem: Environmental > Aquatic > Marine > Oceanic | place: Arctic Ocean... | reverse complement strand
CGTTCGGCCTCGGGGTTGATGCGTTGATAGACCCGCTGCCAGCAGTCGAGCATGTTGAATCTCGCAATAGCTTGTTGGCGGCAAAGACCGTAGAATTCCGGGCAAGCGTACTGGGTTTTGATGATCTGATCAGCGGTGACGCCTACCTGTTTACTCGCGGCGCCTATTTGCAATACCGGGATCACGTGATCAATGGCGGCTTTGCCGACCTTGCTTTTGAAGATTTTTAATAAACCTCTGAGCAGCTTGCGCTAGCCTGGCTTGAGCAGACGTGCAGCTCCGCCTTTTAGACCCTCTCGTAAACTTTCACCCCACCAGTAGGGTAAACTACCGTGTTGAATATGGATTTTGAGAGCTCTGTTGTGATTGACAGCAATCAGCTTGATTGGATCGCCAGCCCCAGGCCGGGGGTGTGGCGTAAACCGCTGGCACGGGAAGAGGCAGAAAGAGGACACGCCACCAGCATCGTGCGCTATGACGCCGGTGCCAGCTTTTCCGAACATGGGCATCCTCTGGGCGAGGAAATCCTGGTGCTGGACGGGGTTTTCTCTGACGCGACAGGGGACTACGCCGCGGGCACTTACTTTCGAAATCCCGAGGGTTTCCGACATGCTCCGTTTAGCGAGTCCGGGTGTGTGATATTGGTAAAGCTGCATCAGTTTCAGCTTGGCGACGACGCCCATGTCACTATAGAAATTGACACCGCAGATTGGAAAATCGGTCAAGGCAATCTAAAGGTGCTACCGCTGCATGCCTATGGCTCAGAGTCGGTGGCGTTGGTGCATTGGCCGGCCGGGGAAAAATTTCATCGTCATGTGCACCCGGGGGGTGAGGAAATATTCGTCATAAAAGGGGAGTTCATTGACGAACACGGCCGCTATCCCGCTGGTAGCTGGATTCGCAGACCCCATATGAGCCAGCACAGGCCTTACGTGGAAGCCGAAACCCTGCTGTGGGTGAAGGTTGGACACTTGCCAGCCAAGTGAGGCTGCGGACCCCGAGGGTAGGCGCTTGCAGCAAATGAGATTAGCACGGGGACCTGAGGAAATGATTACCCACTTTTTATTAGCTTGGTGTTAGTCTAGGAACCAGGATGGAATATAGATAGTTCTCGCTATTACTTCAGCGATTAATCGAATGAAGATGGCCCGGAAACTGTCTTTTTAGATTCTGTAACTATTGCATCTTCTATTCAGTCGATTACCCGGTGCAGGCCTGTCTTGAGGAGTACACAATGACAACCTTTGCGATCATCAACCTTGTTGTATTTACCGCCCTGCTGAGTTTCCTGTTTCAGCTGGCTAACAAGGGGCTTGGCCTCTCACGCCGCGTGTTGGCCGGCTTGGTGGTGGGTACGCTGTTTGGTTTTTATCTGCAGGGGGTTTTCGGTTACACCGACGTGGTTACTTCGCAGACGCTGGAGTGGACAGGAATTGTCGCGAATTCCTATGTGAACTTGCTGTTCATGATAATCATGCCGCTGATCCTGATCACCATGATAGCTGCCGTGCTCAAGGTCGAGGAAATTAAATCTCTCGGCAAGATCGGTGGCACCGTGGTCGGTATTCTTATTGGCACCACCGTTATTGCTGCCTTGATCGGCATTGCCATGGCTTCTATTTTCGGATTAAACGCGGGCGACCTTGCCGCCGGTGCCAGAGAACTGGCGCGAGCAGAAGTACTGGAGTCCCGGGTTGGCAGTATGTCGAATATGAGCCTTCCGGATTTGCTGGTTAGTTTCGTTTCCCAGAACATATTTTATGATTTGACCGGAGCCCGCAGCACTTCAATTATTGCCGTTGTCATCTTCGGTTTGTTATTCGGCATTGCCGCGCTGTTGGTGGCTGAAGAAGATTCAGCTCACGGTGAACGTATCCGCTCATTCGTCGACACCATGCAGGCTGTCATCATGAAACTGGTTAGGATTGTGATGAATCTGACTCCTTACGGGGTGCTGGCATTAATGACCAGGGTGATTGCAACTTCCGATGGCAGTGCAATTGTCACGCTAATTAGTTTCGTGATTGCATCTTATATCGCTATCGCGCTGATGTTTGGAGTGCACGCCTTGTTGATTGGTTTGATGGGCGGCAACATAAGATCCTACTTCCAGAAGGTGTGGCCGGTACTGACATTTGCCTTCGCAACTCGCAGCTCCGCCGCGACTATTCCCCTGACTATTCGGGCTCAGATTGAAGAGCTTAACGTTCCCGCTCCGATAGCGAACATCACCGCATCATTCGGCGCCACCATCGGCCAGAATGGCTGTGCTGGCATCTATCCGGCTATGCTCGCGGTGATGGTGGCTCCCACCATGGGTGTTGACATCGACATTGGCTTCATTACCAGTTTGCTGCTGATTATAGCTATCGGTTCTTTCGGGATCGCCGGCGTCGGTGGCGGTGCCACCGCTGCTGCATTAGTAGTATTGCCGGCGATGGGTTTTCCGGTGACCATCGCAGCTCTGCTTATCTCCATCGAGCCCCTGATCGACATGGCGCGGACTGCGCTGAATGTAAATGGGGCAATTACTACAGGGGTAATTACCACGCGCCTGTTGGGGGATAAGGTTGGGGTAGAGTCTGCCGCGATGACAGATCCGGGTCTGGCAGAAAATTAACTGCTACACCGTTAGCAAAAGCACCGTCGCCGCTGGCTTCGGCCTTCGACTCCGGGCTGTAATAGCCTAAAACACCAAGGCTAGGTTGTGCTTGCAGGCGTTGACAGCTGCTAACCGTGCCTGTCTCTGAAACTCAGTCAACAACGAGAAGCTCCGATGCGACTGTTATTCACTCTACTATCATTCATCCTACTACTAGGCTCCCTGATGAATGTCGCCGTTGCGCAAACCGACTTCGATGTATTCGAGTCGAGCATTAGCCAAATCCAGAGCGCCCTGCAACAGGGTCAGATCAGCTCTACGGATCTGGTGACGCAATACCTCGCCAGGATCGAAGCCTATGACAAACAGGGCCCGGCACTTAACAGCATAATTCGAATTAATCCTGCGGCGCTGGAGTTGGCCGCGTCACTGGACGCCGAACGCCAGCGCTCTGGTGCCCGCAGTTTATTGCACGGCATTCCTATCGTCGTCAAAGACAACTACAACACCAGCACCATGCCAACCACCGGGGGATCGGTAGCGCTGGCGAACTTCAGACCCTTGGTCAATGCCACCCAGGTTGATAAATTGATAGCGGCCGGCGCCATCATTCTGGCAAAGACCAATCTCCATGAATTTGCCTATGGCATCACCACCGTTAGTTCACTGCTGGGCCAGACTCGCAATCCCTATGATATTCGCCGAGTGCCCGGAGGTTCCAGCGGCGGCACTGGTGCCGCGGTGGCAGCCAGCTTCGCTGCTTTCGGTCTGGGTTCTGATACCTGCGGTTCGATTAGAATACCTGCGGCTTTCAATAATCTGATCGGACTCAGGCCCAGCAAGGGATTATCCAGCATCTACGGTGTCATGCCCCTGTCCCACACCCAGGACGTGGCGGGACCGCTGGCCAGGAGTGCAGAAGACCTGGCTATCGTGTTGGATATCGTCAAGGGCATTGATGCGAATGACAGTGCAACCGCAGTACTAAACTCGAGGAGCCTGCCAAATTTTCAGGATCAGCTGACGGGTATTGATTTGAACGGGCTGCGTTTGGGAAAGCTGGACAGTTATCTGCAACGCGCCGACAGCGATGTGCGCCGAGTTATCGAGACGGCACTGCAGTGGTACCAGGAACAGGGTGCGGAAATTATCGATGTGGAGATTCCTGAACTTGGCGCGCTACTATCCGCTTCGGGATTAATTGGCCATGAGTTCCGCGTCGATCTGAATCAGTACCTGTCCCAGTTTATGAGTGAGGACGTACGCAAGCTCGGTGATATCGTAGACCTTGGTTTGTTCCATCAAGCCGTGCAAGTTGCGCTCACGCGCAGCCGTGACAGGCAGCGCAATGAAGACAGCTATCAGCTAGCCCTGACAGCTCGTGTGGAGTTGCGAGAGGCCATCGAGAAGGTGTTTGCCGAGTATGAGCTGGATGCGATCGTCTACCCGCCCATTGCCGAGACCCCTGTGCTCATCGGTGAATCCCAGCCCGGCAATAACTGTAGCATCAGCGCGAATTCGGGCTTGCCTGCTCTTTCCATGCCCGCCGGGTTTAGCCAGGATGGGCTGCCAATAGGCATGGAATTATTGGGGCAGTACTTCGATGATCCGCGGCTGCTGGCGATAGCCTATGCCTTCGAGCAGGCGCGACAAACCAGGCAGGCTCCAGCGACCACGCCAGTGCTGGAGCAGGGGCTGGCACCAGAGAGCACCATCATAGACCTGGCCTTCAGGCAACAGGGAGTGGCTATCCAGAGTCACTTTGAATTCAATATCCCCACCAACAGCCTGAATTACCAGGTCTTACTGGATGCTGATAATCTGGCGGGGGTCTACGCTGTTACCCTCATCATTGACACTGACTCCGGGCCAGAGGTGGTGGGTCCGGTAGTGCGGAATCTGTTGGGCCCTGAGGTAGAGGCTGCTGCTGGCAGCTATTACATGAGCCCCCAGTTTCGCCAGGCGCTGATTGAGGATCGTGTCTATCTAAAATATTTCGCCAGTGCTCTGCCTGCTACCGGAACCACACAAGCATTGCGCTAAGCTCGGTTCAGTTGCTTTATGCAGATGGCTAATCTGAGCTGACAAACCTGAATTTTTTCCCTGGGGTCTCTGACTAAATTCGTCAGGGCTTCCATAACTCCCTACAAGAGGAGATCGGTCTGATGCGACGACTTAGTTTTGCAACCACCATTGCTTCAAGTATTTTAGGATTGCTGAGTTTTTCGGCTGTTGCTCAGCAGAACTCCGTGGAGTTGAATTTCGACTATTTCAAGAACGAAGTACAGCCGGTATTCCTCGCCAAGCGGGATGGCAACATCCGTTGTATACAATGTCATACTCGTAGCAGTGGCTATAGAGTCCAGGCACTTGAAGAGCATCAGCTGTTTTTCACCGAAGAGCAGTCAAGAATGAATTTCGAGTCGGCTAGCCAATTTGTGGTGCCCGGTGCAGATCCTCTTCAGAGTCGGTTTTTGACCCATCCTCTGGCAGTGGCAGCTGGAGGTGATCCTTTCCACGGTGGTGGCAAACATTTTCCTTCTCAGGATGATCCGGAATGGCGTGTCATGGCTGACTGGGTTGCCGGGGCCACTAGTCGTCGCGAACCATCTGAACTGGTGGTACGCATTGTTCAGACCACCGCCGCCGGCGATAACTCTTCAATCATCGATCCTGCGACCAATAAGATTGTGGGCAAGATCGGTGACATCGAGATACCGCATGGCGTCGTCGGCGCGCCGGACGGCACCCAGATATATATTACCAATGAGTCTATGCACAGTCTCGACATCATCGATGCGAGAACCCTGCGCGTGAAGCGTCGGATACCCCTTAGTGGCCGACCCAACAATGTGGGGGTAACCGGTGACGGTAGCAAAGTCTATGTTGCCATTATGGAGAGCCCCGGTGCCGTGGATATTATCGATGTAAAGTCTATGACCAAGATAAAAACCGTGCCGGTTAATGGCGCTATACACAATGTCTACGTGACACCGGATAGCAAGTATGCGGTGGCCGGCTCCATTCAAACCAGGACTGTCAACGTCATTGATACGGCTACAGATGAAGTCGCCTGGGAGCTGGAAATGAGTGCCGGCATCAGGCCCATGACCTTCAGTACCAACCCCGATGGTTGGACCAAGAGTATTTTTGTGCAGTTATCCGGCTTCCATGGCTTCGCGGTGGTGGATTTTGAAAAACAGGCTGAAGTAGCCCGTATCGAACATCCGGCGGTGGCAGGACAGGAAGCTCACTATGATGGTTTGCAGGGCGCGCCGGCACATGGCTTGGGCGTTCCTCCCAATGGCGAGACTGTCTGGTCAACCAGCAAAGTCTATAGCCATGCCTATATTTATTCCCTGCCGGAACTGGAGCCGGTGGGCCAGGTGTTTGTAGGGCAACACCCAGAGTGGATTACCTTTACCCCGGATGGCAAGACTGCCTATGTTGGCGCGGCGGGTGACCACGTTACCTATGCGGTGGACGTGGAGACTCTGACAGTGGATGCCGTGATTCCTGTGGGGCAGGTGCCGAAGCGAGTCGGCACCGTGTTAATGGCGGTAGACTAAAAACTTTCAAGATCAGCGAGTCAGAATTTCAGGGTCTCACAAATCGACTCAGGGAATGATCACTGATATGTCGATGCTGTTAGTCGCCGGTGTCGGCAACACCGGAACTGGGGACACCTATCCAGTAGGTGCCTGGTGGCAATGACTGTGTGATGCGGGAATTAGTGACAAAGAAAGAGCTGTTGTCATTTTCCAGCACGATGCTGCCCAGAGCTTGATCCGGCATTATCTGCACCACGAACAGTTTGGGATTCAGCTGTGTTGAACTCAGATCAAATTGTAAGTTCGTGGTGTTCAAAACATCGAATTGATACAGATCCAGGAACTTCTCTTCAAACAGGAAATCACTCTCGTTGAGACTGCCCGTAAGCTTCGGGTTGGGGTTGATTTCAACCTCCACACCATAGATTGACGTGAATGTTTCGAAGGACGATGTGAGACTGTTGGTAGAGGCAATGATAGTGACTTCGTAATTCCCTATCTCGGCACTATCCGAACTACTTGCTCCCAGCCAATAAGTACCCGCCTGTATATCTTCCACAATGCGAGAATTGAGCCCGGTACCGGAATCGTCATCGAAAAACGTAAACGTGTCTATAGTGTCCTGTGTCGATGTCACCCTGACGAAATATAAAAATGTATCGACAGTGTTGGACTTCAAACGAATGTCGACGCGGGAATCGTGCTCGAAACTGTATTGGAAAAGGTCAAGAAATTTGCCGTCCAGATCCGTATCCGAGCTTGAGAGCGAGCCACTGAAAGATATGCTGTCATTGGGGCCACCCACTATCGAAGAATTTGGTAAAACAATATCTACTCCATACACAGAGCTTAGAGTAAGCTCCTGTCCATAAATGGAATTCGCACCAGCAATATCATCCGCTTGCAGGGTCGTAATTTCGCTGACGAAGGGCTGCATGATGGCATCGACACTTACGCTGGCCGATTGCATGGCCGAGCTCGTGCAGGGCAACACGTTCGAAATCGGTGGTGTTATCGAAGCGTAAAGGTCCACTGTATATGTCCCAGTTTTTGCTGTTGTTGAATACAATATCTGCGTCGGTAATGTGGAAGTTGGTACATGACAGATCCATGCAGAGTCCAGCGGTGAGGGTTACAGCCAGCACATTTTCACGGAATTCAGAGCCGCAGACAGTATCGCTGAAATTCACGCCGGTTACATTGTCCCCAAATCCCCCGGGGCCAACCTGGTCGATGCAGGGATCGAGAAACTCATCCACCACGCTAAACTCGAAGGCGGTTTCGTTGCTCCAGGCATCCAGCGCGCGTTTAAAGGCTTCATTCCAACTGCTGCCACTGGGCGCGACCCCGCTTATGCCAACGTGAAAGGTGGCCTGACCAAATTCCCAGAAGTTACCGGAGAGTTCGAGGCCGTGATTGCTGGGTATCCAGCTCAGTACCAGCAACGCGGTTGCTAAATTTCGCAGGCGCTTAACCATCAGCGCAGAATCTCGCCTTGGCTTACATCCGATCTATCGCTAGCAACTATCGAGAAGTTAATTAGAGGCGCTCCGAATTTCGATGAGATCCTGAATTCGCGCTTTGAACTCGTCGACGGAGAGTGCTCGCCGGATCATGAGAGGGCTGGCCTCAGTGCTAACTCCGGCCGCAGTATCACCGCTGTCCTGAATGAGTAGTTTCGGTTTCTTAATAGCGGCGGGGATCCCGGTAACGCTTTGTACTTCGGTGACGGGTTCTGAGTCTGCGGTGCTCATGCGGCGTACGCCATCGTCATCAACGATAATGAAATGGCCCTGGGACCAGCCCAGTAGAGGATTTATCACATCCCGACTGGTAGATTCGACGAAATAAATTCCCTCTTCTCCAAGCTCCGGAATTTTCAAGCCGCTGACTTGCACGTCCTGGCCGTTGAACACCCCGCCCATGAATTTGAGCTCGATGGCGGCGGCATCATAGTCTCCTTTCATAACATCTATTATGTTAAATGTTATATAGGTGCTAATGATGCCGCTGCTACTGTCTTGTCTGCTTTCGCTGAGAATTACTTCGCCTTCGAATATAAATTCAGCATCTGCGGTAAGTTGATCGATATCCATGCCGAGAATAGTCGTGGCGCTGGCGCAGACAGCAAGCAGAAGCAAGTAAGCACAGCTAAGGGAACGGGCAAGCACATGGCGCATGTGTACATGGACAATACCCGCAAGGTGCTGGGGCGCACTGTGGGCTTGCGTTGCATGAGCAGCGGACCCTGTTTTTGATTGATAAATCATGAATGTTTCTCACTGGGTCAATCAGAAGATTATAGAGCAGACCCGCTATCAAGCATAGAAACAAGGACAGGCTACAGCCGTTATTTATTCCCGTACAACAGCCAATTATTTGCTTCAATTGCGTGCAGTTGCTATCGGAGACTAGCCGGTAGTATGCTCGGGGCTTCGCGAACGAGAACTATCAGGGCCCCCTAAAAACCAAATATGCAGTCTAGCCGTTTCGCCAATATCATTTCCGGGTCCTTACTTGCCCTGGTAAACATTTCAGTTGCAGTGTCGGTTGCTGCCTTGTTGTTTGCCCAGACCGATCCACGGCTGATGGTACCAGGTATTGCTATTTTACTTATGGGCACGCTGGTCACCGGTCTGGGAGGATCCCTTTTCAGTGATCACAAGGCCGTCATCTGCTCGCCACGCAACGGCCTGGTGCCTGTTTTCGCGGTCATGGTCTCCGGTATCTACGTCAGTTTTGGATCCCAGTATTCGCTTGGGGCCGAGGCAACAATTATTGCCGCCATTATGGTCACCACCGTAATTGTAGGCTTGTTTTTGTTGTTACTGGGCCGCTTGAAGTGGGGAAACCTGGTTCGCTACATACCCTACCCCCGTAACCGGAGGTTTTTTCGCAGGCATTGGTTACATCTTTATCCAGGGTGGGTTAACCGTTGCTGCCGGTGAGCAACCTAGTTTCGATTTGGTTTCGAGCACAGAATTTATGCAGTTGGTTTCGCCTGCGGTGATCCTGGCTCTGTGCCTCATTATGGGCAAGATGTTTAAAGATAACGCCCTGTCGGTACCCGCTATCTTGTTGCTGGCGATGCTGATTTTTTATGGCGCCATGTTCTTCAATGGAATTGGCCTGCAAGAGGCCACCGCTAATGGCTTGTTGCCTTCCATCGAGTCTACCGGGGCATTGATTCCGGTTTTTAACTGGGATTATTTGCAGGGAATCAGGTGGGCGCTGATTTTCGAACAAGCCGGCGGCATCGTGGTGGTGGCATTGTTGTGTTCCGTGATGCTGCTGTTGGATGTGTCCGGGGTAGAGCTGATCGCTCGCAGGGATCTGGACCCGGATCACGAACTACAGGTGATGGGTTACACCAACGTAGTTAATGGCTTGCTGGGCGGTTTTCCCGGGGTCCACGATGTCTCTGATACGGCGTTGGTGGATACACTCGGTGGCAAGGACCGCCTCACCGGCTTTGTTTATTCGGCGCTGGTGGCAGTCGCAATATTGGCGGGCGCAGAATTCATGGCGGTAGTTCCTACTTTCTTGCTGGGTGGGCTATTAATATATGTTGGCTTGGAATTTCTGATCGACTGGGTGTGGAAGGCCCGCGACGAATTACCAATGTCAGACTATGTTGTGGTCATCCTCATTCTGATTGTGATTATTTTCTCTGATATATTGCAAGGGGTAACCTTTGGGTTTTTTGTTGCGATTATTCTGTTCGTGGTGAATTATTCCAAGCTCAGTGTAATCAAGATCGAGACTAATGGCAGTGATCACGCCAGTAATGTTGACCGGGATTTGGACACAAGGGAGTTGTTAAACAAGGAGGGCAATCGTGTTCTGATTCTTATTCTTCAGGGCTTTATTTTTTTCGGTACAGCGGATAAATTAATCACCTCAATCCGGAATCGTATAAAGAATCCGGTGGCAGACAAGATCGACTTTTTGGCGCTGGACTTTCACCATGTAAGCCAACTCGATACTTCCGCCATTATCACTTTTTCCAAACTGGCACAACTGAGCGACCGTGAGGGTTTTCACATCGTAATCAGCGGAGCCGATGAGAATTCGATTAAGCAGTTGGTGAAGCATGGGTTCTTCACGTTTGGCGAACAGTTGCGCGAAAGAATCTACAAGGAGCAGTTAGAAGTTGCGGTGGACTGGTGTGAACGACGAATCCTGAAAGATTTGAATATTAATGCCGGCAACCACAACATGAGCCTGGCAGATGTGTTGGGTCGCATCGCTTACGCAGCAAGTGATATTGAATCACTCTCTGATTATTTCGCGATCGAGAATCGCAAAACTGGCGAGTATCTTTTTACCGAAGGTGACAAGGGCGAGAGTCTCTATTTCGTCGGCGCTGGAACCGTGGCTGTGGTTCTGAAAATCCCCAATCAGAAAGAACGAATTCTGCGGAAATACAAATCGAGAGCGATTCTGGGGGAGATGGCTATTTATACCGGGGACAATCGAACCGCGAGCGCACGAATCGAAGACGATGCTCAGTTGTTTAGATTGGATAAGGAGCAATTAGAGGCAATGTCACACAAATTTCCGGCTTCTACAGCTGCCCTGCACACCTATATCGTTCGCGTACTTGCCGAAAGACTGGGCCGGGCCAACCGTAATTTAAGTCGATATATCTAGAGCACCATCCCGACGATGTTTGCCTCGGTATTCAGTTAGAGCCCGGTACTGCTGTCTGCCGCGAGGCCCTAACTCTGTTCGCTAGCATCAATATCCATTTCGTAATCGGGCAGGCGATAGATATAAACACTAACGCCCAGACCAATAGCCGCTAGCAATGGGTAAAGCAGGGGCCTGGTAACAATCCAGCAAGATATTCCCATGCTTATCCAAACAACGACGATAGCACGGATCTTTATACGCCTGGGAATGCCTCTGCCCGACTCAAAATCCCGAATGATAGGGCCGAAATACCTGGTGGCCAGGAGTCGGTTGTGCAGGCGTTTCGACGAACGCCCGAAACAGTAAGCCGACAGCAATACAAATGGCACTGTTGGCATTATGGGCAGGAATATTCCCACAATTCCCGCCGCTAGAGAGAGGACGCCAGCAACTACTAGCAAGCTGTGTTTTATGCGCCCGAGCATGTGACCGCGACCACGGTGTTCTGGCTATGCTTCACCGAATCTCTGATGGTTTATCTAAACAGATTAAGATCGATGCTGTCTGCCATCAATTTATAGCCGATATCATTCGGGTGCAGATTATCCTCGGTCAATGAGGGCAAGATGCGAGCAGGATTTGCGGGGTCCTGCACCGCCTTTTCGAAATCTATAAGTCCGTCGAATTCACCCCCGTTGCGGATGAACTCGTTAACCTCCTGTCTCACCAGTTCGCCCGCCGGGGTAAAATACGCCGCGCCTTCGAACGGGGTGAGGGTTGCTCCAATAATTTTGATGCTGCGGGCGTGGGCTCTGGTGATTAGTTGTCGGTACCCGGCAATAATTTGTGCCGCCGAGGTCGGTGTACCGTTTTCTCGAGAAGCCATGCCGATATCGTTGATACCCTCCATCAGAACCATGTGTGTGACACCAGTCAAAGCCAGCACATCGCGCTCGAATCTGGCCTGCAGGTTTTGGCCAAACAGAGTGTTGCCCTCGGTTGTTACCTGATTACCACTAATGCCAGCATTCAGCACCGCGAACTTTTCGGTGCCCGAATCTGCAAACAGTCTTCTGGCGAAATGATTGGGCCAGCGCTGGTTGGCGCTGTCGGTTGAGCCCCAGCCATCGGTGATGGAGTCGCCAACCATGGCGATGGCCGTAACAGAATCGCTATTAGTCACATCGATGGCAGTCAATAAATTCCAGGCAGGTGATTCTGATGCGGTGGGCAGGATCGTACTTGCCACATGATTGCCGGGCTCAGAAATATAATTGGTCTGGTTCGACAGTGCGTGGGCAGTGAGGAAGCCACTGCTTTCTGGCAGGTAGAGACTTACTGCAAGATTGCTTAGCTCGGGCACAGTGAATTCGATTGCATCACTGATGACTGTGGCACCTCGGGGAATAATTATCCCAGATTGACCACCGAAACTTAGGGACTTGCTGCTGCCCGCCTGAATCGAGCTACCCTCAGCCTGCAGAGCCACCGACACTTCTCCAATTTTCATGGCCTGATCGCCGTGGGTATTGGACAATCGTAGCCGCAGACTGCTGCCACCAACACTGGTGTGCACAATTAGGCGCAAGGTTTGATCTTCCACCGAGGCGGCGTCAGTTGCAGAGTCGACGATAGTACTTGGGCTGGTGCTCCAGGTGGAAACCCAATTGGAGTCGTCGTGGTCCTGAGCCCAAAGCTCTGCACCCGACAGGGTAATTGTTAGCAGCAGCACTAAGCCCAGATTCATCATAGGTTTGTTAAGAATTTTATCATTGCGAAAAGGTATACCCGCGTAATTGGAATTATTATTCGAATCGAGTAAATCATAGATTGCTCAAAATGAGAATCTAAAATCTATGCTTGTGGCCGTGCCGGCGGACTATGGGTCCCTTTTTCTCCCGTACAGGGCTACAGCGCCAGGGCGGACTTTGATTCATTAATCTGAGGCTCTCTAGTATGCTTGATCGTGAAATGGGCCCCGACACACGCATCAACTACCTACAGCGATTTTTTAAATTTTTGTAGGAACATCATAAGCCCTGAACCGCTTAACGAGTTTAAATCCAGAGTAGAGTCATGGAATTATTGCCGGCCATCGAAGTAGAATCGCCCCAGGGCGTTGAAGTAAATGCCGCAGTCATCTGGTTACACGGATTGGGTGCCGACGGCGGCGATTTTGCACCCATAATTCCTCAGCTCGATCTATCACCGAGCTTTGGGATTCGGTTTATCTTCCCCCACGCCCCCTCGATACCCGTCAGCATCAACAATGGCTACGTCATGCCGGCCTGGTATGACATCAAGCAGATGGATATGGACCGCCATGCGGACCCAGAGCAATTAAGGCAATCTGCGGCGCGAGTGCAGCAATTAATCGAGCGAGAAATCAAACGGGGCGTGGACAGCAAGCGTATCATCATCGCCGGCTTCTCCCAGGGTGGCGCGGTTGCCTACGAGGCTGCGCTAAGCTACCCGCAAAAACTGGCAGGAATCATGGCCCTGTCCAGCTACTTCGCCACCGCAACCACGGTAGAGATCAATCCCGTGCAAAGTGAGATCGCCATCATGATCTGTCACGGTAGCCTCGACCCGGTACTGCCTGAAGCCATGGGGCAGAAAAGCCTCGAAAAGCTCCAATCCCTGAATTTCACCCCCGAATACCACAGCTATCCCATGGAACACTCGGTGTGCCCACAGGAGATCGCTGACATAGCGGTTTGGATTAAATCCCTCCTCGATTAGGGCAATAGACAAGGCTTTGCTCAAAGTAGCATTAATCTGTGCTGAGTCTTCTGCGCTGGGGAATTTGCCCAGAACCATCAAGCGCTGTGGAGCGCAGCGCGCCATCACTGCACCTCCCTATGTCCGGGCATTGAAGCCCTGCATCAAGTATTCATGCCTAAGCGATGCAAAAAACAATGAATGAAAGTCTTGACCTTAGACCTGACTCTAAGGTTTATAATGGCGCTCATTCGGTCAACAGACAGTGTTTACAACAGTTAGCAGAGGTGTGGAATGCTCAAAATCAGCGAACTATCAACCAGGACCGGGCTTTCAGCGCACACACTACGCTACTACGAAAAGCACGGGCTGATCAGCGCCAGTAAGCGCTCCGAGGCAGGCTATCGCTTTTACAGCAACGCCGATGTGCGACGGGTAGAATTTGTGCGCAGCGCGCGCCATATCGGATTTTCACTGAACGATATCTCGCAATTACTCTCCATCCGGGTAGACAAGAGCAGCCACAGTTGTCAGGAAGTAACAGACATTACCGGCGCGAAACTTGAGGAGGTGAACGCCAGAATTGTTGAATTACAAAGCCTGCAGCAGACGCTGCAAAGACTCCTTGACAGCTGCGGCGGTGGACCCGAAAATGCGACCCATTGTTCGATAATGGAAGCGTTGGAGGCAGCAGAGGGTGGAGGCAAAGTTCAGGGTAAAGGTAGGCAATCGGGGAGTAATGACAAATGATTTTGGTAAATAGTTTCTGGAATCTCGTTATTGAAAGTGCGCCCTGGTTGCTGGTGGGCTATTTTCTCGCTGGCATCATCAAACAAGTTATACCTGGCACGTGGATACAGAGCCAACTGGCCAAACCGGGTCTGTTATCGATCGTAAAAGGGGCGGTAATAGGTGCGCCGCTGCCGCTGTGCTCCTGTGGCGTAATTCCCACGGCACTGGCTATTCGCAAGGCCGGGGCTTCAAAAGGAGCCACTTCTGCTTTTTTAGTGGCGACGCCGGAAACCGGCGTAGATTCGATTTCCTTTTCCTACGCCATACTGGGGCCGGTATTCGCACTAGCCCGACCAGTCAGCGCATTGCTTAGTGCGGTGATTGCCGGTGTGCTGGTTAATTTCACCGACACCAGTGAAGTGATTGAGGCAACTACTGCCAGTATCAGTAGTTGCTGCGGGGGCAAAAAAGAGCAGCCGCTTGCGCACACGAGCCTGGGCCAAAAACTGATTAGCGCGGTGCAGTATGGCTACGGCAGAATGATTTCCGATACCGCTAAATGGCTGGTGATAGGTTTGGTGGCGGCTGCAGTCATCACGGCGCTGGTACCTCAGTCTTTCTTCCTGCAATGGAGCGACGGTGTCGTGGCAATGTTGGTGATGGTGGTGGTAGGGCTACCCATGTATATCTGTGCAACAGCCTCGACTCCGGTTGCGGCAGGGCTGCTGTTCGCAGGAGTCTCACCCGGTGCGGCACTGGTTTTTATGTTAACCGGGCCCGCCACTAACATTGCGACTATGGGTGTGATCAGGGAGCAACTGGGCAGGCGTGCATTGGCTGCCTATCTGGCTGGCGTCATCGGCACGGCGATAGTCTGTGGTCTGGCACTCAATGAGTTTTACCAGTTATTCGGGTGGTCATTGCAGTTATCGATGCAGGAGCCTGGTGAGTCCTACGCCCTCTGGCAACAATTGGCGGCGATACTTTTGTCTGGCTTGGTACTGCGGGTCTGGTTGCAGCCCCTGTTGCAAAGAAAACCGGGGATGACGGAAGCGCTGCAGGACTAGCAGGCTGTTGAAAAACTCTTAGCCGGCACGATACAGCGTTAAAACCTGGCTCAAAATGCTCATTTACGGCATGTAAACTCCGCTTTTTCGCCATAGTTTGCCTCGTCTCCCACTCGCCTGAGAGCTTTTCAACAACCTGCTGGGGAATCACTAACCAGAACTTGCCTAAGCTTCGATTTTCTTGCTTCGCTGGTGGTCAATCTGATGCTCGGCATTGAGAGCAAAAACCAGATCGGCACGGTCGGGGAGAGTCTGCAGAGCGTGGTGAGTCAAGCGTTCGAAATGTTGAATGAAGCGCTGCAGTTGCTCGTCATTCATGATCTGACTGTTGTCTGACGACTGCTTTGCTGCCTGCGCAGACAGCTTTACTTCCTGCAGTTTGCGCCAGCTTTTCACCTGCTCAAACGAGGGTGCCTGCAACACAATCAGATGATCTATGTAACTGAACCACGTCTGATAATGAGTAGCCAATTGCTCGTTGGCATAACGCCGCCAGGCCCCCTCGCGGTCATCGACCCGTTCCAGCTCATTTACAGCCATAACCAACTCTGAGTCAGTTTGCGGCGCTACGCCGAGGAACCATCCTTCGAGAATGATGAGATCCGGCCTACCCTCGAACACCGGACAGTCACCGGTGGCAACGGGGTTATCATTAGCCTTGTCGAAGCGCGGCAGGCAGATAGCAGTACCCCCGCTCGCACTCAGCAAGGCGCTAATAGTTTTCAGAGCCAATACGGTGTCGTGGGTGCCGGGTACACCGCGGGTGGCTAACAGGGGATGAATCGTTGCGGCCAGCTGTTGTCGATGTTGGCGGGAGAAATAGAAATCATCGATGGAAAGGCGGGCAATTCGCCGGCCTTGATCCTCGAGAAATAACTGCAGTAGTCTGGCGAGGGTGGACTTGCCGGTGCCTTGAGCACCGCTAATACCAAGCACCAGTGTGTGTGAATTAGACTCTGTAATTCGCTCCAGCCATTGCTCGGCTAGTGGCAGAAACCATTTGAGGGCAGCTTGTCGGTAACTTTCCGGTAAGCCTTCTGCATGGAGGAAACCAGTCAGGGTGGTTTCGAAGGACGCTGTCATTGGCACTTGATTCAATTGGCTCTCAGGGAGCGGGGATTATCCCACTGCAGGCGCTAAAAAACTAACGTCTTGAGTCTGCGATGGTCCTGGCTAGAGCTTTTCGGAGCAACTACAAACAGAGGATGTATCGCCTGTAGTCCCTGTCTTTTCTGGCGTCTGGATTTTGCCGACAAAGCCGGTGGGCTGTGGTAGGATTCTTGACACGCAGATCACAACGACCTTGCTTGACACATTTCCACACCAATGTTGCTGGTTCGACCTTTACTTATTTGATTCAAATTCACAAGCAGTATGACCTCTTCCT
>Ga0209402_10002920_pt1 | contig 16702 bp, 16 predicted proteins | sample ArcticOcean_MG_C_3_FD_187437 | JGI IMG/M metagenome (GOLD analysis project Ga0209402, IMG submission 187437) | Marine microbial communities from western Arctic Ocean - ArcticOcean_MG_CB8_126 (SPAdes) (version 2) | ecosystem: Environmental > Aquatic > Marine > Oceanic | place: Arctic Ocean... | reverse complement strand
GCCCTGCTCCGGCCCTCGATCAGGTCGACCACAGCCTCCGCTTGTACCAAGTCCATCTTCCCATGTAGCACTGCCCGGCGCGTGAACTCGCCCGGCTCAGCCAGCCGTGCGCCAGCGGCGAGGCACGCATCAAGAATCAGCCGCGGCACCAGCCAGCCTCCGTGGCAGGAGATCTCGACCATGTCCTCGCCCGTAAAACTGTCCGGCCGTGGGAAAGCGGTCACGAGCGCGCGGTCGAGAAGTTCTCCACCCTGCGCATCCCTCAGGGAGCGCACGCTAGCCATTCGCGGAGCGGGAGGATCCTCGTCGGGCGTGAGGGCCCGGAGGATACGAGGGGCTCCGGGCCCGGACAGCCGCACCATGGCAATGGCGCTGGGACCCGGGGCGGTGGCCAACGCCGCGATCGTGTCCACAGCCAGCTCCTCGAGCTGGCCGGAGGCCTCGTCAGTCACCGCTCTTGGCGGGAACCGGCGTCTTCGTCCTAAGCTGCTTCCGCTCCTTCGCGATCAAGTACTGCTGCGGGATCGTGGCCAGATTGGACGTGGCGTAGTAGAGGTTCAGGCCCGACGCAAAGTTGAAGAAGATGAAGGTCATCATGATGGGCATCATCCACATCATCATCTTCATCTGGGGATTGGGTTCAGGCATGGACCGGACCGAGATCCACTGCATGAAGAACATCGACACGCCTAACAGAAGCGGGAGGATATACAGAGGGTCAGCGGCAGAAAGGTTGGGCAGCCACAAGAAGCTCTCCCCGCGCAACTGAATCGTGTTTCGGAACACGAAGAACAGGGTGATCAGCACGGGCCACGGAAGCAACATCGGCAAGCACCCCGCCAAAGGATTGAAGCCGTGGTCCTTGTAGAGCTTCACCATCTCCTTCTGAAGCTTCTCAGGCTGATCCTTATACTTCTTCTGGATGTCCTGAAGGAGCGGCTGCACCGCCATGTTGCGCATCTGAGCCCGCATCGCTTTTTGGTTCAGCGGGAAGGTCAGCACGCGCATCATCACGCCGAAGATGATGAGCACCCAGCCGTACCCGACATCCAGCGTGTCGTGCAGAAAGTTGAGAATCCTCAGCACGACCGACACCACCGGTCGGACAACCGGTCGCATCCAGCGATAGCCGTACGGATTGGCCTCTTCCAGTTCGTTCCCGAACGCTGTCAGAAAGGCCCGCTCTTGGGGGCCGGCGAAGATGCGGTAGTCCAACGTCCCGCTGTTTCCTACCGGCTGGGTCACCAGGACCCTGGCCTGGTCTTCGCCGGGGGCCGGACTCGCAAGCAGCCCCCCTAAGTACTGCCCGCTACCGTCCGAGCCGGGAACCAGTGCGAAGATGAAATACTTGCTCTTGAGTGCTCCCCAAAGGAGAGGCCCCTCGTGTATCTGCTCGTCGTCGACTTGGCTGAGTCGCTCGTCGTCGATCCCCTCACGTAGATGGTTCGAAACGTACCCCATCACGGTCGACTCTTCTTTGCGATTCCTTTCGTTGTACTGAAGCCCAGAACCCAGAGTCGTGACCAATAGTGGGCGATCAACGCCCACGACCTCCGTGTGCGCAACGATGACGTACGAGGACGGATCGAACGTGTACGAAGTCTCAAGAGCGAGCGCGCCGGAGGGATGCGTATACCGGAAGGTCAGCGTCTGGGGAGCACCCCCCTCGCTGAGGCGGAGCCCGTCTACGGGCTCGGCCACGAAGGGCTCGGCACCGAGGTCGAGCTCACCCTCGTCCACTCGAAGTTGTGTAGCCAACGCCCCACCGCTTTCGGGAACGATGAGCTCCACCGGCCCTTCACTGCCCTCATCGAAGGACTGAAACTCGAGCAACTGGGCGGAAATTAGGCTGGCCCCCGCGGTGCTGAACTCAAAACGGTAGAGTGGGCCTTCGACCACGACCGTCCTAACGGGAGGGGCCTCGGGGGCTGCATCAGCCCGGAAGAGATCGGCGTTCGCGGGCGCCGTCCGCTCCGTCGGTGATTCCGCTGGGTCACCGACCGCAGCCCCCCCGGCGTCGACCCCGCCGAACGGCAAGCCCGGTTCACCCCCCCCGGGACCATCGAGCTGTTCAGGCACCCCGTCGGCCAGCCCGGCCTCCTCGGGAGGAACAGGCGGAAACAGCACGTTCGTCGTGATGAGGACGAGGATCATCAGTGTAATCGCCAACAAGAATCGAACTTCCTGCCGCATCTAACCGACGTCCTCGTGTGAACCCATCAATTCAGCAGCCACGAGGTCGGGAACCGGATCGAAACCCTGCCCACCAAACGGATGACAGCGTAGGATCCGTCGAAGCGCGAGCCATCCCCCGGACAAGGGCCCGTGCCGGTCGATCGCGACCGCGGCGTATTCGGAGCACGACGGCGCAAACCGGCACGAGGGCCCCGTAAGCGGGGATAAGGTCCGTTGGTAAAAGCGGATGGCTCGGACCATCACGCGTGCGAACACAGGTCCTCCGTTATCGAATGAAGTTCGTCCATCAGGATACGAAATCCAACTCCATACGCTTCCCGTCGGGCCCTCACCAAGACATCCAAGCCGAGCCCCTGTGCGCTGAGTCGTGGCAGCACACACGTTCGACCAATCTCGCGTAGACGTCGTTTGACACGGTTTCGCTCCACGATGGAATGCCGGTGTTTAGGGACGATCATCCCCCAGCGGCTGCACGGCAGGGACGAGGCTAAAAAGAAGACGTCCAAATTGGGCGTCTTTCTTCTCGATCCGCTTCTGAGAAGGGATCGAATGTCCCGGGCCTTATGGATCCGCGCCGAGCGAGGCAAGCGGAGTCCTCCTCCGGGACCCGCAGCCGAGTGGGCTGCCATCATTCGATTATTTCGAGCCGATCTTCACCACGAGCTGGGCGCGTCCCCGCGCCCGTCGCCTCGCGAGGACTTTTCTGCCGCTTCGAGTCTTCATGCGTTCGCGGAAACCGTGTTTGTTCACACGCTTTCGGTTCCGTGGCCGATATGTGGGCATCATAACGTTGGGGCCTCTGTTCCTCGTCCCACGGCCATGTCCGAAAGGCCGCGCCGATCTAGAGCACGGTAACATATCCGAGTGTGAGAGTAACGGTCAAGGTGGTAGACACTGCCCACGACCCAGCCCACCAGTGTGAAAAATTGACTTTTCCACAATCAGAATCTAGCGTCCTGAGCTGCGATTTTCCGCTTACGTCATCGAGCGTCAAAGCTCACCTTAGGAGCGCATGGAGTTTACGGCCGACGAGCTGTGGTCACGGGTCCTTGATGCGACCCGGGACAGACTTCAAGGACAGACTTACCGCACCTGGCTCGCCGGCACGGCAGCGGTCGGGGTTACGGATTCGGAGATTCTGGTTGAAGTGCCGAGTCAATTTCACGTCGAGTGGATCGGAGACCGTTACGGGCCGCTTCTGACGGATGTGATTCAGCAGATCCTGGGGCGGCCGTTGGCGCTTACATTCCGATGCGCCGACCCGGCGTCGGCGACCCCGATCCCCACCGTAAAACTCACGCCCGCGGTCGGGGGCGCACCGCAGGCGACGGCCGCGGCCCCCGCGCCGCCTCCGTTGTTGAACCAGCGTTACGCGTTCGAGCGATTCGTTGTAGGGAACAACAATCAGCTTGCCACGGCCGCGTGCCACGCGGTGGCCGACAAGCCTGCGCTCATGTACAACCCACTTTTCCTCTACGGTGGTGTGGGGCTCGGGAAAACCCATCTCATGCACGCGATCGGGCATGCGGTGCTCAAGGCCAACCCCGCTATGAGGATTGCGTACGTTCCGACGGAACAGTTCACGAATGACCTCGTCACGTCCATTCAGCAAGGAACCACGGCCGAGTTCCGCGGTCGATATCGGCGCATGGACCTGCTTCTGGTCGACGACATCCAGTTTCTCAAGGGGAAGGAACGTACCCAGGAGGAGTTCTTCCATACCTTCAACGCCCTCTACGACGCACGCAAACAGATCGTACTCACGAGTGATCGGCCGCCGAAGGAGATTCCGGGTCTGGAGGAGAGGCTCGTTTCGAGGTTCGAGTGGGGACTGGTTGCGGACATTAAGTCGCCGGACTTCGAAACGCGTGTCGCGATCCTCCGGAAGAAAGCCCACGATGATCGCCTCATGGTTTCTCACGATGTGATCGACTTCATCGCCCAATTCTGCACGTCCTCTGTGCGGGAACTCGAGGGCGCGATCATCAAGTTGTTGGCTTATTCGTCGATCACGAATCAGGAAATATCGGTTGAACTGGCCCGCAAGGCACTGCACGGCACCTTCGGAAGTGCCGCGGGAGCGGGTGGCTCGGCACTAACCGTGGACCGCATCCGAAAAGTAGTGGCCGGACGCTGGCAAGTTCGCGACGAAGCTCTCAGCTCCAAGCGGAGGACCAAGGACTTGACGGTCCCTCGCCAGGTCGCCATGTACCTGATCAGAGATTTACTGGACTACTCTCTCGTACACATCGGTCGCTTATTCGGCGGCCGAGACCACTCGACGGTCATCCACTCGATTCGCAAAGTCGAAGATGCGATGGACTTCGACACCGAGTTCCGTCAGGCGGTCGAGGCGGTCCGCCAAGAGATCGAGAACGGCCCCTCAAACGAATGATTTACACACGTGGAGAAAGGGAGGGAAATCTGGGGAAATCTGGCATTTTTTCCACACGAGCAGATGCCTCGCCCAGTTTTCCGCATTTTCCACAATGGTACACCCGGCAGAAATGTCGCTCTGCTATTAGGAATTGTCGCTTTTTCAACATTTTTACACTCTCTACTACTACTAGTTCTTTTAATTAAGCTAGTCTTTACTAATTAGGCATTGTCTATAAACCAGCCGCACCACCGACGCCGTGGAGGCTCGATGAATTGTTTGATCACTCGGCAAAACCTGCATAAGGGACTCGCGGCTGTGTCGGCAAGTATCCCTACCAAGACGACGCTACCTGTTCTCTCAAATATCCTCTTCGAGGCTGGACAAGACGGGATTTGGATGAGTGGTACCGACTTGGATGTGGCGGTTCGTGTATGGGTGCCCGCTGAGGTGAAGGAGCAAGGAAGTATTACAGCTCCGGGAAAGAAGCTTCAGGAAATCGTGCGTGAACTCGGGGACCAACCCGTAGAGCTAAATACTCGAGGTGATCAAATTGAACTGAGGTGCGGGAAAAGCCATTTTAAGCTCAATGGCCTGCCGAGTGACGCATTTCCAACGCTACCCGAGGTGGACTTCGACGGGGGATGGAGTGTCAAAGGTGCTGATCTCCACGGCTTGATCAAGAACACCTCTTTTGCGGTTTCCTCTGAAGAAAGCCGACCTATCCTCAACGGTGTGCTCTGGGAGTTGAGGGACGGACACATGCGGATGGTTGCGACGAACGGGCACCGTCTTGCGAGGAAGGGTGTCGCGGCGGGGTCCTCGAGCGCCCCCAGCGCAGACTTCATCGTGCCGCCGATCGCACTTCAGCAAGTTCAAAGGCTCTTCGAGAGCAAGGAGAACCTGGAGGTCGCAAAGAGCGGCAATCACCTCGGCTTTAGAGCAGACGGCACCGAGGTGTATACCCGGCTCATCGAAGGAACCTATCCCAACTACGAACAGGTGATTCCGAAGGACAACGACAAGGTTGCGATCGTCAACAAGAACGCCCTGGCCTCTGCCGTCCGCCGCATGGCCGTGGTTGCGAGCGACCAGACACATCGGATTCGTATGGCGTTCGAGTCGGATCGGGTCCATCTGGCCGTCCTCACGCCGGACCTCGGTGAGGGAGAAGACGAATTGGAGTTGACCTATGAGGGCGAGGGCATCGAAATAGGATTCAACGCTGCCTACTTGTTAGAGGTCCTGAAGTACATGTCCACCGATGAGGTGAAAATCACCTTGAAAGCTCCCGAGCGGGCGGCCACAGTGGAGCCCGTCCCGAGCGAGGGTGAAGAAGCGGAGGACTATCTCTGCTTGGTGATGCCGCTACGCCTGCTCGACTGAGTTACCTAGAATGCGAAGGAGGTAGAGGATGACCGGACCGAACGCGAATCGACAGCAGGGCCCGTCACGTCGTCAGTTTCTTCTCCGGGCCGGGGCGACCGCGACTGGGTTCGCCCTCGCTCAGGGGCTTGTCGACGGTAGACTCCAAGCTTCCGCAACGACGCCCGGAACGGCGCCCGTTGCATCGAGAATCGGCATCATCGGGTCGGGTAACATCGGTGGGGCCGTGGGCCTCCGTTGGGCGAAAGCGGGACACCAGATCCTCTTTTCCTCCCGTCATCCCGAGGACCTCGGTGAGCTGGTCGAACAGGCTGGTGCCGGCGCGCGAGCAGGGCTTCCGGGTGAGGCTGCCGAGTTCGGTGAGATTGTTCTCATCGCGGTGCCTTACGCCGCACTCCCGCAGGTCGGGCGGGATTACGCTTCCGCGATACAGGGTAAAGTCGTCATCGACTGCGGAAACCCGTACCCGGGGCGCGACGGACCCATGGCGGACGACGCGCTGGCCAAGGGAACTGGGGTTGCCTCGGCCGAATATCTGCCAGGAGTCCGCCTCGTGCGTGCCTTCAACGCGATCAACTATCGATCGGTGGAGAGCGAGGCCAACCGCGAAGGAGAAAAGGTAGGGATTCCGATCGCGGGTGACGACCGAGAAGCCGTGAGTATCGTCTCAGACCTCGTAGTGGACGCTGGCTTCGATCCCGTCGTGGTTGGGGGGCTCCAGCGGGCACGGGAATTCGATCAGGGATCGCCGGTCTACGTGACCAACATGACAGCCGCCGAACTCCAGGAGGCCTTGGGGCTCAGATAGGCCCAACCAAGGCTCCGGCGTCCGCCGGCTCGATTAGCTGACCTGCTCGGCTAGCTGAGTTGCGCGCCCAACTGTCAGGTCTCGTACTCGTCGTGACGGCGCACCCAGGCCTGTGTAAACGAAAGACCTCCTTCGTCTCGTCCGCTCGGCAGAAGATCCACGTAGTGGTACGCACCGTTTAGCATGTCGAGACCGCGTGCGTAGGTTGAGTAGGTGTGAAAAATTTGACCGTCCTGGCGTGCGAACACACTGGTGCCAGGATGCTCTCCGGCTCGTGCCGGCTTATCGTAGTTATACGCGGTGCCTGTTTCCGCATCGGCTTCCGAAAAGCTCATGCCGTAGTCCAGATTAAACGAGGACCTCCCTGCGGAGACCCATCCGAAACTCCACCCCATGCGCTCGCGGTATGCGAGGAGCGACTCGATCGGCGCCGCGGAGACCGCCACGAAGCTCGCGTCTCGGTGGGCCAAGTGGATGGTGAATCCGTCATAACCGTCGGCCCAAAAAGAACAACTCGGACAACCCGCCTCCCAGTTGGCCCCGAACATGAAGTGTTGAACGATCAACTGGTCCCGACCATCGAAGAGATCGGCAAGCGTCACTTCGCCATCTTCGGAATCGAAAAGATAGTGCTCCGTCACCTCCACCCACGGCAGCGCACGACGTTGCGCGCTTAGCGCGTCCCGTTCCTTGTCAAACGCTTTTTCCCGCTGCAAATGCGCCATCCGTAGCTCAAGCCATTCGCGTTTTGAAACAATGTTCCGTTCCATCATGATCCTCCTATGCCTGCGTAGCCGCTTTACGATCAATATGCCCCGTTCCCTGCTGGATCAGCCTAACTCGCAGCGGCAGATCGTGTTAGGGGGAACGCCTCACGGTTGGGACCGTAAATTCCTGGGACGCTCCCACCGGCCTGGCGCGTGAGGAGCATGAGTTGGCCACGATGGTGCACAGTGTGGCAGATGACGTTGCTCCAGGGGACCTCATCGGGTGGCAGGACTGAGCGCGAAGAAAGCGCGCGGAGCCAGGGATGAAGTCGTTGTGAAGGGCGTGCCTAGCCCAGCGCATCCCTCGCTGCGGCGAGAAGCTCAGGGCCCGTAAAAGCGGCGAGTAGCGGGACGCCGAGCTGCTCCAGCTTTTCGCGACCTCCCTCTTCCCGGTCTACCAAGCTGACCACACCGACGACGGTGGCCCCATGCGCGCGCACGGCTTCGATCGCGCGGATCGCGCTGCCACCACTCGTCACCGCGTCCTCGATGATGACCACACGAGCGTCCGACGGAAGGCCCCCCTCGATTTGTTGTCCCGTCCCATGGCCTTTCGGTTCTTTTCGCACCGTGAAGCCATCGAGCACATGAGCACGCGAGGTACTATGGTGAGCGATTGCGTAGGTGACGGGGTCCGCGCCGAGAGTCAGCCCTCCCACGTGGGTCGCGTCCCACGCCGAGTCGTCGATCAGGTCGTACGCGACTTTCCCGGTGAGTTGTTGTCCTACAGCGGTCATGGTCGTTCGCCTGGCATCGACGTAATACGGTGACTTGGCTCCGCTCGAAAGCGTGAAGTCGCCCAGTCGGACAGAGCGCTCCAGGAGTAGGTTCTTCAGGAGCTCGCGATCATCCATCGGCTCGCTCATTCGGGCTCGTCCGCAGTTTAAGTGGCAACGTCCGGAGCTTCCAGGCCCCCGAACCCTTCTTTAGCCTCGGCGGGAACGCGGATCGGTCGGCCGTCCTCCCCGATCCATACCGCAACAACGCGAGCGCGAGCTGCGATGACCGAGCCGGCCTCTCCATTTCGGGGGTCTCGCCGAGCCTCCTGGAGCAACACCATGCTCGTGCGCCGGAAACCCTCTGTCCACGTCCGTATCCGAAGCCGGTCTCCAAGGAGGATCTCGCTCAAATAATCGACCTCGACCCGGACAACATGGATTGCCCAACCCCGCCGCGCGAGCTCTTCGTACGTGAAACCACAAAGGGCCAAGACCTCGAAGCGTGCTTGCTCGAAATAATTGAGGTGCACCGCGTGATTGACGTGCCCAAAGGAGTCCAGCTCATAGGCACGGGCATCGATTACGGCTTCGGCGATGCTCAGGGCTCGCCTCCGTTTCCGCCCACTTCCTCTGAGCGAAGTTCCGCTTGGCTTCCCGTGGCGGTGATGGCGTCGACGACCCCGGTCACCGCGCCGTCTGCGTCCCTGAGTGGTGTCGAGATCACTTCGACCGTCAGAACTGTGCCGTCCTTGTGGGCAAGCGGGGCGTTGTACCGAGTGCGTTTTTTCTCTCGCCGGGCCGTCATCCTCTGATCCCCATCCGCCCAATTCGAGGTATCGAACAGTAGCTTCTGGGCCAGCTTGCCGTCGAGGTCTTCAGGACGGTGCCCTGTGAGGTCGATGATTCGTGAGTTCACGTACACGATTCGGTCGTCAAGGTCGGTGATGATCAATCCTTCCCGCAGCGACTCAACCACGGACCGAAAGCGAGTCTCTGACTCGCGCAGAAAACGTTCAGCTTGCCGTTCCTTACCCCGTGCCCTGTTTTGAAGTGTGACCGATACCCCCGTCGCCGAGGGATTCACGTCGACATCCAGCCAGGGGCCACCCCGTTCCAGCTGACGGCGGAGCCGCGCCGGCCCCCCCCTCGTGTCGCCTTTCGTACCTCGGCGACGATCGACCGATCCTTGACCTCCCTCATCGATTCCTCGAGGCCGCGGCCAATCAGTGTGTTGCCATCCATCCCCCGGTCCTCGAGCCACCGGAGCGCCGCCGGATTGAGGAACGTGAAACGGAGCTTCTCATCGAGATGGATGAACCCGTCTACGGCGCTCGAGGCTGCGGACGGGAGCCGTTCGGGCTTTTGGTCCACCTTTCCCATCGAAGACTCTCCGGCTCGAGCGGTCTGTAACAGGAGCGACATCCGGTCTCCAATCGATGCGGCGAAGCGTCTTTCGCCCGACGTCCAGGGGCGACGTGTGTGATGGACGAGGACGAGCACAGCGGCCACTTTCCCTTGCACGCGGACGGGGATGTCCAACCGGCTCGCGCCGTGCGGCTCGATGCTCCCATGGCCCAATAGCGTATCGGAGTCCGGGCCATTCTTCAGATCGGCCTTGACCAACACACGAACCTGCTCGAGCGCTCGGAGGTACGGCCCCGTTTGGCGGGGGGAGAGCTGTGGTGTCCCTTTCGACTCGCGTCTTGGGGTTGTGTAGTTCAGATGATCGAGCGACCAGCGCGTGCGATCCTCGCCCAGAAACCACAACTCCCAGCGGTCGGGCTTGCACGCGCCGGCCACCGTTTCCGCAACTTCGCGGAGCAGGGCCGCCTCGTCCGCATCGGACCTACTGTTCCTGCGCGCCAGCTTGACCAGAATACTGTCGAGCTCCCGAAGGTGGATTTCGTGGCCGTGCGGGGTCGCGTAGTTGCGCTTTCCGGGTGTGACATCTACGAAATAAGCGACACGCCGGCCCTCCAGCGGGGGGTTCTGGACAACTTGGCAAGTGTGCTCGAGCAGGCGTTCGTCTCGGTTGTCTCGGCCCTCAAGGTAAAACTCGAAGGGAGAGCCCTTCGATGCAGAGGAGCATGCTGCTAACAGGCCGGCCTCGACCACATCCGGCTCTGAAACGACGCTCTTGAGATCGTCCTGGATGACCTGGGTAAATTCGCGGCCGATCAAGTCTCGGTCGATCAGGCCGAAGAGATCACAAAACGCCGTGTTGACCCATTCAACACGAAGCCCAGAATCGAGTAGGAGTATGCCGATCGGCGACAGGTCCATCAGGACCCGGTCTTCGCTGGTTTGTACCGCCACCGCCTTGCCTTTTTCGTACGTGCGAATCAGGGCCCATCCGGCGCCCAGGATTAAGGCGGACGCTGCGAAAACCAGAGCGGGTGTCATACGGAACGGTGCGGGACCTGGCTCAAGCTGGCTTCCATGGCTCGTGTTCTTCCCGATGCATACCCGTCGCCCTCCTTGCCGGCATTCGGGCCAGTACCTAACCTGGGCGACTCCCAGCGGACCAATACTCCCCTTGCGCGGGCCCGGTGACTGGCCTCGCCAGGGACCGACGACCGGGTTGCCCCGTGCCAGTCCTCCTATCAACAGAATGGCTCATCGGGGTAGCTGCTGTCCAGCTATTCATGGCTCAGCCGTTGAGCGCGGCAACGGTCCGAGAGACCGCCCCGTCCGTGCACGTGGCCCTCGGCACTGGGCAAACACCCGAAGAACCCACTGCGGGCCTTGTTGTGCTTGCGGCGTCGAGCCTCCAGGACGTCTTACCCGCCGTGGCCCGAGCCTGGAACGCCTCAGGTGGTGTGCCGGTCCGCTTCGGCTTTGATGCGACCTCGCGCTTGGCCCCCCAGATCCTTCGAGGCGCTCCCGCAGACGTTTTTATTTCGGCCGACGATGAATGGATACGGTGGCTCGAGGAGCGGGGTGGTGTAGACGGCGCTTCGATCAGGCCCGTCGCGACGAACCAGCTCGTCTTCGTCGTGCCGAACGGTTCGTCCGATCCCCCCCGGGACGCCCGTTCGATCGGTGACGCCGGTTTCGCTCGGATTGCACTTGCGGGCGAGAACGTCCCGGCAGGGCGATACGCGAGGGCCGCACTCGAAAGTGCGGGGGTCTGGACTACGCTCGTGCCAACCGTCATTCGCGGTGGCAGTGTCCGTGGCACGCTCGAATGGGTGGCTCGGGCCGAGGCAGACGGAGGTGTCGTATACCGGACAGACGCGTTGACAGAGAGCCGCGTGAGCCTCGCGTTCGCATTTGAGGGAGAGGGATTTCCAGCTCCCGCGTACACCGGGGCGGTGACCTCCCGGACCGAGCAGCCTGAAACCGCAGAGGCCTTCCTCGCTTTTATGAGTGGGACGGAGGCCGCGACCCTGCTCGCGGCGTCGGGTTTTGGACCGGCTGGGCCCCCTGCGACGCAGCGCTCCACGCCCCTGTCGGATTCGTCTTTGGCCCGGGCTTCGTCGGTTTCGGTGAACCCGTGGTCGGCCGTGCGACTGTCCCTGATCGTCGCGTTGAGCGCTGTCCTTCTGGGGCTGGTTCCAGCGGTCGCTACGGGATGGATCTTGGCCCGGCGCGACTTTTTTGGGAAGAGCTTCGTTTCGATGATCGTCATGACCCCTCTGGTGGTCCCGCCGGTGGTTACCGGCTTCTTGCTCCTGAGCGTGTTGGGCCGTGAATCCGCCCTCGGCGGAGTGCTCAGTGCGATGGGCCTCCCGATTCCGTTTACCCTGTTGGGGGCGACCCTGGCCGCGCTCGTCGTAGGTTTTCCTCTGTACGTGATGGCCATACGGGCTGTGTTCGATACCGTGGATCGACGCTTCGAAGAGGTCTCCTGGACGCTCGGTGTGCCTAAAGCACGCACGTTCCGGCGCATCTCCTTACCACTCGCTCTCCCTGGCATTGCCGCGGGCGCCGTCCTTGCTTTCGCCCGGTCGTTGGGGGAATTCGGAGCGACCGTCGTCCTCGCCGGAAACATGGAGGGAGAGACCCGCACGATCGCTCTCGCGGTCTACTCGTTGCTCGAGTCGCCCACGGGCCGAGGGGCGACCTGGCTTCTCGTGATCGCCAGCGTGATCCTCTCGCTTGCAGCTCTCCTCGGATTCGAAGGGTTATCGAGGTGGCAGCGTCGAAGGATGGAAGACCACCATGGACGTTGAGGCGATGGACGCTAGGGCGACCACCGGGGCGAGCGAGGGTGTGGGCCTTCACGTTCAAGTTCGCGTTCCCCTGGACGCCATCGACCTTGATGTGGATTGGCGGCCAGAGCGCCACCGCGTCGCGATTTTGGGGCCGTCCGGGTCGGGGAAAAGCACGCTGCTCCGAGCCTTGGCTGGACTCGAGCCACACGCGGTGGGCCGGGTGAGCTTTGGCGGTGAGGTCTGGCTCGACTCTGACTCGGGGATTTCGAAACCTGCGTGGGAGCGGAACGTCGGGTGGGTACCGCAAGACGCGCTTCTTTTCCCTCACCTCTCGCTCAGGGAGAATCTTGCGTACGCCGGCGCGGGCTCTGCCGACGTGGAGAGCATGGCTGAATCGTTGTTCCTCACAGATCTACTCGACCGGCGCCCGAGGTTCCTCTCGGGGGGTGAGCGCCAAAGGGTGGCCTTGGGCCGGGCACTACTGTCGAATCCACAGCTGCTCCTTCTCGACGAACCGTTCTCCGCGCTCGACCGGCCCCTGCGTTCGGAGATCGCGGCCATGGTACGCGCATTCGCGCAAAAAAATGGGACGCCGATTGTCCTTGTGAGCCACGACGAGCATGATGCCCAGCTGGTCGCTGAGGAGCGGTGGGTACTGGTACGCGGAAGGCTGACCGCGGACGGCGCGTCCGCCTAGCGTCAGCTTGGGACGACCACCGGAAGAGCATCGGGAACCGCTTCGACGATTACTTCAACGCTCTCTGCCTGCCAAAGCTCACCGTCGACCTCGTACTTCGGCGGGCTCGCGAAACGTACTGAAAACCGCGCACTCTGGCGGGTCTCAACGTGGTGCGATTCGACGTGCCGCCCCTTGGGGGCCGCGTTGAAAAGACCCAGCCGAGTGAACGGCGGGGTGTTCCCGATGGCACATGCGTCCAACCGACCGTCGTTGAGCTGGGCGTCTGGCGCAATCAGAAAGCCACCGCCAAAAAACGGAGCGTTCGAGATCGTGAGCATGAGTTGCTCGCCGTCCACTTTGGGTCCCTCACCCTCGAGCTCCAACGGGACGCCTCTGTAGGAGAACAAATTTTTCAACGCGGTCACCTTGTACAACAACTCTCCTCTCAGGAATCGGGCGCCGGCCGTGTCTTCGATGACCGCAACGTCGAATCCGAAGCCGATCAGGTTGAGAAAGTGGCGTCCCCGGGCATTCTCGTGCGAGTCCGCTCGCTCTCCCAGCGGAGTTCCACCGGTGACGATTCTACCCACGTCGACGTTGCGGACCACGCCGCCTGCCAGCGTACGAACCGCCACCTCCGGACTTCGCATCGACACACCGAAGTTGCGCCCGAAATCGTTGCCCGTGCCCGAAGCGAGCAGACCGAGCGCCACGTCGTTCCTTTCCGAACCGACGATCCGGTCGGCTACGTTACTCCACGTCCCGTCCCCGCCCACCGCAACGATGATGTTGAACCCCTCGGAAATCGCCTGGTCCGCTAGTAGGCCCTCCTCGCCGGCGCGTGACGTGCCCGCATGGCTGAAGCCAGGCATGTCTTTCTTCAGCATCGAGAGGAATCGGTCGATCCTCCGGGCGCCCCCTCCCCGGCCCGATGCCGGATTGAAGATGACGAAGACACGGCGGTCTTCCGGCGGTATTGTCACAACTGGCATGTTCAGATGAGGGTTCCCCGCACGTGGTCTCAGATGGCTTCGAGCGGCGCAAAAACCTCCACGCCTTGCTTCATCCACTGCTCCCGAAAGGGCGCGTCCGCGATCTCGTCGACGCTCAGCCGCTCGGTCATATCGTGTGCATGAATCACCAGACATCCGCCTTCGAACTCGTGTTCACTGTAGCTCTCGCCGCGCATCGTGATGTCGGACTTATAGTCCCCCTCTGCGTCGGACATGAAGGTGTGGTAGAGAAGTTCGGCCGGCTCGAAGTGGTGACTCGTCAACGTGAGGTCTAGGATCGGGGCACCATCGGCGCTCGCCGCGGCGCAGATCAGCCCCTCGCCTTCCGTGAACGTCACTTGGACATCATGCATGAAGTGCGGGAGCTTCCAGCGGTCGATGCCTTCGCGGCGGCCGATTTCAGTACTCGTGGCCACCACAAACGGATAGAGAGCGGCCTTCGGAAGCGGATCGCCCGATTTTACTAGGGGCGGCACCAGGACGGAAAGTACCACCTCCTGGAATGCGCCTGCGTCCCCATCGTAAAAATCGAACACGGTAACGGAGAGAACGCTACGCTCGTGCTGGACCTCGAGGGGTTGGAGGTGGGTCGGAACGAGGCGCCGCGCGTTTGAAGTCGGCATCTCGAAGAGGCAACTCAGCCCGTTGTGGAAGTAATAGTGCCCTCGGCCGTCGGGCATATACCGTACCTCTGCAGAACACTTGTGATGATCCTGGCTCCCTCTTCCAGTTCTTCTTGGGAGTGAGCGGCGGAAATCGACATACGGAAGCGAGACTTGTGTTTCCCCACAGCGGGATACTTGACCGGGTTCAAGTAAATCCCCTCGTGCATGAGCGCCTCTCCGATCTCGAAGACTCGCGCGTCGTCACGGATCATGATTGGAATCACCTGCGACTCGGAGTCTCCCACTGAGACGCCGGCCTCGCGAAGGCGCTTCTGCATGAATTCGACGTTGTCCCAGAGTTTGGTGCGCAGCTCGGGTTCTTCCAGGAAGAGTTCCAGAGCCCTAAGAATTCCTGCGGCTACGACGGGGGATAACCCACAAGAGAACGTTCGGGATCGGGAGAATCCCCTGAGATAGTTGATCAACTTCTGTGATCCCGCGACGAAACCACCTTGGCCACCCAGGCTCTTGGAGAAGGTGCCGACGTGCATATCGATTTGGTCGTCGAACCCGAAGTGCTCAGCGACACCACGACCGCGCTCTCCGTAGATGAACGTCGAGTGGGCCTCGTCGATCAGGATACGTGCGCCGTACCGCTGGCAGACCTCTACGATGTCGGGCACCAGCGCGACGTCGCCGTCCATCGAGTAGACGCCTTCGATCAGGACCAGCTTTTTGCCGTCGAAGCGCTTCAACTTGCGCTCGAGGTCATCCACCTTGTTGTGCCTGAAGAAGCGGCTGGTGGCCTTCGACAGGATCATGCCGTCCACCAAGCTGGCGTGCGCATACTGATCGGCGACACAGAGGTCGCCCGAGCGCATGAGCCCGGCGATCACGCCCACGTTCACGCTATATCCAGTCGGGAAGAGCAGGACCGCCTCTTTTCCCTTGAACTCCGCCAGACGGCTTGCGAGTTCGTGATGAACCTCCAATGAACCGCTGAGGATCGGAGACCCAGAGGCACCATTGCCGTACCGCCCAGCGGCCTCCACCACAGCCTCCTTGACCTCGGGTCTGTAGGACAAACCCAGGTAGTTGTAGGAGGCGAAGTTCAGGAGGTCGGCGTGGACCTCACCCGTCTTGGTGTCGCGCACATCCACACGCGTCGTGGGCGCGCCCTGCATGGGGAGACCGTAAAGGTAGTAGCCGGAAGGCTTGGCGTCCTTCCACCACTCGTCGAAGGGTTCGAGCATGCCAAAGGCATCCTCTCCGGCTCCGAAGTAGAAATTGGTATAGTCGTACTGCATGGCGAGCGGGAGTTGCTTACCAGACTTGTCGTTGAACATGCCGCCCTTTGCCGTGCCGTCCGCTTTTTCCTCGCCCATCGAGACCTCCATCCGATGTGCCGTTCAGTTCAGCGCTAAGGTATGAGGCGCCAACTCAGGGATCGGAAACCAAGTGACCATCGGTCCGACACCGTCGGGTGGATGGTGCCGAACCCCTTCCAACGAACTCCCGCGGCTGGACTCGAACCAGCGACAAGACGGTTAACAGCCGTCTGCTCTACCAACTGAGCTACACGGGATCGGTTACCATGCGTTACGGTAGACCAAGATACTCTACCGCTGGACCGAAGGGTGTCAAGGCTGTGAGGACGCCGGTGTCGATGCCCCACGTAGCGTGTGCTCGCGGACCCGTCGGGACCCGAAACTCGGCCGTGAAGGGCCTCACAACCGCTTCATCCTTATCCGTCCGAAGCCGCCTACCTGGTGATTAGGACGATGAGTGTGGCCAGAGTAAGGAGGGCGCTGAAAGCGCTCCCCCAAAAGGTGATATCCTCTTTGAGTTGGGAGCGCCGCGCTCTCGGCTGGCGTGACCCCCTGAAAGGAGACCAGAGCGGATGTTAGGATCTGAGCTGGTCGGAGATTCAGCGAGGAGGTCAGCAATGAGCAGGAGACGACACACGCCGGAGCAGATCATCACGGCACTTCGGGC
>Ga0209402_10002919_pt1 | contig 16704 bp, 15 predicted proteins | sample ArcticOcean_MG_C_3_FD_187437 | JGI IMG/M metagenome (GOLD analysis project Ga0209402, IMG submission 187437) | Marine microbial communities from western Arctic Ocean - ArcticOcean_MG_CB8_126 (SPAdes) (version 2) | ecosystem: Environmental > Aquatic > Marine > Oceanic | place: Arctic Ocean... | reverse complement strand
TCCATCCATGAAATTAAATAAATTAATTAGCCATATTATTAACAAAAATATTATTATATTTTCTAACCATAAAGGAATAATGCCGTTTAAAAGGACAACATCTTTTAAAGGAGGCCAAAAAATTAAGACAATAATAGTTAGAGCAATTTGAACTATTAATCTAATTACTATTGATATTTGCTTATTATCATTCATAAAAGATAATATAGTCAGAATGAGTACTGCCCCTGTAAATAAAAAATCAGTTATAGGAAAAAATGTATAATATATTATTAATAATGTAGCTATGATGCCTAGTCCAGCACCTTTAGGTGTAGGAATATTATGACTAGATCTTTCATTAGGAATATCTAATGTTTTTGTTTTAGTTAAAATTTTTATTGTTATTTTTATTGTTGCAAGACTTATTACAAAACTCATTAAGAAACTTATTGGCCAAATAAAAAAGCTTAGTTCACCCACTGCTATTTTCCTTTAAAAAACTTGTCCAATTTGGTCTTCCAAAAGCTATAAAATTAGGGTTTTTTTTGTCTTCTCTTCCGTATATCATATCTTTATTGTTCATTTGCTTTACAAACCCCCCAGATCCCTGGATGATGGCTTCGCCTGCTGCGCTATCCCATTCATAAGTAGGGCTTGTTCGAGGAAAAATATCTGCTTTACCTTCAGCAATTAAAGTGAATTTAATTGCACTACCTAATTTTTTTTTTTCAAAAAATACCAAAGATGAAAGCCATTTTTCTAGTTTAGGACCTATATGGTGTTTGCTTATAGAGACTGTTGGTCCTTCTATAGGAATATCTCTACAGGTAATTTTTGAAAAATTAGTATTTTCATTTTTTTTATAAGAGCCAATTTTATTCCCACCAGCCCATATTGTGCCTGAAGGTGGGTGAGCGATACATCCTATTATTGGCTTTGTATTTAAGGCTAATGATATACAAACACAAAAGTCCTCATCTCCTTCTATAAATGACTTAGTGCCATCTAAAGGATCTATAATCCAGTGCAAATTGTTTCCGAAAGCATTTTGTGGTGATGGTCTTTCTTCACTTAATATTGGAATATTGGGAAAAGCATTTAACAATTCTTTACTTATGATTTTGTCTGATTCCTTATCTGCTTTAGTCACAGGAGTATTATCTGCTTTTATTTCTATTGGTGAATTCATATTTTGCATTATTACTTTTGCAGCTTTATTTGCTATTTCAGCAATAATATTTCTAATTTCATATAGATTTCTATTAGATGTTGATGACATTATTATTTCTTTTTATAAATTACATAATTTATTTTATAGTTAAAATTGATAAATTACATACTTTGTTTATATATTGTTGTTAATATATTTAATATAGCACTGAAAAATCATAAAGGTATTATAGTTTTGCAAATTACGGATATAGAATATGTTTTAGGTAAAAATAAAGAATCTCTTGAAGATTTAGGTAAAATCAATCCTGATTGGCATATAAAAAAGTTAAAAGATAAAACAGGGATTCATTCTAGGCATACTTTAGGTGATAAAGAAAATGAAAAGAGTTTAGTAATTGAAGCTTCTAGTAAATTATTAGAAAGAGTAAACTCTGAAAATATAGATGGAATAATTCATGTGAGTCAATCTCCTTTCTCAAGATTACCAACATCCGCATGCCTAATTCAAGATATATTAAATTTACCAAAAAATATGATGGCCTTTGATTTAATACAGGGATGCTCAGGATTTGTTTATGGACTCTCTGTTGCCAGTTCTATGATTTATCAACAAAGTTTAAAAAAAGTTTTAGTAATTTGTGCAGACACTTATACTCAATATATTCCCAAAAATGATAGAACTAATAGGCCTATATTCTCAGACGGAGCTGCCGCCGCGATTATAGAGAGTACGGGAGATGGAAGCATAGGTCCCTTTATATTTTTTACTGATGGCAGCGGAGGACATTTACTTGCACTAGAAGACAATAATGGAAAAAAACAATTATTTATGGATGGGAAAAAAGTTTTCAAATTTTCATTGCGCGAAGTTCCTAAGGCTTTTAATGATCTTCTTAATAAAGCGCATTTAAAGCAAGAAGATATAGATTTATTTATTTTTCATCAGGCAAGTGCAGTTATTTTAAGACAATTAAAATCTAAATTAAATATCCCTGATGAGAAATGGTTTCAAAATATAAAGAATATGGGTAATACAGTTTCAGCTACTATTCCAATTGCAATAAAACAAGCTAAAGAGAGTGGGCTATACAAACCAAAAATGAATATAATGTTAATGGGCTTCGGTGTAGGGCTTTCTGTAGCTGGGTGTATTGTTCGTTCATAAGCTTGTTTTTGATAAACACCATTCTATTTGGGCACCAGAATTTATTGTTTCACCATTGATAATAAATTGGCTTGTATTTTTTATTCTACCATTATCATCCACATAAATTGATTTGTCTATGCTTAAACTTAAAGCAGTATTATTTTTTAAGATAAAAAATTCCCAGCCGCCACTTGGAAGCAAAAGTAGAATCCTTTCCTTATTTCTTGTAAGTCTCACATTGATTTTATGGTGCAAATGAAAGTGTATTTTAAATTTTATTCCTGGACCAGCAATAATGTTGTCCTCACCTTTTAGAAGCGTGCCTCTAGAATCTAGTTTTAAAGCCCTTTTGTGAATAGCAGAATATAGGCTTTCATAGCCATTGTGGCTTGCAGAAATAATTTCAAAGCCGGAAGTTACTTCTCTAGAAACATTTATTTTAGTTTCTCTTTTATTATTGATAGAAGAAGAGTTGGTATTATTTATTACTAGACATGAATGAGCAGCTGAACTTGCTAGGGCCTTTTGCCATGTAATATCATTATTAGGAGTAGGCCCGCAATTAACTATAAGCCTATCTCTTCCAATGCTCATTTCAAAACTAAGAGCTCCATTAGAGCCATATTTATTTTTATGAGAACAATCCATAATTATTATAGACCTGCCTGATGCAAGTCTTTCATAACCAGAGGTAGTTAGACTAGAAGATATACGCGATCTTAATTTAATCCCAGTTTTTTCTAGAACTTTATCTATTGCATCTCGAGAATATGATCTGCCACCATTTATTCTAACTAGAGTACCGTCTCCTAACCGTAAGGATCTAATAGCATGACTAATTTTAGTAATATTATTATCTATTATTTCTAGTAGAGCATCATTTTCATTTAATGCATTTTTTATCCAAATTAGGTCAGTTAAAATGTCTAAGGTAATGGAAGGTTGTTTGCTTACATGACATCCATCGTTTAAAATTTGATTATTTAATGCAGACACTAAAATATTTTTTGCCTGATTATATCTTTTGTTTCCTCCACTTAAGCATATTCCGGAAATTAGTAGACCTCTAAGAGCTGTAAAAACTTCTGGTCCTTCGGTATGTTTTTTTATTATTATACTAAGATGCTTAGATTGAAATGTTAATAATCTATAAAAGTTTTCTAAAAATTTACTATCAGCATCTTCTTTTATCATATCTGAATAAGAAATCCAGGCACTGATTCTTTTCCCCAATATATCTATTTTCCAACTTACAGGGTTGTATTTATTATTTCCACTTTTTATCCAATCCGTAATTAGAGATCTGGCACATTGTCTTGATGTTTTACCTTCTCTAGCCTTAAAGTGTCTAAGCCAAGAAAAGCCATGCATCTCTGCTATCCACCATGGGCCAATCCCATTAGGCTCCCATAGAGGTTTATGGGGGGCATGTATTTCTTCTCCAGCAAAATTATATCTACCATGGAAAATTGCATCAGCAAGGTGTCCTTCACCTTCCCATGGGTCTATAGTAATATGAAATAAATTTTCAGGTTTGCTATAGTTTAGCCAAAAATTATATAAATTACTTTTATAAAAATAATCAGATAATTTCAGGCTTGGATGTTTAGCTGACAATTTCTAATTCCTTAGTTATTATTTCTAAGGAGATTAATAAGGTTAGAATAATTTTCAGCATTTTCAGAAAAAATAGCATTACCTGCTACTAAAACATTAGCTCCTGCTTCTATACATAATTTAGAAGTCTCTTTATTAATTCCCCCATCAACCTCTATATCAACGGCAATACCTATTCTATTTTGTATGCTTTTAATATTTCGTATTTTCTCCAGCTGTGTGTTCATAAATTTTTGTCCACCAAATCCTGGGTTTACAGTCATTACTAAAATCAAATCACATAATTCTATGTATTCTTCTAACATATTTTCTGATGTAGAAGGTTTAATAGATATACCTGCTTTTAAACCTAGGTCTTTAATTATTTTTAAAGATTCTTTAATATTGATCTCTGCTTCCAGATGTATAGTTATTATATCTGCACCTGCCTTAGCAAAGGGTTCCAGCCAGTTATTTGCCGGCATAGTCATTAGATGAACATCAAATAATTTTTTAGTATATTTTCTTAAGCTTGATACTACATCTGGGCCAATAGTAATATTAGGGACGAAATGTCCATCCATTATATCTAGGTGGATCCAATCAGCGCCGGCTTTATCAACGGCTATGATTTCCTGCCCTAGTTTTGAAAAATCAGCTGCTAAAATAGAAGTAGATATAAGTATATTATTTTTTTTCAATATAAAATCAATCTATCAATTTATTAAATTATAATTATCTATATGTTTAGTTTGTTTTTTCTAATCTTGCTATAAAAAAACCATCCATACCCCCGAACTCTTTACTAAAATATGGGAAAGTTCTTATAAAACCTTTCTCAGTAATTGCTTCATCTGTAATGTCTATTTCATTTTTATCTATAGGGCTTATTATAAAGTTACTATTATTTTTTATAAAATCACTAATTTGATTTTCTCCTTCTTCTTTTTCTAAAGAACAAACAGAATATATAAGTTTCCCTCCAGGCTTTAACATCATAGATGCTGAATTTAAGAGATTTTTTTGTGTAATAATTAAAGTACTTAAAATCCTTAAAAAATTATTTTTCTTAGCAGCGAGCCTCCATAAAACGTCAGGATTTTTCCTGACTGTTCCAGTAGAAGTGCAAGGAGCATCAAGCAATACTGCATCAACTAAGTTTTCTACTTTATATTTGTTTGCATCCTGTATGATTAATTTAGTTTTTAAATTTAGTCTCTTAAGGTTTTCTTCTAGAAGTTTTGCACGTTTTAAATTAGATTCTATAGATATAACATTTAAATCATTTGTTAATAGTTGTGCTGTTTTACCTCCTGGTGCGGCGCACATATCTATAACGTTTGCATTATTCTTTACAGAAGACAATAATATTTTTGCTGGTAGTTGTGCTGCTAAATCCTGTATCCACCATACACCTTGATGGTAACCAAATAAATTATCAATTTTTCCATAATTATTTGTAAGTCTAATATTATTCTTTCCAAACATTGTACCCTTTAATTTGTCACACCATACGTCAATTTTTTCGTGACTTGATAAAGCTATATCTAAGGCAGGAGGAATTACAAGGTGTTGTTTAGTTATTTTTTTTAAATTTTTTTGCAGAATATTTTGTTTCCATCTGTTTATTATTTCTATAGGCACATTAATTAAAGAATCTAAATTTTTAATTTTACTGTTTTCAAAATCTCTTGCAAGTTGCCTTAATATGGCATTAATAAATTTAACATGGTGAGGGGATTTAATTTTAGCAATTTCTACACTTGTATTAACTGCAGCATAGATAGGAACTCTCATATATAATATTTGGCTAGTCCCAATAATTAAATTTGCTTTAATTATATTTTGTTCCTTTTTAAGAGGTCTTTTTATATATTTTGCTAAATGAAATTGAATTTCACCTAATCTTCTTACTGTTATGCCGAGTATAGATTTGTAAAATGCATCTCCATTATTAGATGGTTTGTAGTTATTACCATTTAATATATTCGCAATTTCTATAACTGCTTGAATTCTTGGATTTTTATTATCAATTGACATTTGGTCTTTGTTTTCTTTATTTTCTTAAGTTGGTATATGTTTAATACTTTAGTATAAATTTTGAGGCTATTACATGAAAAAACTTAAAAAAATTGATAAGAAGAATCTTAAAAACTATAAAGAGCTTAAAAGAAAAAAAGAAATAGGAGGGCAAAAAGGCCCTGAGCCTACTAGATATGGAGATTGGGAAAAAAACGGTAGAGTAACTGATTTTTAAAATTATTTGTTCATTCTATTATCAATTAGTTCGTTCACAACACTTGGGTCAGCAAGAGTAGATATATCTCCTAGTTGATCATGTTCGTTAGCTGCAATTTTTCTAAGAATCCTGCGCATAATTTTGCCAGAACGAGTCTTAGGTAGACTCGGGGCCCATTGAATAAGATCTGGGGTTGCAATAGGACCTATCTCTTTTCTGACCCATGTTATTAATTCTTTTTTTAGATCTTCTGAAGGCTTGGTGTTATCAATTAAAGTAACATATGCATAGATACCTTGACCTTTTATATCATGAGGATAACCAACTACAGCAGATTCTGCGACACTTTTATTTGATACCAAGGCGCTTTCTACTTCCGCTGTTCCCATTCTATGACCACTAACATTAATGACATCATCTACTCTTCCAGTTATCCACCAATATCCGTCTGCATCTCTTTTTGCCCCATCACCAGTAAAATACACATTATTAAATGTAGAAAAATAAGTTTCAGCAAAACGTTTATTATCACCGTAAACACTTCTCATTTGTCCAGGCCAAGAGGTTTCTAATACTAAATTTCCTTCAGCTGCTCCCTCCAGTCTTTTTCCATCATTATCAAATAAGGCAGGAGAAATTCCAAAAAATGGTTTAGTCGCTGAACCCGGTTTTAGGTCTGTTGCTCCAGGTAATGGGCTAATTAATATACCCCCTGTTTCTGTTTGCCACCAAGTATCTATAACTGGACATTTTTCAGAACCTACAACTTTATAATACCAATTCCATGCCTCAGGATTGATAGGTTCCCCCACACTTCCTAAGACCCTAAGACTATCTCTTTTTGTTGACTTAACTGGTTCATCTCCTTCTTTCATTAACGCTCTAATAGCTGTGGGTGCTGTATAAAATATATTAACATTATGCTTGTCAATAATCTGCCAGAATCTTGAAGAGTTTGGATAATTTGGTACACCCTCAAACATTAGAGTTGTTGCCCCATTAGCTAATGGCCCATAAACGATATAAGAATGTCCTGTGACCCAACCAACATCTGCAGTACACCAAAAAACTTCGTTTTCTTTGTAATCAAATATATATTTATGTGTTATTGAGGCATAGACAATATAGCCACCAGATGTATGAAGAACTCCTTTGGGTTTACCTGTAGATCCAGAAGTGTATAAAATAAATAGAGGGTCTTCAGCATCCATAATGGTAGGCACACACTCTTTACTAACTGTTAGTTTTTCTTCATGCCACCAAATATCTCTATTAGGAGCCATATTTATTTCGTTGCCAGTTCTTTTTATAACTAAAACACTTTTTACATTTGGGCATCTTTTTAGAGCAACATCTACATTATTTTTTAAAGGAATGATTTTACCAGCTCTATAACCTTCATCTGCAGTAATAACGTAGTTTGATTTACAATCAATAATTCTATCTGCAATACTATCAGGGGAGAAACCTCCAAAGACAACTGAATGAATGGCCCCTATTCTTGCACAAGCCAACATTGCATATGTTGCTTCAGGAATCATAGGCATGTAAATTGTAATTCTATCTCCTTTTTCAACACCTTTACTTTTTAAAACATTAGCCATTAAGCAGACTTCTTCGTGTAATTCTTTATATGTAATATGGTTACTTTCTTGAGGGTTATCGCCTTCCCATATGATTGCAGTATTATTACCTTTTTTTTCTAAGTGTCTGTCTATACAATTATATGAAACGTTTAATTTTCCATCGTAAAACCACTTTATTTCTAAGTTATCTCTAGAAAAATTAACTTTCTTAACGGCATCCTTGCTAAAAGGTGTAAACCAGGCAATGCATTTTGCTTGCTCTGCCCAAAAATTTTCCGGGCTTTCAATAGATTCTTTATAAAGCTCCATATATTTATCTTCATTTATTAGAGCGTTATCTTTCCACTGCTTTTTAATTTTAATTAAATCATTGCTCATGTTTATAACTCCACCAGTTTAAATTAGTATTAGTTAAAACTCAGAATAATTTCCAGCTATTAAGTAATTATTTTTTATGATAAAAGGAAAACTTTTTAAAAAGGATTTTTTACAGGGCCCTTTAAAACACTCCCCAGTTTCCGGGTTAAATTTGGCCCCATGATTAGCACAAAGCAAATCATTGTTTTTTGCTTGTACTTTTCCTTCTATTAAGTCCAAAGTTAAATTGGCATGAGGACAATTATTCCACCATATATGAATGGCTTCTTTTCCTTTATAAATAATAATGCCAGGTAAATATTTATTTACTCCTTTTATGACTATAGCTTTTTCTTCCTTTAAATCTTCTACTTTGCATAGCTTAGTATTTCTCATAATGCCTGTTGTTTCATAAATATCATGCATTTTTTAAAAGCTACTTTTTATCTGAGCCATTTTACAGATCTCTTTCCAGTGCTCTTTAGAGACAGGAACTACCGAAAGTCTGGCTTGTTTTATTAGGGCTAAATCTTCTAATTTTTCATTAGCTCTTATTTCTGCTAAAGTTACATATTTTTTTACCTCTTGAACTGCTTCTATTATTACCATTCCAAACACATTTTTTTTGTCCGTTGGGTCAGGTCTATGTTCCCCTATTACTTTTACAATACCTACAATTTGTTTTTCTTTAACAGAATGATAAAAAAAACCAAAATCCCCAACTTTCATTCTCTTCATATTATTATTGGCTTGATAGTTTCTTACTCCATCCCATCCTTCTCCTTCTATGCCTTTATTCACTTGATCTTTCCATGACCAGGCTCCAGGCTCTGACTTAAATAACCAATACGCCATAGATATATTCCTATTAAGTAAAACATTTCTTAATTGACTATAACCTTATAATTGAACATGTTCCAATAAGTAATTATTTGAAATATACATTTTATAAATAAAATGAAAGTTTAAATTTTTGAATTTTAATATAAAAAAAGATCAGCTTACTGATCCTTTATATATAGCTAGAGAATTAATTAAGTTTCCTTCTGAAACCCCAAAAGATGAAGGGGTTCTCTTTTTTATAGAAGAAATTTTAGGTTTATTAGGCTTTGTGTGCTTTAGAATGCCTTCAGGAGATATTAAGGGAACAGGTAAAGAAGCTTTTGTAAATAATCTTTATGCTAAGACAGGTAAAGGAAAAAATTTATGTTTTGCTGGACACACAGATGTAGTGCCTGCTGGTAACACAGAAAACTGGATATCCCCTCCATATGAAGCCAAAGTACATAATGGTAGGTTGATAGGAAGAGGGGCGTCGGATATGAAAGGTTCAATTGCTGCCTTTATAGCCGCTTTTGCTAGATATTTTAATGATTATAATAAAAGTTTCAGCATTAGTTTTTTGTTAACAGGTGATGAAGAAGGTCCTGCAAAACACGGAACAAAATCTATGCTTCCCAAACTTAAAGAAATGGGAGAAACAATTAATCATTGTATAGTGGGTGAGCCTACCAATCCAAATACATTAGGAGAAATGATTAAGATTGGAAGAAGAGGTAGCTTGCATGGCACGTTAATTATAAATGGAAAAGAAGGTCATGTAGCGTACCCTAACAAAGCAACAAATCCTTTGCCTATAATGTCTAATTTTGTTTCTGTTTTATCTAATTTAAAATTAGATGCTGGAAATGAGCATTTTCAATCTTCAAATATGGAATTTATTTCTATTGATACTGGGAATGTAGTTTCAAATGTAATTCCTTCTAAAATAGAAGCAAAATTTAATATACGTTTTAATACCCTTCAATCTGAAGAAAGCTTAGTAGAAAAAATAAAAAATGCAATTGAGTCTATTCCTTATGATAAAAATAGTTTCACATGGGAATTAAACACAGAACTAAGTGGCAGCCCTTTTATAACGGAACCGGATGATTTTATTAAATTAGTTGCTAGCGCTATAAAAGAAAATACAGGAATAGAGCCAGAGCTATCTACGAGCGGGGGAACTTCTGATGCTAGATTTATTAAAGATATTTGTAATGTGGTAGAATTTGGCTTGGTTGGGAAAACTATGCATCAAATAGATGAATCAATTTTACTTGATGATTTAGAATCTTTAACCCAAATTTATTATAATGTTATAAAAAGATATCAGGAAAATCAGTATTAATGATAAAGTTTGTAAACTTTAGTGCGCATTGAAGATGAGAAAGCAGGTATATTAATATACGTTGTTACCTTACTATCTTTTGCAACTATGGAAGCATTGGCTAAGTATTTATCTGGTTCCTTTTCTATCTCTCAGATAGTGTGGGCCAGATATACTTTTCATTTTATTATAATTTTTATTGCAGTATTATTTTTAGAACTAGTAGGTTTTAAATCTGGTATTAAATTTCCGAAGTTAATCAAAGTTCAAATATTGCGTTCCATGGCTCTTTTGCTTATGACGTATTGTTTTTTTACATCACTGTCCAGACTTTCTCTTGCAGAAGCTACAATTATATTATTTTTTTCTCCATTAATAACTACTATTCTTTCTCCTTTAATATTAAAAGAAAAAGTTACTTATTTTACCTGGTTAGCTGTAATGGTAGGCTTTATAGGCATGATTATAGTTATTAACCCTAATAATATTATAGGTGCTCAAAAAATTGATATGTATTGGTTATCAGGAATATTATATGGAATAGCAGGAGCTTTGTTTTATTCTTTATATCAAATTGGAACGAGAATTTTGGCGCCCGTTGAACCAGCTATAACAAGTTTGCTGTTTTCTGGGGCCGCAGGATTATTAGGAACTACATTTTTAGTTTTAATAGATTATGACCCTGCCTCAGGAATGCAAGCTTGGAAAGACCCTAACTATTCTGAATGGTACTTGTTAATAATTGTAGGTTTTTTTGGTGCCATAGGACAATTTTTAATATTAGGAGCTTATGCTAAAGCTAAAGCTATTACTTTAGCCCCAATAAGTTATACGCATATAATCTGGGCCACTTTATTTGGGTATCTTTTCTTTTTCTCTGTCCCAAATTTACAAACCTTTTTAGGGGCTATTTTAATAGTCTCATCTGGAATATATACTTTTAAAAAAACCAGGTAAAAATTATTCTAATAAATAACTTTTTCTAAAACTAATGCATGTGGAGGAGCCGTGGCGCCTGCATAGCTTCTTGTACAAGTTTTAAGTGCCATTAAAATATCTTTCTCTGTTTTTTTATTTAAACCAATTTCAACTAATGTGCCGGCTATAATTCTTACTTGATTCATTAAAAAAGACTTTGCTTCCACGTATACTTCTATTAACTCATTATTTTTGATTATGTTAATGCTATCTATTGTTTTTATTGCTGATTTGGATTGACAATCAATAGACCTAAAAGCAGAGAAGTTGTGTTTGCCTATAAGTAAAGTAGAGGCTTTTTGCATTAATAAAAGATTTAAAGGTAAAGGCACCCTCCAAGTTTTATCTTTTAATAAGGGTGCAGTAGTTCTTTTATTTAAGATAGTATATTTATATTTTCTTCCTTTAGCAGAAAATCGAGCATGAAAGTTTTCTTCCACTTTATTTGTTTCAATAATAGAAATTTCATTTTTACATATTCGTGATAGATAAAAATTTAAACCCATTGTTAGTTTTCCCAGCGCAAGCTTTTTATCTTCTAAGAAATCTTGATTTAGGTCAAAGTGTGCTACTTGACCGGAAGCATGTACGCCGGTATCTGTCCTTCCTGCTCCAAAAATAGAAATTCTTTCCCCGCAGAACTTGTATAGACTTTCTTCAATTGTTCCTTGAACAGAAGTTAAATTTTTTTGACTTTGCCAGCCGCAAAAATTTTTACCATCATATTCAATTGTTAATTTATATCTTGTCATGATGCCTAAATTTCTTTTGCAATTTCTCTTAATTGAAATTTTTGTATTTTTCCTGTTGAGGTTTTTGGAATAATTTGAAAAATAATATTTTTAGGACATTTAAAACTTGCTAAATGTAATTTACAAAATTCGATTATTTCTTTTTCTGTTGCTTGTACGCCGTCTTTTAGTTCTACAAAAGCACATGGAGTTTCTCCCCATTTATTATTAGGTTTAGCAACTACTGCAGCGGCCAATATTTTTGAATTTTTATATAATGTTTCTTCTATTTCTATCGAAGAAATATTTTCTCCCCCAGATATTATTATATCCTTTGAACGGTCTTTTAACTCTATATAACCATCTTTGTGCATAACCCCTAAATCGCCAGTATGAAACCATCCACCTGAAAAAGATTCTTCATTTGCTTTATTATTATTATGATACCCCTTCATAACCATATTACCTCTCATCATTACTTCACCTAGAGTTTTTCCATCTTTAGGAATAGCCTTCATGCTTTCAGGGTTTCGAATTGAAAGCCCTTCTAGCGTAGGGTACTGAACGCCTTGTCTTGCTTTTTTTTCTGATTTTGGCTCTGATGATAAATTATTCCATTCTTCCTTCCACTCGCATATTACTGCGGGCCCGTAGACTTCTGTAAGGCCATAAACATGAGTGACTTCAAAGCCTTTTTTTTCTATTCCTGATAGAATGGCTGGCGGAGGTGCTGCTGCAGCTGTCATTATATTCACTTTATCTTTGAGTTTTATAATTTCCTTTGGTTTTGCATTAATTAACATAGACAAAATTATTGGAGCACCACACAAGTGAGTAACTTTGTTTTTATCAATTGATTCATAAATGCTTTTAGCATCTATTTTTCTAAGACAAATATGAGTTCCAGCTAAAGCTGTGACCGTCCAGGGAAAGCACCACCCATTACAATGAAACATTGGAAGCGTCCATAAATATACAGGGTGTTTGCCCATAGACCATACCATTTGATTGCTTATTGATGTAAGCCATGCCCCTCTATGATGATAGACTACTCCTTTTGGATATCCAGTCGTTCCAGAAGTATAATTTAAACTACAACTTTCCCATTCATCTTCAGGCCAAGTGATTGAAGAATCTGCATTGCCTATTTTTGCTAAATCATTATTTGTAATTTCATTTCTAAATTTGTTGTCTTTTATAAATTCGTCATCATCACAGCTAATAATTATAGGTCTTTTATTTTCTGGAATTTTATCAAGTGCTTTCGACAAAACATCATTAAACTCTGGGTCGACAAAAACCATTTTTGCATTCCCGTGAATAAGAATAAACGCTATTGCACCTGAATCTAAGCGAGTATTTATTGTATTTAGAATTCCCCCTGCCATCATTATAGAAAAATGACATTCTATCATCGCAGGGACATTGGGAAGAATAGCCGCAATTGTATCCCCTTTATTTATTCCTTTTAATTTAAGTCCATCAGAAATTTTTAGGCACCGTAATAATAGTTCTTTATATGTGCATTTTTTAGATCCATGAACCCACGCAGTTCTTTCAGGCCATATATTTGCAGTTCTTAATAAAAAAGATATAGGAGTTAATGCAGTATAGTTAGCATCATTTTTTGTTAATTTGTTAATTTTTGGGTTTGTCTGTTGTAACATTTTTTAAATCTTTCTATATATTTACTCTATTACCCTTGAATCTTTTCCACCTATAGTTGCGCAAGACATGCCTTTTGTATCAGTTTCCAATATTGTCCAAGTATTAGTAGTTTTAGAAATATAAAGTTCAGTTATTGTCGACCCATCTTGTGCAACGCCTAGCCAAGCTAGTTTTTCGTTTTGGTTATTTTCTAAGTAGTTTTTAATAACACTGCTTTCTTTGCATATAACATTTTTGATAATTTGTGTAGAATTTGCATAAGCCTTATTATTACAAAAATAAAAGTTTATAAATAGTAGTAAAAACAAACTTTTATAAAACAGCATTTTTCTCAGCTTGTTTTTAATCAGCATTTTTTTTCCAAATTTATTGGGTAAAAATAAATCCAATAATAATGATATTAAAATTTGCATTATGTTTGATTCATAAGTATCAAATAATACAGAAACAAGTAAATTATATATATTTTTATTTTTTGTGGGGAAGAATTTAGTATGACGAGAGATTTTGTCGATTTAGATACTTTTCCTAAAATTTTAAGGGATAATGCGCAAACTTTCAAAGGTAGACCAAGTATTCGTGAAAAAGAGTATGGTATTTGGCAAATAACTACATGGGATGAATTTTATAATAAAGCCGTATTATTGGCAGAAGGTTTTAATAGTAGCGGATTAAAAAGAGGTGATAAAATAGCTATCATTGGAGACAATAGGCCGCGTCTGTATTTGTCTATTGCGGCAGCCCAAATATTAGGAGCTGTTCCGGTTCCTTGTTATCAAGATTCTGTGGCTGATGAAATTCAATATATACTAGAGCACGCAGAGGTAAAAATTGCTGTAGTAGAGAATCAAGAGCAAGTTGATAAACTTTTAGAAATAAAAAACAGATTACCATTATTAAAAAATATTTTTTATGATGATTCTAGAGGGTTAGAAAAATATAATGAAAAAGAGGTTTTGTCATTAAACTTAATCCTTAATAATAAGCAGAGAATAAATCTGGATATTGATCAAGAGATAAATAAAGCTTCTAAAGATGATATTGCAATAATGCTTTATACTTCTGGTACAACTGGTAGACCAAAGGGAGTATTATTGTCCTACAATAATATCATATCCGTCACAAGTGTGGCTTGTGAAATTGAAAATACTAACCCTAATGATGAAGTTATTGCTTATTTGCCTATGGCGTGGGTGGGAGATAATATATTTTGTGTCGCTCAGTCATATATCTCTGGGTTTTGTATTAATTGTCCGGAAAGTAGAGATACCTTAACAACTGATATGAGGGAAATTGGTCCTACTTATTATTTTGCTCCTCCAAGGGTTTGGGAAGGAATGCTAACACAATTAATGGTAAGAATGCAGGATGCCTCTAAGATTAAGCTTTGGACTTTTAATTTTTTCATGAATGTTGCAAAAAAATGGGGCAATTTTATTTTAGATAAAAAGAGTGTTCCTGTTTCTGCTAGAATATTATATGGGTTAGGATATTTTTTAATATATGGGCCTTTAAAAAATAATTTAGGCCTTACAAGAGTGAGAATGGCTTATACAGCTGGTGAGGCGATGGGGCCAGATACTTTTCTTTTTTATAGGTCTTTAGGTATTAATTTAAAAGTTTTATATGGGCAAACTGAGGCGACTGTTTTTGTTTCACTTCATCGTGATGGCGATGTTGATCCTAATACTGTTGGACCAGCTTTTCCTGGCGTAGACATTAAAATTTTAGATGGAGAAGTTTATTATAAAGGACCAGGTGTTTTTAAAGGTTATTATAAAAATGAAAACGCAACAAAAGAGACAATAGATAAAGAAGGCTGGGTAAAGACGGGAGATGCAGGTGTAATAGATAATAAAGGTCATTTAAAAATTATAGATAGAGCAAAAGATGTTGGTAAGTTGAACTCAGGAAAAATGTTTGCCCCTAAGTATATAGAAAATAAGTTAAAGTTCTGTGGAATTATTAAAGAGGCAGTAGCTTTTGGGGATAAAAAAGACTTTGTAACTTGTTTTTTAAACATAGATTTAGAAGCCGTTGCGAGCTGGGCAGAAAGAAATAATGTAGCGTATTCAGGTTATATCGATCTAGCAAGTCAGTCATCTGTTTATGATTTAATTTCAAAAGAAATAGATAAAGTAAATATAGATTTGTCTGAAGACCTAGAATTAAACAATTCTCAAATAAAACGTTTTTTAATACTTCATAAAGAGCTAGATGCAGATGATGGTGAATTAACTAGGACTAATAAAGTTAGAAGAGGTCTTATTTCTGATAGATACGGGAAACTTGTGGACGCTTTATATAACAATGAAAATCATTGTTATATAGAAACGGAAGTATCTTTTGAAGATGGAAAAAAAGGTTCAATTAGTGCGGATTTAAAAATTCAAGACATGGAAGTTTATGACTTAAAGGATAAAGTTGCATGAGCATGAGTAATCAAAATGTTATATCTAAATCTGAAATTTTGATGAATATAAAAGATATAAACTTATCATTTGGAGGTTTAAAAGCTTTATCCGGGGTAAGTTTACAAATCAAAAAAGGAGAGATTCTTGCTATTATAGGGCCTAATGGAGCAGGAAAATCTTCAATGCTTAATGTTATTTCTGGTATTTATGTTCCTCAGGTGGGTTTAGTAGAGTGGAAAGGGAAAGTAAGAAATAAAATAGCTCCTCATGATATTGCGCGTATGGGAATAGCTAGAACATTTCAAAATATTGCGCTTTTTAGAGGAATGTCCGCCCTAGAAAATATATTGACTGGCCGCAATATTTTAATGAAGCGAAATCTAATTATGGAAATGTTTTATATGGGATCAGGAAGAAGGCAGGAAGAAGAACATAGAAAAAAGGCAGAAGAAATAATTGACTTTTTAGAAATCCAAGCCATTCGTAAAACACCAGTATCACGTTTGCCTTACGGCTTACAAAAAAGAGTAGAGCTAGGAAGAGCATTAGCTTTAGAACCAGAATTGCTTCTTTTAGATGAGCCGATGGCAGGTATGAATGTAGAAGAAAAAGAAGATATGTGTCGCTTTGTCTTGGATGTAAATGAACAGTTTGGAACAACAATTGTGTTAATTGAGCATGATA
>Ga0209402_10002918_pt1 | contig 16705 bp, 10 predicted proteins | sample ArcticOcean_MG_C_3_FD_187437 | JGI IMG/M metagenome (GOLD analysis project Ga0209402, IMG submission 187437) | Marine microbial communities from western Arctic Ocean - ArcticOcean_MG_CB8_126 (SPAdes) (version 2) | ecosystem: Environmental > Aquatic > Marine > Oceanic | place: Arctic Ocean... | reverse complement strand
TCCGTCGACCAGTTCGATCAAGCCGTCCCCGTCGGTGTCTCCGAGTTCATTGGCGATGAACCGTCCGTCGCTCAGGTTGGGGACTCCAAACGTGTTTCCGTTTTTCAGCAGCCAGTACAGCAGTTCGGAGCTGTCGGCGTTGCTGCTGACATTGGTGCCGATGGTTCGTTCGCCGTGATGCTGCGGCAGGGCGAGTCGGTAAAGCAGCTTGCGGGCGACGACCGGGGCGAGTTGTCGTGAGAATCGTTCGGCCAGACCGCTGGCACGCAGCACTCCAACCGCCGTGGCAATTTCTCCTCGCTTCAACTGGTACATCGAAAACGCGTCGCGACGCTCTTGCAGCATGCCGTGCACCTTGACCAGCGTGGCGCGGGTGGCGGCCGTTCGGGATGTGCCCAGCATGTTGCCGACCAGCATCACCATCATCGCCATCATGGTCATCATCAAGGCGATCACCATCAGGATCTCGATCAGAGTGAAACCTCCGCCGATGCCCCGACCACGACGCGTGGCGGAGTGTTGCGAGGTTCGGTGATGGGGACGGGTGATGATCATTGAGTGGTGCTGAGGTGTACGGATTGAGGCCTGGGTGTGAGTCGTGAATCGGGGCCGGTGAGTGAGTGAGTTCGGAGTTCGAACTGTGGTGATTCGTTTGGGCCCGCGGAAGCTGTCCGTTGCGAGGAACGGTCGAGTGTGTTGTGGGTCAGGGTCTCAGGCGGCCGCCGGCACCGAAGTTGGTGATGTTGTCGCCGTCCTGGTCGGTCAGTGTGCTGGTGTCTTCTGAGTTGTAGATTCCTCCGCTGCCGTAGGGTCGGTAGACGCCGGCGCTGTTTTCGTGAGGCCCGAAGCCGGGTGAGATGATCTGGAAACTCTTGGGCTTCCAGGCCTGGGCCGAGTTCTGAGCGTAGGGGCCGACGGGGTTCATGAGGTTCCCGCTCGCGTGAGGCAGGTAGATCCAGAGGTCAGCGGCTTCGTAGCCGCGACCGTTGTTGCTCGAGAGATACAGATAGGGAGCGGTTTGGTTGGCGAGCGAATCGAGGTATTCGGGGAAGCGGTCGCCGGATCCGGTGGAGTAGCCGTCGATGTCGACCAGTCGATTGGTTGCGAATTCGAAGAACGGACCCACGCGGGTTTCTCCGACGGCGAGTTGCCGAGCGAATGGGTCGGCCGGGTTGTTGGCGAAACCGGTCATGTAGGGTTTGCCGGAGCTGTCGAAACTGGCCATGCCACCCAAAAAGAAGACCAGGCATTCTGCACCACAGAGATGGATGCCGGGTTCGCCGTCGCCGTCGGGGTCGGCTTCGACATTGCCGTCTCCGTCGAGGTCCCGGTTCTTGGCAAAGTAGAACCGGTTCCAGAGCCTGGAGATCTTCCCTTTCGATTCGGGATTGCCGTTCCACTGGGCGGACTGTTCGTACAGATCGATGTGGCTGGGTGGTTCGTGTCCGAAGCGTGTGCGGAAGTCGGAGATGGCGCTTTCGAACGAGGTGATTTCGATCTTGACCGCAGCTTCCTTGGCCCGCCGACTGATGCCTCCGAGGACCGGCACCAGGATCGCGGCGAGGATGCCGATGATGACGACCACCACCATGATCTCGACCAGCGTGAACGCGGTTCGAGGCGAGCGGTGTTTTGGATTGAGTTTACGGGAGTGCATCGTGTGGCCTCTTGCGGGTTGGCCCGCGGTTGTCGCGTGTTCAGGAGAGCTCGTTGAGCAGCTTGACGAGTGGCATGAAGAGTGCGATGACGATGAAGCCGACGATCAGTCCGAGCACGACGACCATGATCGGTTCGAGCATGCTGATCAGCCCGTCGACGGCCACGGCCACCTCCTCGTCGTAAACCTCCGCCACCTTGTACATCATGGTGTCCAGGGCGCCGGTTTCTTCGCCGACATCGACCATGTTGACGACGATGTCGTCGACGATCCGAGCTTCGCGCAGTGGCACGGCGATCGATTCGCCTTCGCGGATGGCCGAGTGAATATTGTCGAACGCTCGTTTGAAGACCGTGTTGCCCGCCGTATCGCGGGCGATGGTTAACGCCTCGAGAATGGGGACTCCCGATGCGATCAAGGTTCCGAGTGTGCGCATTGTCCTTGCGACAGTCGATTTCTGGAGGATTGTTCCCATTAACGGGATCTTCAGCGCAATCCAGTCGATGACAAACGCCCCGGTCTTGTTCTTCTTGATCAGCTTGATCATCAGCACAAACGCGACCGGAGCGAGGAGCAGGACCCACCAGTAGGTGGCGAACCAGTCGCTGGCATTGAGCAGCAGGATGGTGATTTCGGGCAGTTCGACGTCGAAGCCGAGGAAGATCTTCTTGAACTTCGGGATAATGAAAATCATGATGCCCGAGACGATTGCGATGGCGACGGTGATGACGGCCGCCGGGTAGATCATCGCTCCGATGACCTTCCGCTTCAGGCTTTGAGCTCGTTCCTTGAACTCGGCCAGCCGCTGCAGGATGACTTCGAGAGCACCACCGGCTTCACCGGCCTTGACCATGTTGACGTAGAGATCGTCGAAGGCCTTGGGCTGTTTGGCCATGGCTTCCGAGAGCGTGCTGCCACCTTCGATGTCTTCGATGACGCCGATGAGCGAGTTTTTGAGCGGTCCGGGTTTGGACTGTCCTTCGAGGATCATGAGGCTTCGGAGGATGGGGAGTCCGGCGTCCTGGAGCGTGGAGAGTTGGCGGGTGAAGGAACACAGTTGTTTGGCCCCGACGCCTCCGATCGAGATGCCCCCACCGGCCTTTCGGCGACGGGTTCCGCCCTTCTTGTCGCCCTTGTCCTTCTTTTTTTTCTTCTTCCGTCCGTCTTCGGTGATCTTGGTGACAAACAGATCCTGTTCGCGAATAACCTGTTGCGCATCGGCTTCGGACTCGGCCTCGATCGACCCGGTGACTTCGGCACCGGCGTGATCCATCGCCTCGTATTTGTAACTGGGCATCGGCGTGCTACTCCACGTCCTCGAGAATGGTCTCACGCACCACCTCGTCGATGGTCGTGACTCCGTCGAAGATCAGTTTCAGGCCGGCTTCGCGCAGGGAGGTCATTCCCTGTGTACGAGCCAGGTTGCGGATGTCGTCGGTCGAGGCATCGCTGGTGATCAGATCGCGAATCTCGTCGGTCAGATCGAGCAGTTCGTAGATGCCACAGCGGCCCTTGTAGCCGCCGTTGTTACAGCGGGGGCAGCCCTTGCCATAATAGAACTTGTACTGCCGAGCCTGTTCGATGGGCAGTTGCAGTTCTAACAGCAGTTCGTCGGACGGTTCGAACTCGGTCCGGCACTCGGTGCAGATTCTGCGAACCAGTCGCTGGGCCAGAATCGCTTCGACCGTGGCGGTGATCAGGAAGGGAGGGATGCCCATGTCACGGAGCCGAGTGATACTGGAGGGTGCGTCGTTGGTGTGGAGTGTGCTGAAGACGAGGTGTCCGGTCAGGGCGCTTTGCACGGCGATTTCGGCCGTTTCGTAGTCCCGGATTTCTCCGATCAGGATCTGGTCGGGGTCGTGACGCAGGATGGCTCGCAACACGTTGGCAAAGGTCACCTCGATGTCGGGGTTCACCGGCACCTGCAGCAGTCCGTCGATGTCGTATTCGACCGGATCTTCGGTCGTGATGATTTTGGTCTCGATGTCGTTGAGTTCCGAGAGTGCGCTGTAGAGGGTGGTGGTCTTGCCGCTGCCGGTGGGGCCGGTGACCAGCACGATGCCGTTGGGCCGCTTGATCATCGAGCGGAAGCGTTCGAGGGTCTGAGGATCCATGCCGACCTTGTTGAGATCGAGTTGGACGACGGTGCGGTCGAGGATCCGGCAGACGATCGCTTCGCCGAACATCGTCGGCAACACGCTGACTCGCAAATCGACCGGGTTGCCTCCGACGTTCAACTCGATCCGTCCGTCCTGAGGCAATCGGCGTTCGGCGATGTCCAGTTCGGCCATCACCTTGATCCGGGTGGTGATCGCGTTAGCCAGGTGTCGTGGTGGAGGGACCATCTCGTAGAGCACTCCATCGGCCCGGACGCGGATCTTGAACTCGTCCTCGAACGGTTCGAAATGCACGTCGCTGGCCTGGTCCTTGATGGCCAGCAACAGCACCATGTTGACCAGCTTGCGGATCGGAGTCGAATTGACCAGTTCGTCCTCGCTGCCGATGTCGTGCTTGCCTGCGAGGATGTCGAAGTCGTCGTCCCCCTCGGTCAACTCGCCCAAAACGTCCTCGATCGAGTCTTCTCGGTCGGCGTAGTGCCTGGCGATACTCTCTTCGACGTCTTGCATGTTCGAGACCGCACCGCGGACGTCGAAGCCGAGGAAGTTGCGGAGATCGTCGAGGGCGGCGACGTTGTGGGGGTCGCCCATGGCGACGGTCAACAGGTCGCTCTTCAGCGAGATCGGCACGATCTTGTAGATTTCGGCCATCGTCTGAGGCACGAGTTCGAGCACCTTGGGTGGGATGGTGGTCTCTCGCAGATTGACCACCGGCATCCCCCACTGCTCGGCCAATGCCTCGGTCACCTGCTCGTCAGTCACCAGTTCCAGCCGGACAGCGACCTGTCCGAGCACTTCGCCGGGAGACTGTTTTTGCTCTTCGAGCACGTCCCAGAGTTGATCCTCGGTGAGGTAACCGAGGTCGACCAGGATCTGTCCGATGCGTCTTGTGGCCATGGTGTTTTACGAGTGTGAGTGAGTTGAGATTCCTAGAAGTCGTCGTCGTCTTCTTCTTCGTCGAAGAAATCGTCGTCGTCGGAGAGTTGTCCTTTTTTGGCGAGGACGATTCTGTGAGTCAGGTCGTCGGGGAGATTGGACTTGAGGATCACGTCGGCTTCTTCACAGAGGCCGTCTTTCCAGAGTTGGAAGAGATGATCGTCGAGCAGTTGCATGCCGTACTTGCGTCCGGTTTGGATGGCTGAGTTGATCCGGAAGGTCTTGCCTTCGCGGATCAGGTTCGAGATCGCCGGTGTGACGACAAGCAGTTCGTAGGCGGCGACTCGGCCCTTGGGGATCTTGTGGAGGAGTTGTTGCGAGAGGATGCCGATGATGGAGGTCGAGAGTTGGACTCGGATCTGCTCCTGCTGGTTGGTCGGGAAGGCGTCGACGATCCGGTTGACGGTACCCTGGGCCCCGGTGGTGTGCAGCGTGCCAAAGACCACGTGACCGGTCTCGGCCGCGGTGATCGCACTTTCGATCGTTTCCAGGTCCCGCATTTCGCCGACCAGGATCACGTCCGGATCCATCCGCAAGGCCCGACGGAGTGCTTCGCTGAACGACGGCACGTCGACACCAATCTCGCGCTGGTTCACCGTGCAACCCTTGTGCTGGTGGTAGTACTCGATCGGATCCTCGAGCGTGATCACGTGGTGATCCATCGTGTCGTTCATGTGGTTGATCATGCTGGCCAGGGTGGTCGTCTTGCCACTGCCGGTGGGGCCGGTGATCAGGAACAGGCCGCGAGGCCGATCGAGCAGCTTCTTGATCGGTTCGGTTGGCAGGCCGAGTTGTTCGAAGGTCAGGAACAGGTTGGGGATCTGTCGCAACACCATCGCGATGTCGCCACGCTGCTTGAAGACCGAGACGCGGAATCGAGCCTTGGTGCCAAAGGCGAACCCGAAGTCCGTCCCGCCCACTTCCTGCAACTCCTGCTGGTTCCGCTCGGGAGTGATACTCTTCATCAAACCCACCATGTCGTCGGCTTCGAGAGTCTTGGTTTCGAGCTTGACCATACGGCCATCGAGACGGACGACGGGAGGCTGCTTGGTGGTGAGATGTAGATCGCTGATCCCCTCGCGGACCACCGTCTCGAGCAACTTGTCAATCTGAAGTGTCGCCATCGACTCCCCTCAAACACGTCTGTCGTCCCTTCTCGGCCGCAGTAACCTATTGTTGGCCACCACCAGAGACGATTCAAGAAATGGAATCAAACCTCAATCAACTGAAACCAAACGCCAAAATTACACAGTTCCGCAAATCGGACAACATCCGTCGATTTGCCATCGTCGCGCCGGGTGCACTGGCGGCCTAGTGACCGCTACGCTCCAGACGATGGGCCTCTCCGAGCGTCGTCACACCCTCCAGTACCTTGTCGGCTGCATCCTCGACCAGTGTCTTCATCCCCAGCAAGCGGGCCTGGCGACGGATATTCTGAGACGGTTCGCGACGGAACGTCATTTCACGCAACGTCGAATTCATCGTCATCATCTCGAACACCGCCTTACGACCTCGGAAACCAGTGTGCTGACAGTGCTTGCAGCCTGTCCCACGCATGAATGTCGCCTCGCCCAACTGCTCGTCCGTGTACGAAAAATGCTCCAACTCGGTCGGATCCGGATCGTACTGCTCGGCACACTTCGGACAAACCACGCGAACCAATCTCTGGGCCATCACCGCCATCAAACTCGATGCCACCAAAAACGGCTGCACTCCCATATCTACTAAACGTGTAATAGAACTGGGCGCATCGTTCGTATGTAGAGTACTGAAAACCAAGTGTCCGGTCAAAGAGGCTTGAATTGCCATTTCAGCGGTTTCAACGTCGCGGATTTCTCCGACGAGGATGACATTTGGGGCTTGTCGCAGCATGGCACGAATAATGGATGCGAAGGTGAAGCCGATGTTGGCTCGGACTTCGACCTGGTTGATACCCGGCAGCATGTATTCGACGGGGTCTTCTGCGGTGATAATTTTGCGGTCTGGTCGATTGAGTTCACCGAGTGCCGAGTAGAGAGTGGTGGTTTTTCCGCTTCCGGTGGGTCCGGTAACCAGGAAGATGCCATTGGGTCGGCGGATGATGTTTTGGAAGCGTCGGTAGTTGTCTTCCGAGAAGCCCAGGTTGCGGATACCGACCTTGATGCTGTCGCGATCCAGGATTCTCATCACGACTGCCTGCCCCCAGTTGGTCGGCAGGATACTGACTCGAAGGTCGATATCTTTTTTCCCGGCGCGTGCCTTGATCCGTCCATCCTGGGGTCGTCGTTTTTCGGCGATATCCATGCGGGCCATGATTTTGATCCGCGAGACCATGGCACCGAGCAGTCGTCGAGGCGGGCTGTCGCGTTCGACGAGGACTCCATCGATGCGATATCGAATCCGGATCCGGTCTTCGAACGGTTCGACGTGAATATCGCTGGCTCGCATGGAGACGGCTTCGCTGATGACCAGGTCAACGAGTCGAATAATCGGTGCGCTGTCTTCGTCTCCTTCGGCGGCCGTTTCAGCCTCGGTGACTTCGGTCGCGGTGAAGTCGATCTGAGTTTCGGTGAATTCCTGCAGCATCGAGTCGACCGACTCGGTTTCACTTTGCCCGTAGTGTCGGTTGATTGCCGTCTGGATGGACTCTTCGGGAGCCACAGCGACGTTGATTTCTCGATTGAGAATGAACCGCAACTTATCAAGGACTTCGAAGTTCATCGGATCGCCGATGGCGACCACCAGGTTTTCGCCATCCAGTGCAATCGGGATGACCAGGTGTTCTCGAGCAACGCTTTCGGGCACCAATTCGATCACCCCCGGCAGGATTTCGGCTCCATCAAGATTAATGAAGTCGAATCCAAACTCCGCCGCCTGGAGTGCTCCGAGTTCGCTACTGGTGACGTAGTCGAGTTTGACGAGGGCTTCTTCGGTCTTGATGCCCAATTCGGTGGCCATCTGTTCGGCGTCGGCCAGCTGGGATTCGCTGACAGCCCCATCGCTGACCAGTTTTTCGAGCCAATTGGCAGCCATCTTGGTGTCTCTTTTGCAGCGAGTGTCCGAGTTTTCAGGTTATTGGGTCTGTAGCGCCGCAACATTCGAGCGCGCACGCCTTCGCCGTGGGAATCATGGAACGCGTTTGGGAGGGTGTCAAGTAGAGGAGCTGGCTCACGCGGCCCCACCGGGGCCGGGGTGCCTGTTCTGCCGCGGCCATCGTGCCGCCAGTCTCTGTGAGCAGCTTGCCGTTCTCCGCAGGGGTTCTCTAGAATAATCCACCCTGCATCCAGAGGGGCGGTAGCTCAGCCGGGAGAGCGCTGCGTTCGCAACGCAGAGGTCGGGGGTTCGAGTCCCCTCCGCTCCACTCTTTCCACATCCCCCCCCACTCCCGACTGCTCTCCATGACCAAGATCACCGGGTTTTCCGTCAAGGACGTTCGCTTCCCCACCTCCGAGCACCTTGACGGCTCGGACGCAATGAACCCCGACCCGGACTATTCGGCCGCCGTCGTCATCCTCGAGACCGACCACCCCGACAGCCTGTCCGGTCATGGCCTGGCCTTCACCATCGGACGCGGCAACCAGTTGTGTTGTCTGGCGATCGAGGCGATTGCCGAGAAAGTGGTCGGTTTGAGTCTGGACGAGATCTCGTCGGACATGGCGGGTTACTGGCGTCTGTTGACCGGCGACAGCCAACTGCGGTGGATTGGTCCCGAGAAGGGTTGCGTGCACATGGCGACCGCCGCGGTGGTCAACGCGACGTGGGACCTGTGGTCCAAGACCCGCGGCCTGCCATTGTGGCGGCTGGTTTGTGAGATGACTCCAGAGGAGCAAGTCGGGCTGATCGACTTTCGCTACATGACAGACGCCCTGACTCCGGACCAGGCTCTCGAAATCCTCAGCCGAAACTACCCGACCCGATCCGAGCGGATCGACGAGATGCTTGCCGACGGATTCCCCACCTACACCACGTCAGCCGGTTGGCTCGGCTACCCCGACGACAAACTCCGCCGACTCTGCCAGGAAATGACTTCGCGTGGCTGGTCGCACTTCAAGATCAAGGTCGGCAGTTCGCTCGAAGACGACATTCGTCGTTGCCGGATCGTCCGCGAAGAAATCGGTCCGGACCGTCGGTTGATGCTCGATGCCAACCAGGTCTGGGACGTGCCCGACGCGATCACCTGGATGGAGTCATTGGCCGAGTTCGATCCGTGGTTCATCGAAGAACCGACCAGTCCCGACGATATCCTGGGCTACGCCGCGATCGCTCGGGCCGTGGATCCGATCAAGGTGGCTGGAGGCGAGGCGTGTCAGAACCGTGTCACGTTCAAGCAGCTGATGCAGTCGGGCGGCTTGGGAGTCTGTCAGATTGACAGCTGCCGACTGGGCGGCGTCAACGAGGTGATGGCCGTGCAGCTCTTGGCGGCCAAGTTCGACATCCCCGTTTGTCCTCATGCCGGAGGAGTCGGACTGTGCGAACATGTCCAGCACCTGGCTCTGATCGACTACATCTGCATTGGTGCGTCGCTCGAGGACCGATTGGCCGAGTATTCCGATCACCTGCACGAGCACTTTGTCTATCCGCTCGACATGCAAAATGGCTGCTACATGCCTCCCCAAGCACCCGGTTACAGCACCGAAATGAAGCCTGAATCGCTTGCCGAGTACGAATTTCCCGGCGGTGCCGCCTGGAACTGAGACGCGGCGCCCGAACCTGGCGTCTGACCCTGGAGTCCCGATCATGACACGCCTGCTGACTCTCGCCCTTCTGGTCACATTCCCTCAGGTCGCCGCGGCCCAACCTGCCCCGTCCCCTGCCCCGTCTTCGTTGCGATCTGCCGGCGACCGTCCGGTCGACATCCGTCACCTGAAGCTCGAACTCGACGTCGATCTGTCGGGAAAACGAATCTCCGGCACCGCAACTCTCGATCTCAGCACCCTGCGTCCTCTCTCCACCATCCGTCTCGATGCCGTCAATCACCAGGTCACCGCGGTCCGTGGCGAGCAGGGCGAGGCCAAGTCGGTGGGGTTGGATTTCGAGAACACGGGTGAGGAGATCCTGGTGCACTTGCCGACTCGAGCGGCTGCCGGTGAGGTCTGGCGAATCGAGATCGACTATTCGGTGAGCGACCCGGCCACGGGCCTGCATTTCTTTGGTCCGTCCAAGGCATCCCCCAAGCAGCCCCTGACGGTCTGGAGCCATGGCGAACCGATTTCCAATCGCTACTGGTTTCCATCTCAGGATCATCCGGTCGAGCGGCAGTCGTCCGAGATAATTGCGACGGTGCCGGCCGGGATGGAATGCCTGTCGAACGGCAAGCTGATGTCGCGGGAAGAGGTCGCCGGTGGCCAGGCTGGCAAACAGAGGGTGAGGTTTCACTGGAAGCAGGAGAAATCGCACGTCAGCTACCTGATGACATTGGTTGTGGGTCGTTTCGAGGTGACTCGAGAGCAATGGCGTGGCCGACCGGTGACGTACTACGTACCGCCCGACCAGGCGGTCGATACGGCTCGGACCTTCGGCCGCACTGTCGAGATGCTCACCTTCTTCAGCGACACGTTCGGGATCGAGTACCCTTGGGAGAAGTACGCCCAGGTGGTGGTCGAGCAATTCACCGGCGGCGGGATGGAGAACACCAGTGCGACGACCTTGTACCGGGGCGTGATGCACGACAAGCGGGCGATGCTCGATAGCACTCCCGACCGCCTGATTGCTCACGAACTTGGCCACCAGTGGTGGGGCGACCTGGTGACGTGTCGCAACTGGAGCCACTTGTGGTTGAACGAGGGTTTTGCGACCTACAGCGAGGTGTTGTGGTACGAGCACAAGTTGGGTCGAGACGAGACGGACTACTTGTTGTATTCGAAGAGTCGATCGGGTCGATCGGGAACGGCATTGACGCGTCCGATTGTCGACCGGCACTATCCTTCGCCTCGCAGCATGTTCGATTCTCGGGTTTATCCCAAGGCGGGCTGGGTGCTGCACATGCTCCGCCATCGTGTTGGCGACGACGCCTTTTTCCGGGCACTCAAACGCTACGGCACGGTCTATGCCTACCAGGTGGCCGAGACCGGTGAACTGCGACGGACTTTCGAACGGCTGCTTGGCCATTCTCTGGAACGGTTCTTTTTCGATTGGACCGAACGGCCGGGTCACCCTGTGCTGTTGGTCTCCAGCAGTTACGACTCGGCCAGCAAGCAGATGCGTATCGAGGTGATTCAGGAGCAGGACGGCGATGCGTTCGAGTTTCCATTGACCATTTCGTTTTCGGTCCCGAACCGTTCCGAGGCGGTTCGCCTGGACCTGGTTGTCAGCGAGAAGCGGCAGGTGGTGTTTGTGCCGGTTTCTTCACGTCCGACCCTGGTGCGAGTCGACCCCGAGTACACATTGTTGGCCGAGTTGAAGGAGAAGAAGTCGCGCGGCTGGTGGGTGGCTCAGTTGAAGACCTCACCACGTGTCCCCGAGCGTTTGCGAGCGGTGTCTCATTTTGCTCCCAGCCGCAACGCGGCCGACAGGAAGCTGTTGATCGCGACCCTGGCGGACGATGCGTTTTACGGAGTCCGCGTGGCGGCGGCCAAGGCGTTGGGTCGAGTGGCCGACGATGTGTCGCGTCCGGCGTTGCTCGAGGCATTGGGTCAGGAGAATCCGTTTGTCCGTGCGGCTGCGGCTGGGGCCTTGAAGTCGTTCACCGACAACGACTCGGTGGCCGATGTCCTCGAGAAGCACTGGAGCGACGGGGACCCGAGTTACAAGGTGGAAGCGGAGGTGTTGAAGTCCCTGGCCCGTCTTCGCGAGCTTCCGTTGAAGAGCCTGGAGGAGGCGTTGGGCAGGGAGTCGCATCGGGAGGTCATCCGGATGGCGGCACTGGGAGCGATGGTGCGTCAGAAGGACGTTCGCGCGACGGACGTCTTGTTGAAGTGGTCGCGAGCCGACCGGCCCAGGCGGTGCCGGATGGCGGCGATCATGGCGTTGGGCGAGCGAGTGGTGCGGCAGAAGACTCCTGATGCGGTGACCGAGTCTGTGGTCAAGATGCTGACCGGGTTGCTCGAGTCGTCCGGTCCGCGGATCCGTGGTGCGGCGTTGCAGGCGTTGCGTCGCCTGGGTGAATCGGCCAAGGCGGCCGAAAGCGTGGTGTCGAGCTTGGCCGAGCATGACCCGGAAACTCGGGTCCAGGTGGCCGCCCGGGCTGCCTTGAAAGCCATGCAAACGGCCAAGAGTTCGTCGGCCGAGTTGGATCGGTTACGCGGCGAACTGGATTCGTTGAAGAAGCGAAACCAGGATCTGGCCGATCGCCTGAAGAAGCTGGAAGCCAAGTAGTTTCCGCCGCGGTGGGTACCTGAGACGGCAGGCCGCTCGGTTGGCCAGCCTGGCCCGGGTTACGCCTTGGCGGCCATCCGGCTAATCCGGACGACTCCGTCGTAGTGAGCCGTGGCGAGGTGGATTCGGTCGGGCGAGAGGTCGAGATCTCGGGCCGAGTCCTTCATCTTGATCTGGTGAAACTCGTTCGACTCGCCCGCCTTCCAAAAGTACAGGAACCCGCCACCTGGTCCACCGGCCGCACCGATGGTGATGCCGCTGGGGTGCAGAGCCAATCCCCAGGCGACTGCTCGAGGCTTGGCCTTGGCCAGGAACTTGGCCGTTTCCTTGCCGCTTTTCCAGTCGAAGACGACCACAGACGGGTTGCCAACGCAGGCAAAGGCATTGGTGACGTTGGTGATGCCGCTGACGGCCAGTTGTTTGCCGTCGTCGCTGAAGTCGATGGCTCGCACGCCGCCGATGTCGGCCTTGAAGCCTCCGTCGTACTTGTAGAGCGACTTGGCCTGAAGGCGTCGTCCGAGTTTGCCGGTGGCGGTGTCCCATTCGAAGAGGTGACATTTCAGGTCACCGGTGACCAGTCGGCTGCCGTCGGGGTGAAAGGCGACGTTGTAGACATGATGTTCGTGGCCGGACATGGACCGAACGGCCGATCCATCGGCGGTGTTCCAGATCTTGACCAGCTTGTCGTTGCCGACGCTGGCCAGCAGTTTGCCGTCGGGGCTGACGGCGATGGCTCGGACCCAGCCGTGATGCGCGTCGAGAGTCCGCAGTGGTTTGGGGGTGGTTGCGGCGGTTTCCCACCAGACCAGTCGCCCGTCGTACCCGGCGGTGATTGTCTGCGAACCGTCTTGCGAGAAGGCGATGCCGCGGACCCACGAGTCGGTCCCGTCCAGGGCGATCTTCTTGTTCTCTTTCGTGTCCCAACGCCAGACCTGGTAGTCCTGGGCTCCGTAGAAGACGTAGCGGCCGGTGGGGTCGAAGCGGCACGAGATCAGCGGGTTGCCGTGCTTGAGTTCCTTGACGACGTGGGTCTTGGTGGCATCGATGTTCGGAGCTGTGGGCATAGATAGATTCTTGCGATCTGTGTCGTTGGGATCAACACGAATGGCTGGACCACCATGTCGCCACTCGATCGGCATACTCTATGATAGACACGGCATGAAACGCATCGCACGTCTGCTGTCCGTCCTTCTCGTGGCGCCTGGAATTCTGGCGGCAGCTGACAACACTGCCAGGAAACCGACTTCGGCTCAACTCGAGCACTTCGAGAAGGTGATCCGACCCCTGTTGGTTCGCCGCTGCCATTCGTGTCACAGCAGGCAGGCCAAGCCATTGAAGGCTGGCCTGCGGCTCGACACCCGCGGCCAGGCTCTCAGCGGAGGCGACACGGGGCCGGCTTTGCTTCCGGGCGATCCCGACAAGAGCCTGTTGGTGCAGGCGGTTCGTTATGACGGCGACTACAAGATGCCTCCGTCGGGCAAGTTGCCGGCCGATGAGATCCAGGCTCTTGTCGATTGGGTTCGTGCCGGAGCGGCCTGGCCCGAAAGCGGCGACGACCCGGTGGATCCGACAGCGACTTTCGACCTGCCCGCCCGCCGCAAGGCTCACTGGGCCTGGCGACCCGTGGCGACGGTCACGCCGCCCGCGTTGCCCAAGGGGACACCAGCCGCCTTGTCCCGATGGAGCCGATTGCCGGTCGATCGATTCGTGCTTGCCGGGCTGCTGGACAAGGAACTGACTCCGGCACCGGTTGCCGACCGCCTGACGTGGCTGCGACGGGTGACCTACGACCTGACCGGCATGCCGCCGACGCCGTCAGAAATCGACACGTTTCTCGGCGACCGATCCGATACGGCTCACGAGACGGTTGTCGACCGGTTGCTGGCCGGCACCCGATACGGCGAGCACTGGGCCAGGCACTGGCTCGACCTGGTCCGGTTTGCCGAGTCGCGAGGTCACGAGTCGGATTACGTGACGCCCAACGCCTGGGAATACCGCGACTACGTCATCCGAGCGTTCAACAACGATGTGTCCTACGACATGTTTCTGGTCGAGCATGTCGCCGGCGACCTGCTGCCTCGGCCAAGACGTCATCCCGAGCGAGGCTACAACGAATCGATCCTGGCGACTGGATTCTGGCACCTGGGTGAATGGTGCCATTCGCCGGTCGACCTGCGGCAGGACGAAGCCGACCGGCACGACAACATGATCGACGTCTTCAGCAAGACGTTCCTGGGGCTCACTGTCAGTTGTGCACGGTGTCACGACCACAAGTTCGATGCGATTTCACAGAAGGACTACTACGCGCTCGCCGGTTTTCTCAAGAGCAGCGGATTCCGCCTGGTGCGTTACGAGACGATCGAGCACAACCGCGACGTGGCTCGCCGGTTGGCCTTGGTCCGTCACGCGGCTCGCAAGAGTCTTTACTTGGCGCTGTCGGACATTGTTCGTCCCGGCATCGTCGACCTGCCGGCCTATCTGCTTTCGGCACGAGACGTCATTTCCAAGAAGCTCACGACCAACGGGGCTGCATTGGTCGCCGCGGCCGACGCCCGGAAGTTGGGCGTCGAGCGGCTCGAGCGTGTGGTGGCTCACCTGGTGGCGGCCAGGAAGATGCCGTCGGATCCGTTGCATGCCTGGTCACTGTTGTGCGAAGTCGAGGGCGAGGTGCCCGACAAGTTGCTATCGAGCACCCTGGAAGGCATCCGTCGACAATGGTCGGACCTCCAATTCGCGGCTGCTGGTTCGCTGAAGACGTCGCGTCTGCTGGTCGATTTCGGTCGGCTGACGGGTCGCAATTGGCGGGCCGACGGGCCAGCGTTCCGGCTGGGTCCGGTCGAGCCGGGCGATTTCACATTGGGCCGCGATGCGACCGATCCCTTTGGCCGAGTTTTCACGCGAGCTTCGGCCGCCTGGGACCCTGCGTTTTCCGGCCTGGTTGTCGACAAGTCCAGCGAGAACGAGAACGGCCGGTTGGGGAGCTGGGTGCGTGCCGGGCGGAGTATCCGCACGCCGACGTTCGCCTTGAAGACCGGTACACTCTGGTACCTGGTCGCCGGTGGTGGCCACGCCTTTGCGTCGGTCAACTCGCATCGGCTGCTGCACGGTCCGTTGCACGGCCAGACGGTGCTGTCGTGGAAAGCCGTCGCCGATCCTGGTGCCCGTCCTCGATGGATCCGCCACGACCTGTCGGCGTTTGCCGGCCGCCGGATCCACATCGAGTTTTCGACCTCCGGCGACAAGCCGTTGCAGTTGTTCCTTGTGGCCGAAGGTGACCAGTCGCCGGGGAACCCATTTGCGGCCGACGGAGTCGCGGCGTTGGCGACAGAACTGTCGGCCGCGAAGACCGGGACACTGGAGCTCACGGCTCGGGCGTCGGCCCGGGTGTTCGAGTCGGCATTGGCCTGGTCGATCCGGCCGACTGTCGACCGAGCCAATTCGCAGGCCGTCGTGCTCGAATGGGTCGTCGATCACCTGGCACTTCTGGTGGCCAATTCCGAATCGAGCCGTCAGCGATTGGCGGCGGTGGCAACTCCGGCGATCGCCAACGAGAAGCGTTTGGTGGGGGGGATCCGCAAGTCGTCGCGGTTGGCCATCGCCATGTGGGACGGGTCGTCGGTGGACCAGAACCTGTTCATCCGCGGCAACCCTGGCAAGCGGGCCGAGGTGGTCCCGCGTCGGATGCTCGAGGCCTTGGGAGGACGTCGGGTCAAGTCGTCAGATCCGGGCAGCGGGCGTTTGTCGCTGGCGGTGGCACTGATCGAAGGACGCAATCCGTTGGTCCGTCGCGTGGTGGTCAACCGAATCTGGCATCACCTGTTCGGTCGAGGCCTGGTGCCGACGGTCGACAACTTTGGTGTGCAGGGCCAGGAACCGTCGCATCCGGAGCTGCTGGACTGGCTGGCCGACCGTTTTCGACAGGAACGCTGGTCGATCAAGTCAACGATCCGCCGGCTGGTGCTTTCGCGGACGTACCGCATGTCGAGTCGTCCGGCGGCCGAGTCTGTGGCGGCCGATCCGACGAACAAGTGGTTGCACAGCATGCGAGTGAAACGACTGCCGGGCGAAGCGATCCGGGACGCGATGCTGAGTGTTGCGGGGCGTCTGGACCGAGGCTACCTGGGAAAGAGCGTCCCGGTGTACCTGTCGGGACACATGATTGGACGAGGCCGTCCCAAGAGCGGACCGATGGACGGGAACGGGCGACGGACGATCTACATCGGAGTCCGCCGCAACTTTCTTTCGTCGATGATGCTGGCCTTTGACACACCGCAGCCGTTTTCCACGGTGGGACGCCGGACACGCTCGAATGTCCCCGCCCAGGCGCTGATCCTGATGAACGATCCATTCGTCGTATCGCAGGCCAAGCTGTGGGCTCGGCGGCTGTTGGCTCGAAAGGAACTCGATACCCACTCTCGGATCGAACTGATGTACCGCGAGTCGTTGGGGCGTCGGCCGAGCGACGACGAGTTGTCTTTGGCGAGCGGGTTTCTGGTCGAACAGGGGCGACGTTATGGTCTGAAGGATGAACAGGGCTCGACGGATGTGCGAGCCTGGGGCGACCTGTGCCACGTGATGTTCAATGCCAAAGAGTTTCTATTCATCAACTGACGAAGTGCTGACAGCTCCCGACGGAATCCGAACCGATGCACTCCAGTCACCCGAGTCGTCCGTGTGGACACAGTCTGCCTCGCCCGACCAG
>Ga0209402_10002916_pt1 | contig 16713 bp, 35 predicted proteins | sample ArcticOcean_MG_C_3_FD_187437 | JGI IMG/M metagenome (GOLD analysis project Ga0209402, IMG submission 187437) | Marine microbial communities from western Arctic Ocean - ArcticOcean_MG_CB8_126 (SPAdes) (version 2) | ecosystem: Environmental > Aquatic > Marine > Oceanic | place: Arctic Ocean... | reverse complement strand
ATCTTTATCACCGGAAATTACTGCATCCCTAGTTTCCCATTCTACTGTATTAAATACATCTTCTTCTGGACTAAATCTATTATCTATTACTAATCCGGTTTTGTCTTCGTTCATTTGTTCTCCTTGAGTAAAACCTAATTCCGTGCTGATTTGTGCGAAAAAGTCGTAAATGTGAAAACCGCCACTAATTTTTCACTAAATTTAGCTATTAGTGGCGATTTCCATATTAACGGTGCATAACTCTAGACTGAGTTTCGGTTAATTCCAGATTGTGCATGAGACATTGAACCTTTTGTCCATTATCCTTTTGTACTATGACTGATGGATAATCTTTCCAAAAGGAATGCTTCACGACTCTACCTGAAAAAGGTCTTCGATCTTTACGACCTTTCAAAGTAGAAACTCTGGTACCAACAGGGAACTGTCTTCGTGCAAAGTTACACATATTTTTTCTAAAATCACTCATTGAATCTCCTTATGAGTTTTTGTTATGGGATTATTCCCATCCTTCATTTATAATTTACTTATTATAATTTTCTCGGTATTTTGTCATCCAATTTCTTAATACAGCAAATAAAGGACAAGTTGCTAATCCAATAAGACACATTCCATAATGACCTATTAATGGTGCATCTATAGTCCAACTTGTATAATTTTTTGCTTTATTCCTTGTACTATAATACTTAATGTTTTATCCATGAATATTACCAAACCTTTCTTGTTCATGACCAGTTTTAGCCATAGATGCAATAATCATTGCTTGTCTGTCTATATTCTTTAATACTCTTTCCATTCTATTAAGAAGGGATTCTAGATTTCTTTTATCTGCAATAATATCGTATCCAGGAGTATTTTGTTGTACTAGATCTCTAATTGCTCCATTAACTTTAAATTCTTTCTCAGAGTTACTAAGTGCTCTTCCAGTTTTTTGTGAACCATGACCTGGTTTATTAGCTTCTTCATAAGCTATTCTTAAAGATTCAGATTCTTCATATGTAGCATATATCATATCTGCCTTACTTAATTCTTCTGTTATTTTATCATACCAAATATTAAGATTACCAATATCTTGTACTAATTTAGTTTGTGCTATTTTAATTTGAGTAATATCCATATTGTTATCTATTACTCTAAATCCAGATGTAGCTAATAAATCATTCAATTCTTTATCTATTGGACTAGGACCAGGAGTAGGAGAATCAATATCTTCTTCTTGTTCTTCCATTTGATTTAATATTGCATCTTCTGCTTCTATTGCTGCTTGATCCTCTGAACAAATTTCGCTATTTGATTGCTCCATACTAGTTTAGCCTCATGGTAGTCGTTGATTGCTGAATTTCTTAATCTTATTAAGTATGCCGGATTAAATGTAGCTATACATGGAATTCCTCTCCATGTAAATTCAAGTCCATCTGATTGCATTATACTTTCTGCAAAGTCTGGAGGACTAAGTATTTGTAGGGGAATAGATCCTAATGATATAATAGCTTTTGGGGAATTATATTCGAAGAGATCTTGCCACCATAAACAATTCTTAAGTTCTTCTGATTTAGGAGGTCTACCTTGTGGAACTTGACATAAAGTCATGTTTGTAGCTCTTACATCCTTCCAAGGTTTCAAACCTGCTACTTTTAGATTCTTTACTATTTCTCTTTCCGATCCACCAGCAAATGGATAGCCCTTATCTATCTCTTTGGGGCCTGATTTTTCACCTATAACTGCGAAAGGCGCATCTGGATTACCACGTGTTAATGGATACGTCTTTCCTATACTTTTTGTAGAGATAGGACATTTAGTACATTTATTTACTTTCTCTTGTAGTCTTGCTACTCTTTCTTGAGGAGTATACTCTTCTTCGAGTAGAGATGCTAATGATTCAAATGATTCTTTCATATATATTCCTTATATAATGCAAGACTTGTGCCATATTATGGATTTAAGTCTACTATTTCTTCCTCTTCTTTATATACTTCGAAATTATCACTATGATAACCCCAAGTAGTTTTTCCATCTTTATCTACCACTATACAGTGACCTGGTGTTCCCGCTACTTCACCAAGATACAGATACTTTTCTCCTAATCATGTAAAACATCAAAATTAACATGTACTTCGAATACTGACATAATTACTTCTCATTATGGTTGTTATCTTCTACATCGTATATTAAACTTGTTATTTGTGCTTCTGCATTTATTTTTAATGTATTAAGTATTTCTTCTCTATCTCGTGTTGCCTCATTAAAATCTTCTAGTGTAGCATATTTTGCTGTTATTGTAACTTCAATTGATTTTACTGAATCTGTTGTAATATTAATTTTCATTATATTCCTCTAAAATGCAAATCTTCTTGAATATCAACGAATGCTTCTTGAAATGATTCATATACTTTTCCTGCATCATCAAGTTCATCTTCATTTACGCCTTGATCTGAGATATCTCCGTCTACATATAGAAGATATCTTGTATATCCATTCTCGTCTAAATAATATTTCTCAATTTGCATTAGTATAATTCTTCCACTTCCGAATGATTGTGCATCATATCTGTCCAGTATTGATCATCAACTATTGATTGAAATAATCCCATCAAACATCCTTCTACGAATTCTTTACCGTGTTCCAATTTTACAACTCCAGCAAATATATCTCCTGTTGTTCCTGGTGATAATTTTGCTATCATTTCCAACCAAGGATCAGGATCAGCAATCTCATATATACCTTTGTCATATAGAGTATATGTACCAAATTGCTGTGTCCCTTCTTTTATAATTATTTCTGCTTGGTCTATAAATTTTTGTACTAGATGTGTTTCGTCATTCATTATCCTATCCTTATATATTTGCAATCTTAGAAGGCTTAATTACATAGCCAGTAGTACCTTCACTACCGCAGAAGAGTACTTGGCCTCTATCTCCAATTTGTATCCATACTTCAGTATCTGTAGTTCTTGTTACTATTGTATTAAGAGTAGAAGCAAAGAAGAATAACTGTTCCATGCTACCAGTAGCAGTACATGTACTTCTTATTCCACTTCCTTTTCTTTGATTGATAACATCAAGAATGAGTTGTCCTTTTGACGTTTTAATGCCTATGTAGTCTTCTGCATCTGCTGAGGGTATTACTTTCTTAATAGCTTCATTAAAGTCCTTCTGAGGTACCATTACGGGGTCCTCAGGAATAGGAACTATTGCAAGGTATCCATCTGGGATTGTTTCTAGTCTCGGTTTTACGATCATTTGTAATCCCTGAAGATCTCCTTCAGTTCTTTGTATAGTAATATATTTCTCATGTTTGTCAATTAGTGTCCCACCTGCCCAGCCATGAAAACAACTTGCGGGTACTGTAATATCTCCGCCTTCTTTACTATAAGTCTCCATTTCTCGCAAATAATATAGAGATTTACTAAGTGCATATGCACTAGTTACTTGTTGATCATCAATTATTCTAATTACAGGTGTAGTACCTTTAACTGTGTTAGAAGCCATAAACCTGAGATATTCTCCATTAGTAATAAATACAGTTTCATCGGGAGTTCCTACTACTTCAATATCTGGTACTAATTCCGGATCATGAATTGGTATTTTGCCTATTGTAGTACCTTGAGTTATTTTTAACTTATTTTTAAGTAATTCAATCTCTATGGGTTCTTTAACACTCATACCAGTTAATAGTTTTTTAATCTGTACTATATCAATTGCTACAGCATCCAAATTACCTTGACCTACGGCAACTAATACTATATTGCTTTGCGCTGCATCTGTTACATGTTTCACACTTAATGTTCCGTTCTCACCAACCATATGAATCCATTCGAAGTATTGGTTACCTGGAGAATCCGGTATTTTAGTTAGACAATGATTAACCATGCCTAACAACTTTTTAGTTTCATCAATGACCATCAAGTATTCTCCTTTTGTTTTTCTACACTTGAATCTGATTCTCTCATATCGAAATCAGGATCAGTTCTTCGTTTATTCATCTTTTTCCTCTACTTCTTCTAGAGGATGTTCTGTTTCCATAAGTAGTTTATAGTAATGTTCAAATTTTTCTTCTACTACTGGATACATATCATTAAATCTATATGCTGTATCACTATCTGCATAGCGTTTATGAAATGAATAGTAGCCTTGTTTTCCAGTACCATCTTCTTTCTTTGCTCCAACTATATGTCCATAGTTAATAAGTTGTCTTACAAGATCAGCAAGTGGATCGAATCCACATTCTGTAAAGAATGTAGTATTTGTTTCTACTGTTTCATTGATGCCTTTAGTAACTTTTAGATATACGTCATGAGATGGATTTAAACTATAATCAACAATAGGTTTCTCTGTAGTCTTTCTTCTTGATACTTTAATTATCTGATGACAATAATGCATAAGAGCGTGACCGCCTGGAGGCGCATCATATGTAACATATCCGCCTATTCCACTGGTTCTTATTTGATTAAGTAGTATTGTAGCTACTTTATTCTTACATAGTGTAGCAGTTGATACTCTAAAGAACTGAGACAGTTTCCTTGCTTGTAAAGCAATAGTATCATCATGCATGTCTCTATCTACACCTTTCTTATCTGCTTGCTCTCCTGAGGCCGCTACAGATACTATAGAGTCAACAATACTTAGTCCTACTGTAGAGGATAACTCTCTAAGTATATTCATGTATTGTTCCATATCATCTGGTTTCAATACACTTACTAAATCTGGATTTACTCCATTCTGCATTGCCCATATAGGATCATACTTATATTCTGCATCTGTAAATAGTATAGGAAGACTATCTTGTAGCTTACTTATAATTTGAAACATAAGACAAGATTTTCCCACATCGTTGTTACCCCATACCATAGTATATTGCCCCAACGCTAATCCGTAACTAACTAGTTTTCCGTTTACGAATTGTCGTGTTAGAAGGTCGAAGGCTGCTAGTCCCGTGGGGATTCGCTCCACCGGAGGTAAATTTGTCGTAATCGTCCCTGCTCCATGTTTTCGGTTGATCTTCTGCATCGCTTTCTTCGCGGCTTCCCTCTTCTTCTCCAGATCCGTTATTTGTACTACTGGGATTTTCTCTAGATTTTCTTTTAGTGTTTCTGCTATCCTTGCCATGAAATTCTCCTTTTAATAGGTCTATAAATACATCAAAGTCTAATGTTATAGTTATTTTAGTATCATTAGCTTGACGTACAAGTCCCCATTGTCTATCCACTTTAAATGCTTGGTGTTCTACTTTATCCAACCACTTACGTAATATATTAATATTCTGTGTGAGTCCGGTATGCTTGCACTCTAGTATCCAATCTGGAGACTTACTATCTCCATCGTCTAGCTTGTTTCCGGACCCTACAGTTAACTTAGAGTCTTCTCCATATATCTCTGCCATACGTGCAGTTACATAGTGTTCGAGAGTTTCCCAGTCTTCTTTTTTCATTTTATTCTTCTTCTATTTCTTCTAAATTTATTATGAAATAATAAAAATGTAGATGTTCCATGAAATTTTCATATTTTATTATCCTCTAAATGTTTTTTAATTGCTAGTGATACCTGAGGAGGTATCATTGCAAGTTTATCGCATTTAGTACATATTCCCAGTAATATATTTTTAATTGGTTCACTATCATCACTAAAAGTACTATCGCGTAATTCAAATATAATTGTTTCAGTTGATTTACATACCATGCAATTAGCTTGTATTGTATCACCAACTTTATATATAGTCATAATTTATACCTATAGAATAGCATCAACATATAGTTGTGCGTGTAACCATCCCCTTCCACCAGGTTTGAATCTTGCAATTGGTCCATTTTCATCTTCAAAGTGAGGATCTAATTCTTTAGCATTAAGTATATCTTCTAGTTGCGCATGATATACCATTATTTTTCTGCCTTCTAGATTAGTACAACTGGGATAATGAACTAATACAATAACATATGGAGATATTACTTTAGTTTTTTCAATTGTAAATTCTTTTATATCTGGTGAGATTTGAATATTATCTACAGTTTTGGAACAATTACCAAAGAAACTCATTCCCATATTTATCTCCTATTTTCGCCAGAACATCTTCCTCATAAATTTAGTATATATTAGTGTATTAACTCCCCATCTAACCATATTCATAGGACCACCTTTTACTGCTCTTAAAAGAGTTAGACTATGTAGTCCTCTTCTTAATAATGCTATTAAAACATTTATCATCTTGTATCCTCCACAAATTTATTTGATCTTTTCATAAAGTTTGATATTCCTTCTTGTAGAGTTTGCTTCCTCTTTCGTATCTTGTCCCATTCTTCTTGTATTATCCAATTTAATATTTGTTGTCTTACTGTTGAAGTAGTAGTATCTATACTGAATAACAAATCTCCAAGTATAGATACTGGAAACAAGATACTAAATATAATATTATTTATTATATCCAAATCATTCTTGTTATACTTCCAGTATGCTATGCTACTTACTATCCATATAATGATACAAAAATATAGCATATTGTATCCTTTTTATAACCAAGTGTAAGGTTTAGACGCAAAAATAGCCGAGAATTGTATCGTTTTGAAGCGACGTGCAATAAATATATACAATTTCGGCTAAATTTGTATAGCTTTTATAACAAGCTTATTTACCAGATTTTATTCTTTTTTCTATAATTTTAGCTCTTTTCTCCATAATAGCAGTAAGTGCATCATCTTTAACTCCACCCATTGCTCCTCTTTCTATTGCTTTTGCGGCTCCTTGTTTCTTAAGTTTAAGTTTCTCTTTAGCCCAGTTCTCTGAACATTCTCCAAAGAATAATACAGCAGTTTTTTCGTACTCTCCAGTAATTATTTCTCCATCGTCGTTAATGTCACCAATACCTATTCTATCCCATAGACCTATTGCAACATAATACCATCTTGCGGTTTTTCTATCCATAAGGAATTGAGTTAGAAAGTCTGGACTTTCTCCTTCTAACCAAGGGTGCATTTGACAATTTGCATCTACTTCATCTGGTCCATCACATTCCCATACTGTTGCATGTCCAAAGTCTGGTGCTTCTTCTGATAATTGTGAGAAGAATTCACTCTTAAATCTTTCATGTAACGATGCTACGGGTCCTGGCATTGATCCTCTACGAAATACTGGTCTCAATCTTACTCCTGCTTAGGTGCACCTAAGCATATTATTTGAACATATCCTCAGCTATATCTTTAAAAAATTCATCTTTTTCGTCTTTTTCAATTTCTTCTGGTGTTCTTTTCTGCTTTGCTTCTTTTGCTCGTGTAAAGTCTCTACCAAAATCAAATGCATAATCTATTAATAAAAATGTAGTTACAGCACTGAATATAATTGCATTTGCAGTAATAAATGCTCCAAAATAAATAAGTACTAATAGCGTCATAAGAATTGTTCCATATCTTAATAATACTTTTTTTAATTCATACGTACGTATTAAAGCGGATTCATTTTTCTTTAATTCAGATTTTATAATGTCTGCTTTAAAATTATCGCTCATCTGTATGAAGATGAAACAGCCTAATGCGGTAACTCCTATTATAAAATGTAATGCAATAATTAATACTGCTGATAGGGAACCAATGGCTCCTGTAGTACATGCTATTAATATAGAACCATAATACAGCATCATTAATGATACTGTTTTTGTTGTACTATTCATTATCATATCCTTTCACTTCGAATACTTGCACTTTAAATTTTGCATCATATTCTGTTGAGTAGTGGTAACTAGTACCTCTTGCAATAATCTTTACTTTGTCGTATACTCCTGAAGCTATAGCTTCTTTTTTTATGTGTTGTGCATCTTTTAATTTTTCTTTATTTGTTGGAGATATTCTTATACCTTTGGTTTTCTGCATATTTCCTCTTGTAGAGTATTTAATATCTTTTCTCTATCTTCTTCTTCTAATGTTCGTGGAGAATCTAACCAATTTTCAAACCACCAATCTATATTGGGATGCTGAATCTTAGCTATTGTTTTTAATTGAGTTAGTATATCAGTTTCTTCTATGGCTTCCGTATAGAGCTTATAAGGAGACATCTTAGCCATAGTGTCTTTGTATATGTAACCAGCATCAGAATTAAAGCCAGTAGACATACCTGTTCGTTCTACGAACAGTCTTACTATAGTTGCATCGTATCCTTTATTTAATACTTCATGCAAATCTATAGGTACTGGCATATTCTTTAAATTTGCTGTTTGTCGTTGCCACGTAGATTTTGGTATTGCTACAGGGATCTTGTACTGCATAACGAATCGTAGAGTTGAGGTTCTAGACACGGTATATAACCAGGCATTCCAGTTTCTGGAATTATCATATGTATTGATATTTTCAAGTACATATAAAACTACATCTTGTGTTAAATCTTCCCAGTTTTCCTGCGATACTCCAAACTTCCGTGCTAAATTAACCACACATCCTCTTATAGTATGAGTGTCTTTATTGTTGAGTTCCATTATCCTCCATCAAACATACATGTCAATGGTAAATGGGCCCTCCTCACATTCTGTTGCTATTTGACTAATGAGACATTCTGCGTATTCTCCGCTATCGTCTAAATATAATTGTAAACATCCTATACACTTGGCTGGCCATCTTGTTCCGGATACTATTATGTCCCCATTAAGAGGGCCCAATTCGTCGTTTTCTAACTCTTTTATTAATGTTAATTCTTGTAGGAAATTTTCGTTTTCTCCTGACATAACTATTATCCTTTTTTAGTTTGCCTTTTATATTCCTATAAAGTGTATCTATATCGCTTATATAATCTTTTACACTAACTGTGAGTGTAATATTAACTGCATCCTGTTTCTTACTAACGCTTATCTCTGGTTCTGGTTCCTTTGTAAGGTCAAGTATTTGTCTCACAAGTTCTAACATACTATCCTTCCCTGCATCTCAGTTATCACTTAATCTGCTAGTCTTAAAGCTCGTAATGGAAATGATTTTCCTTCATCGTTAGGCTCACCCATCTGTACAACTATTCTATGAGAACAGTCATATTCGCCAAAATCCATCTCTGGATCTATTTCTATTTCTTTGAATAATGCACTATCTGGGTATAATGGTACACCATACATTGTGAATGGATGTCCCTTTAACTTAAAGGCTTTCTTCTTCTTCTGATCTAATCCTACATCTAACGCAGATACATCTAGTGTAATAGTTCTTATTTCCTTGCCGTTGTACGTCAATTCTGTTGAACTATTCGACTTGGGTGTTGGTGCATCCAGAAGTCGATCTATTTTTGCATTAATAGAAGTTACTTCTTCTTTCAATGCTCTTATTTCTTCAAAAATCTCTTGTGCTGAACTCATTCTTCCTCCACTTGTTGATTGAGATGCAGGGAAGAAGTTAGAACGGTAAATCGTCCTCATTTGTTTTAAATGGATCGTTTGGTGTATCTATCGTTTCAGTAATAATTTCTTCCTCAAGTACTACAGGTGGCGTATTAACTGGTGCTTGAGCGGGTGCTTGAGCAACATGAACTTGAGCAGGGACGGGAGCACTAGATTGATCAATATGATCAACATCATGAACTATCTCGACGATAATCTCATGAATTCTCTTTACTGGATTTCCATCTTTAGGATCATACTTTCTTGATTCAGATCTACCTGTTATAATTACGAAATCACCTTTTCTTACATCCTTAAGTTCTTCAGCTTTTGAACCAAAGGCTGCTACATTATGAAACGAATTCCACTTTGATACTTCACTTTCTCCATTCTTTACAAATTCTCTATCAGTTTGAACGTTTAGTCTTGCATACGTAGCTTTAGCACCAGTACCATAATTAACGTTATCTGTTGCATATCCTGCTACAAGGGTTTGATTAATACATTTACGCATTTTGTTGCTCCTCTTCACTTATGATGGGTTTACCTACATTCATATACTATAGTATATGCAATTATTGTGCCACTATTCTATTAATGGTATCATGTCAAATTCTGCTGTATGCCAGTATACTTTACAGCTTTTTATATCTATTACATCTGGCAATTGATGATTATTTTCTGTAAGTTGTTGTACTATTAATGGTATTACATGTTTCTTTTTCCAATTCATTAAATCATGCTATCTATCGCATACAAATGGATAAACATGTAATTTGCCATCTGCTGATGTAGCAGTAAATATATGTAAATCATCTGCTTGACCAATAGGTCCATCATGATAAGCTCTATATGTCATTTGGTCCTTTCCACCAAGTTTTTATTAATTCTTTTATTGGTACTAATGGTTCTACTTCTCGTTGTTTTACCACATATTCTGGATATGTCCATTGTGGTATAGTTACAGTAAATGAATAATTTGTAAACGTTGAGGTTTCATATAGTTCTCTTTCTTGCCATGCTAAATTATTAGGAGATATTAGTCTATACTCTTCTGTTTTACTATGTAGAAGAATATATTTATTGCAATTTATTGTACGTTCTACTCCAGATAATTCATTAAATAAACTACATACTGCTGATCTAGTTGGATCAAGTCTGCTACCTGCTCCTTCTAGATGCCTTGGTTCTAAAGTTAAAGCTATTACTATATTATTCATTTAGTAACGGTCCCCACTTCTTTTTATCATTTACGCATGGACCATGTTCTCCTTTCTTTACATATTTAATTATAATCCTCCTCATTTGGCATTTTCCAGCTTTCATAGTCTTCAGGTGGATGTCTATGTGATACTATGAAATTATCAGTTACAAAGAAACTTTCTGGTTCTTTTTGTTTCTCTTTATATTCAACATCTATGAAATCAATATCGGTATTATCCCCTCTATCAAATGCTCGTTCTGTTACATGCATATTTGTATATACGTTTCTCATTCTTCTTCCCCTTTTGATTCGTACTTTTCTAGTTGTTGTATTCTTTCGCGAAGTTCTTCAATTTCGTTCATACTATACTCCCATTGTTTTACCTGGTGAGTCAGATATCTTTTTTGTAGAAACTCCATTACATTCTGTCATCTTAACTACTATATTAAGATTAGGCACATCAATATCACAAGTAAAATCTGTACCCCAGCCAAATTTAGGATTAGTTACATTCTTATACTTATGATACAAGTCCGCAATTTTGTCTTCATCTAAAGCATCACTAAATAGTACTACTTTATCTTTAGGATCTACATTATACTCCTTTAAGAAAGCAATATACATATCAGCTATTGCTTCTGGGTCACCAGAATCCTGTCTCATACCTCTGTAGTCACACAGTATAGCAGGTTCTAGTTTTATAGACTCTAAGTATGCTTCAGTAGTATATGTATCAATAAGAGCAATATGAAGACTCTCTTTGAATATATCTTTCCAATCACTAAGTATAGCACTTACAATATTATTTTCATTTGCTTGATCTCTAGTAGCAGCTTCAATACCCATGAATATCTCATGAGCCATAGTATCCATTGGGGTTATATCTAATTCCTTAGCAAGTAATAGATTACTAGTTTTAAGTTCACCTGCCATTGCCCACATTATATCATGTTGAATTGCTTTTGATGCTCTACGTCTTGTTCCATATTCTATTATAGTATCAAGTGGGACTTTATTTGCTTGTAATTTATTTATTTTACTTATTCCTTTTTGCAAACTATCGCTACCATCGAATCCTACGTTCTTATAATATAATTCACATATAGTAGACATTGCTATTGTTTCCCATAGACTAACTTTAGTCCAGGGTCCCTCAAAAGATAAGTTTAATTCTCCATTGTCTTCATACATAATATAATCAGGTAAAGAATATTCAGTTATAAAATCAAAGAATGATTCATCTACGTCTACAATATGTTCAAATAGAATTTTTTGTATATATTCTATTTCATTTCCACATAATACTAATCTTTTAGTGGCATCAAGCTCTTGTCTCAGTTCATGTATATCTACATATTTTAATATATTCTCTGAGCCTCTGTTCATTAAAGAAAAATTGGTCTTCATATTTCTAAATGGAGTACCATATAAATAATATAGCATAGTCCATTTATACATATCGGTATCAAGGAGACTTGTCACCATTTTTAAATTCCTTTATTTTTCTGAATATTGTAAGTATTGAAGGTATTTTTTGGGCATAGATGATCAATTGCAATTAGAGTTTTCATTTCTTTCTCCATAGTTTATCTATCTGTAGAAATATTTTATCAATTGTCTTACACTTAATAAATATCATAATACCCCTATATATTCAATTGGTATAGTTCGCGTTAACCATACGCCATTTTTAGGTAAATAAAATCTGTATCCCATATGTATCATTTGAGATGTATCTATCATTAATACTATTGGATCACCATGTCTACTTCCTACAATTGTAGCAGTATCAGTATCATCAGATAGATGCACCCAATCTCTTTTCATTGAGAGTAAACCTTCTTTTCTTATTTCTTTGTAGTTTTCAAGAGATGTTCCATGAAACAATATGGCTGGAGGTTTAGATTGATCTTTTTGAAAAAATCTATCCATTATGTACATTACTGCTAATCCTATTACTATCCATAATATTATATAAATTAATATCATAGTACAATTCCTTTGTATTGTGTACGTCGATATCTTTTCCAACATTTAGTATCTTTAAAATGTTGATTGTTATTTGTTTCTATTCCGTGCGGAAAACAAAATGGACATCCTCCAGTCTTTTCAACATTATATAATGCTGAAATCCGTCTACTTGATACATAACCAGTGAAGGTTTTACCCATTACTTTGAGTACTCGTTGATAACGATTCTTATGTAGAGCCATTTTATTCTTCCTTCGTGGTAGTGAACTATAGATCATTACTATGGGAATGCCGAGAGTCGAACTCGAACCCTATGTTTATGAGACACACATGCTAACCTTTACACCACATTCCCAGGAATATTTATGCCTAATTGTATTTAAAAAAATATAAGTTGGAGATGTCATGATGCAGTATAAAAAATCCTATACATATGGCTAATTATACCACCATCTCCATGAACATATATATGGCCAATACGTATGTTCCTTATATTTTAATTGATTTAGAACGTCATGACGCAATATAAAAAATCCTATACTTATGGCTAATTATATCACCGCTCCAAGGAACATACGTATGGCCAATACGTAGGTCCTTTATATATAGCAAGTTCTATTAATTTTATACCCCCACCTAGACTCGAACTAGGAACCGTCAAATTAGAAGTTTGATGCTCGATCCATTTGAGCTATAGGGGCATATATCTATAATATGTAATCAAGTCTATTACTACATTTCATCATAATATCTTCAATTAGTGGTTCTTCTCCTGGATGACCTATAAGATCATGAAGATCGAGTTCACCTATTAATTCATATAGAGCACCTACTTCATCATCAGTTAATACTACTTGTAAGTTATCAGGTATCATTAATTGCATTAGCATCTCTCTTTGTTATTTTTTTTCGTTTGTATGTTCTCTTTTGAGGCATAATCTGAGTCTCTGGCTTTCTGATCCAGAATTGTCTAATTTTAATTCTCTTCGGTTTCATACTTTTCCTATACCTTATGTGCTGGATCAGCTTTGTTTAAATAACGAGGTATCCATTCAATTATTACCTCTTTAAATTTTTCTCTTATTATATTGATGTTATCTGCTGTTTTCTGTACTTGTTCTCTGTTCCAGACTCTGTCTCCATTAACGCCGTTCTTGATCCAAGCAATCACGGTTTCAGAGTCAGTCTTCACAGTTATAGACATCTCTGCTGGGTCCCTATTAGCATTGTGCGCATTTTCCATAACATATGCAAGTGCACTTTCTACTGCAACTATCTCTGCTCTGTTATTCGTAGCTTCTTTTAAGTCTATTGAATGATATACATAAGGAATAACTATATCATCTCCATGAATATATATCCAGTGACATGCTGCTTTACCTGGATTGTTCCTACAACTTCCGTCTGTGTAAACAATTATCATTGGTCTATAGTATCCCCCAATAGTGAGAGAATACAAGTTCTAGTCCATTACTCACTATTATTCCTACTGGCCAAAAAATATAGTAATATTCATTAAAAAATATTAAAGGTCTCATTCTGATAACTCAAGTATTTCTTTAAAATCTTCAATTGGTTCTTGTCCTACATCACTAAATACTGCGGATCTATTAATTTTATCCATGAATGTTCTAGGTGACCAAGTATAATTGTATTCTGTAATACCAATTTCGTTATTATGTACAATTCCTTCATCATGTTTTTCCTGAATAAATTCTAATTGATGTGCACTTAAAGATATATCTATCTCTAGTGTTGTTATAATTTTATTAATAGTACAATGTTCTATTTCTGGATGATATTGTTCATCAGAAATTAAAATACCTACGGCACATTTATGTGTTATATCGTTTTCATCTATTTGCTGGTATCTACATGATGCGGCTTTTACATTATATCCAGGAAATGTCCCATCCTTTGAAGCGGTAGCTAATGCATCATAATATTCTTGTTTAGTCATAATTAGTCCTCTCTAATTTGATTATGTCGTACTGCGATATATTGAAGTTGAATACCGGGTAATGCTTCTGGTTGATCTAATTCAATAACAACTAGTGGTCCATGATCTGATTCAATCTCTATAACTATTAATCCGGTAATATCAAACGGTGCGATAGTACCATGAACATATGATGGATCAGCAGTTAGTGTAACTCGTTCTCCTGGTTCTATTGTCATAGTTCATATCCTAATGTTATAGTTTGTGAAGATGATATTAAATATTCTTCTCCAACTCTATTTTGAATTTCTCTTGCATTTTTACGTATTTGTATAGCTAAATCTGGATGACAGCGATCATATATTGTTAACTTAAGAGTTGCAAAGCATAAGAATCCTATTTTTAAATAGTCTCCATGCTCTTGTCTCCAAGTATCACAGTATACTACTCCTGTGCCTCCTGGAATACACATAAATAATCTTAATTTCATGATTCGGGCTCATTATTTGTTATAAGTTTAGCTTGATTAGCGATATGTTCAAATATTACAAATTCTGCTTTTTGTAACTTAAGTTCTGTTGCATCTTTTTCTGTTAATTGTTTTCCAGTAACAATTTTATTACACATTCTAATACAAAGATATTGATATTCGTCCTTACAATTAATATAATTACGTACCATATCTTCTAGAAATTCTTTAATTGTCATGATTATATTCCTTTTATTTCCTAATACGTTTCGTATAAATGATCTAATTACATCTTTTATTGTTTGAAATAGTTCATTTGTAAACTGTTCAATTGATTTGTCTTCTATAGGTTCTGCCATAATACTATCCCTTTTAATTAAGACCGTGGAGTTTGACCCCCACACAAGATCCTGCAAGATCCTGGACTCATCTAAGTCGTCTCAAGGATACCTGCGTATCCATGATAAGTAAGACCGCCAAGCAATACTTACCATATAGAGAGGGAGAGAATTGAACCCTCAGAATGGTCTCCACTAAGGGGTCATACCATTCTCTGCCATTCCTCTCTACTCTATTATTTAATATGTAGTAACAAAGGCTACTATTAGTCCTGGTTCTGCATTACTTATTTGAGCATACCACCTATCTTGATAGAAGCTCGTAAATGCCCATGTACGACCACCTACATCACCATCTGATACAATAGACCAATGAGTTAATGGAGCTAAAGGATCACGCGTTATATAGGTTGTTACAGCAGGTGGCTGTAACGGATCAATTCCTACTTCTATTGGTAGAAGAGCACGAGCTTTTCCATCATTATCAATGGTCTATCTTAATACTACTGTATTAGCTACTCCGTCTAATCCTGGAGGTCCTGTTGGTCCAGTATCTCCTTTACAGCTTATACTAATACATAATATTAACAATCCTACAATTGATAATAGTTTCATTGTTTTATTCCTTATAGTTATACTATTTCTTAAGTCCCCACCAACTTAATTTAATTCCGTTGTATAAGCAACGCTCACTTCTTAGACTTACTTCTTTACATCTAAATTAAGTTTAATATCCTGCTGATCTTTTAAAAGTTGTGCATCATTATTAATCTTATCTGTTATTTCTACTTGTTTTTTTACATCTTCTATCTTATCTAATATCTCTTTACTTTCCTCTTTCTTTTCTGCTAAAATATTGGTACCTCCTCTTCTTATTCGTGCAATGAATCCTCTACCTGTTGTAATCCAACAAAATATATGAAATGCAAAAAGTATTAATAGTAAATCGAATGTTCCCATGAATATCAACATTTTAATCTCCCTACGTTAAGTAGTCATCATACTTATATGGTACTTTATGTGGTACTATTAGGCCTTTTTATATTTTAAATGCCTTAAAACGCAAGAATGGTACCTTAAATTGCAATACAAACGATTCGCCGGGGGGGGGTTGAACATTCTACGTATGCCGGGATCCGTCTGGCTCAATCCCCATGTAGATCTTCCAACCGTTCTGACCATATATCCACCCCTCATATCCCGGTTCATCTCTGCGGTCACTGATGGATGGGATGAACTTGTCAATCGTATGCCCCTCGATACGGGACAGATAAAATTTCAGCGATTCCTTCTGTGCCTTATTCATCGTGCGACCCCCTTATCAGTCCAATAGTTCCGACAACATCTTATTGATTTCTGTGATGTTGATATTCTTGTCGTTATACCATTCCTCCCTTATTCCGGCGCTCGATGTCTTGCTTCCCTGCCCTTATCGGGTGTGGGATCTTTCACAAGGCCATAC
>Ga0209402_10002913_pt1 | contig 16722 bp, 16 predicted proteins | sample ArcticOcean_MG_C_3_FD_187437 | JGI IMG/M metagenome (GOLD analysis project Ga0209402, IMG submission 187437) | Marine microbial communities from western Arctic Ocean - ArcticOcean_MG_CB8_126 (SPAdes) (version 2) | ecosystem: Environmental > Aquatic > Marine > Oceanic | place: Arctic Ocean... | reverse complement strand
AGTCGGGCCCGGTCAACGAGCAGTGCGCATACGTGCCTTTACGAATGTCTCTGGACTCGGGTACGGGCCCCGACCCCATTTTTGTGCAAACAAGCGGATCTTGCGTGCTGACCTCCGAAGGGGGGGGTTTATTGCTTGGACGACGCGCGCACCCGCTACGCCTCGGTTGACGGACTCGGGCCGATCGCCTCGATCAGTGGTGGGGACAACCACACGTGCGGGCTTTCCGCGGGAGGGGCAGCGTGGTGCTGGGGATCCAACGGAGACGGCCGGCTGGGGGACGGCACCGCCGAGGGTCGTTCGGAGCCCGTAGCTGTAACCGGCGGTCACACATTTACCCAACTTGCCGTGGGAAGCGCGCACACCTGCGGATTGACCGACGTACGAGAAGTGTGGTGCTGGGGTACCAACCACCTCGGTCAAGCCGGCACTTCGATTCTCAGCGAGGCGTGGGCCCCCGTCAAAGTACACGGGCAGGACTGACCCATGCGCCTTCGTCCTGAAACCATCGGAACGCCGCTTCCTGGCTCCGACTGGATGTTGATCGCATCAGCCGCGGTGCTGCTCACTTTGGCGTATCCGCCTTTCCCGTTGGTGGTCCCTGCTTTCGTCTGCCTCATTCCGGCGGCGTTGCTCATTTTGCGGGGATCCCGCGAACCGAACGCGTGGCGGCTAAATTTGCACCAGGGATTCTGGTACGGGACCATCACCCACGGCGCGCTGCTCTACTGGCTGGCGGTAGCGTTCTGGGGGCACGTCAGTATCCGACGAAGAATGCCGTACCCGCATTCACCCGATAGTTGAACAGAAAGTTCAGGTCGAACGTCTCGTCTTCGGTGTTCCACTCCGTGATGTTACGCAAACCCAACCGATTCGTGAGCTGCAGGTAGTTTTGGGAGCGGATGATCTTGATGTCGAACAGCTCCGCGCCTCCGGCGGCGGGATCCGTGAGCCGACTATGGTCGAAGCGGAGGGTCTCCTGAAGCCGATCGAGAGGACGGAAGGTGCTGTTCACGTTCCAACTGAACTCCTCACCCATGAAGGGGCCGTCGAAGAAGATCTGATCGCCGAAGTGGACGTTTGCCCCGAACTGGTAACGGCGGTTGGCGTTCACGCTTCCGCCGACGGCAAACCGATTCTGCGTAAACTCGATGTCCTCGAACCGCTCCAGATCCCGGTCGAAACGAGCGTTGAAGCTGATGTTTCGGGCAAAAGAAAAGTTCACGCGAGTGCCGAGGTTTTCATCCTGGAGGGTGTCGTCAAAGTCGTACGTCCTCGCGTAGGTGAGCTGGGGCCCCCAGTCGATGAGCCACGTCTCAGGCCAGAAGCGATGTCCCACGTTGCTCTCGACCCGTCTGGTATCCCGGCGACGGACGAAGCCGACTTCGGTTTCGAACTCGGGTGAAATCTCGTAGCCCGTCAGGCCCCAAGTCCAAAACCGGCTCGACTGTCGGATTCCGGCTTGTAGCATGTGACCGCCAACTTGAGCCACGTCTAGATCCTTGAAGGAAGAGCGTACGGCTCTGAAGTCGGTGGCAATGGTCGGGCTCAGTCGGAAGTTACCATCGGCGCCGAACACCCGGCTGTAGCTATTCAAGAACTCCCGGTCGGTCAGGATGACGCCGACATTCGACTCCGCGTAGAGATCGTACCTTATTCGTCCGATCCAGGTCTGTGCGCTTTGGTCGAATGCCAAGTCGGAAGGATCGTCGACCTTTCCTGGCGCGATATCGTTGGCGGAGAGGACTCCGAGGGAGAACGCTCCGAGCTGACCCGTCATCTTCGCTCCGTAGTCGGGATCCACGATCGTGCGCGTGTGGACGAAGGTCACCGGCGCCTGAATGTTGAAGATTTCCGCGCCTTCCACGAAGAAGGGTCTGAGCTCGGAGAAGAACAGCGGGAAGCGTTGGTTGACCTCGATCTGTGGACGGTCCGACTCGATCTGGGAAAAATCGGGGTTGAGGGTGAAGTCGGCGGTCAGATCTGACGTCACGCCGTACTTGACGTTTACCCCCGCGTCGGGATCCGTCGTCCGATTCTTCGCTGGCCGGTTCTCCCTCGAAGGGGGACTGCTGCGTGAACTCGGTGATGTGGGCGGCCGTCGCCCAGACCTCGTCGTCCAGTACGCCGTCGATCGAGGGCGGAGTGTTCGTCCTCGGCAGGGTGACCCTCGGTCGTCCAGGGAGGAGGCCCAGCTCGGCGAGGCTCGGCTCGAGCGGAGTTTGTCCGGCAAGGGACGAGGGGGCCGTGGACAGAAGTAGAAAGAGCACAGAGGCCGCCGCGAGGCCGGCCCATCGTGGTTCAAGTCTCAAGGGAGTCTACCTAACGGGAATTAGGTGAATGGCAGCAAGGTGGGACGCGGATGGTCCGACACAATAAAATTGCTTGGCAAGCCCCTTCGCAACAGGGGAGAACGTCCCTACGACCCCACCGCGATGGCCACCCCGGTCTGGACCTTCCATAGGGCGGCGTAGATCCCGTCCCGGGCCAAGAGTACCTCGTGGGTCCCGAGCTCCACGATCCGCCCCCGCTCCAGTACGCAGATCCTGTCCGCGTTCCGAATAGTGGAGAGGCGGTGGGCGATGGCGATGGTGGTCCGGTCTTGGGAGATGTGATCGAGGGAACGCTGGATGGCCGCCTCGGTCTCGTTGTCCACGGCGCTCGTGGCCTCGTCGAGGATCAGGACGGGCGGATCCTTGAGGATGGCGCGGGCGATCGCGATCCGCTGGCGTTGCCCCCCGGAGAGCTTCTGTCCCCGCTCGCCGACGATGGTGTCGTAGCCTCGGGGCAGACTCATGATGAAGTCTTGGGCCTCTGCCAGCCGCGCCGCCTCCTCGATCTGGGCGTCCGAGGCGTCCCAGCTCCCATAAACAATGTTCTCCCGCACGGTGCCGTGAAAGAGGAACACGTCCTGGCTGACGAGGCCCATGGAGGCGCGCAGGTCCTCAAGCCGGATCTCCTCGATGGGAACGCCGTCGAGGGTGATGCGCCCGTTGCTCACGTGGTAGAGCCGAAGAAGGAGCTTGACCAGGGTGCTCTTCCCCGATCCTGTGGAGCCCACGATCCCCAGCGTCTCGCCGACGGGGATGGAGAGAGAGACTTCCGCGAGGACCGGGGCTTCCGCGAGGACCGTCGCTTCGGGCTCGCCAGCCCCTGCACCGGTCTCGCCATAGGCGAAGGTCAAATCCTCGATCTCGATAGCTCCGCGGACCTGGGCCACCGGGAGCGCGCGTCCCCCCGAACGGATCTGGGTGGGCGTGTCGAGGAGCGACATGACCCGGGTGGTCGAGGCCATGGCCCGCTGGTACTGATCGAGCGTCTCGCCGAGTCGTGTCAGGGGCCAGAGGAGCCTCTGGGTCATGAAGACGAGCACGCTATAGGTACCGACCGAGAGCGCGCCATTCACCGTCTCCATCCCGCCGTAGAGGAGGGTGGCCGTGAAGCCAAAGAGGATGACCACGCGGATGAGGGGGACGAAAGCCGCGCTGACGCGGATGGCCCGCCGGTTGGCGTCCCGGTACGCCCCGCTCTCCCGTTCCACCTGTCCCACCTCGTACAGCTCGGCCGTGTAGGACTTGATGGTGGTGATGCCCCCCAGGTTGTTGGCCAGCCGCGCATTCAGGAGCCCCACTCGCTCACGCACCTCGGCGTAGTACGGCATGAGAATCCGCTGGAAACGAACGGAGCCCCAGACGATGAAGGGCATGGGGAGGAGCGACATCCACGCCACCGAGGGGGCCAGGACGATGAAAGCCCCTCCGATGACCAAGATGGTCGTCGTCAACTGGAGGAGCTCGTTGGCGCCGATGTCGAGGAAGCGCTCGAGTTGGTTGATGTCGTCGCTCAGGATGGACATGAGGCCCCCCGAGCTCCGCTCTTCGTAGTAGGCCAGCTCCAGATCCTGGAGATGTCGATAGGCGTCGATCCTCAACTCGTGCTCGACGGTCTGCGCCAGGTTCCGCCACAGGATCCCATAGGCGTACTGGAAAGCCGACTCCAGGAGCCACACCGCCAGCGTGATTCCGGACAGGAAGAGGAGCTGATCCCAGACCTCCACCACCCCGAATCGGGTCAGGAACGACGCCTCCCGCTGGACGATCACGTCCACGGCGGCACCGATCAGGACCGGGGGGCCCAGATCGAAGATCTTGTTCAGGACGGAGCACACCGAGGCCAGCCACATCTGCCCCCGATGGGGCGCGGCGTAGCCGAGGAGGCGTCGGAGAGGTCGGGGGTCAGGGTTGGTCACGGGACGCTCTTTGTTCTTGTGCAGAAAGCTCAGCGTTTTCGCCGCACATATAACGTCTTCAGGACCGTCGCCACCACTTCGTCCTGCTCGTCCAGGACCTCCAGCGTCCACTGAGGCAAGTGTTTGTCGCCGTTCGCCGTCGCAGCAAGAATCGCCTCGACCTCAGCATCGGTGATGCAGATGGCGGCCCGCACCGTGCCCACGCCGGGCTTTCGGAACTTGCTGTTCGCCTCGATGTCCCAGACCACATAGTCAGGGCCCAGACGTCGCATGAGGAGGATCATCAGGTGCGGATCGACCATCGAGTAGAGGCTCCCCCCGAAGTGAGTCCCAACGAAGTTCACGTTCCGCTCTGTGAGCGGCATCTCGACGTGGATTTCGCTCGCGTCGGCGGCGATGTGCGTGACGACCACCTCGGCGCCGGCGTAGGGCGGATAGGCGCGAAGGCGGGCCTTCACGCCTTCCGGATTCCAGCCGTCCTCGGTCATCGTGTGTCTTGGGTCATGGCCTATGTCATGTCTCGGGTTGTGGCCATATGATCTCCTCATGAGGTGGTTCGCGCCACAGCACTTCACGCGGCGATTGGGTCTCAGGAGGAAAGAGAATGCCAGCTGGTCCGGGTAACACGGCTCGCCCAACCGCAATGCTTCAATCGGTGTGGCGACTGCTCTTGGCGGGCCTTTTGGTCGGGGTATGCGCCCTCGGAATGGTCGCTGAGCGGGTCGGTGCGCAAGAGCCCGAACCGATCGAAGCCGGTCTCGCCCCGGCGCGACTGCCTTACGCTCCGGGCATCGACGTTCTGCACTACGACTTCGAGCTGGCCCTATCCGAAGGTGACGAATCGATCCTCGCGCGAGCCCGCGTGCGCCTGGCCCTGGTCGAGCCGCTTCCCGAAGTCATCGCGCTCGATTTAACGGGGCTCGCTGTGGACGCGGTGAGCCTGGACGGCCGCGACGTGGAGTTCGAGCTGGCGGAGGGTCAGCTCCGGATCGCACGGCCCGCCGATCGAAACGCCGGCGAGCTGACCCTCGACATCCGCTACCACGGAACCCCCGACGACGGGCTCATCGTGAGGAACACCCTGCACGGCCGGCCCGCGGTTTTCGCGGACAACTGGCCCAACCGGACGCGGTTCTGGTTGCCCACGGTGGACCACCCCTCCGACAAGGCGACAGTGCGGTTCACCGTACACGCTCCGGAAGCGTGGGAGGTCGTGGCCAACGGCCGCTTGGTGCAGGAGCCCTTTGCAGCGAGAACGAACGCGTTGGGCGAGGGCCCGGACCGCATGACGTCGATCTGGGAGACCGCCGTGCCGATCTCGCCGTACAACATGGTGATCGGCGCCACCGAGTTCGTGGTCGACATCATCGGCACCGCGGCGTGTGGCCGGGCGCCGCTGGCCACTCGCCCCGACGGATGCATCGAAGTGACCTACTGGGTCTTCGCCCCCGACGTGGCAAACGCGTCCCGAAAGTTCGCTCGAGCCGACGAGATGGTGGACTTCTTCTCCCGAACCATCGGTCCCTTCCCTTTCGCGAAGCTGGCCAACGTCCAGTCCGCCACCCGGTTCGGCGGCATGGAAAACGCTTCGGCCATTTTCTACTCCGAACGGAGCGTCGCCAGTGACCCCGACGAAGGTGTGGTCGCGCATGAGATCGCCCATCAGTGGTTCGGGGACGCCCTCACTGAAGCGAGCTGGTCGCACCTTTGGCTGGCCGAGGGGTTCGCGACCTACTTCGGCAACCTTTTCTTCGAGCGGGTCGAGGGCGTCGAAGACTTCCGGGCGCGGATGGAGGACGACCGACAGATCTACATGCGGTCAAACGTGACGGGCCAGCCCATCGTTCGAGAGGAGGCGCGCCTGTTCGATCTACTGAACCGAAACAACTACGAGAAGGGCGGCTGGGTCCTTCACATGCTTCGCGGTCTGGTGGGCGAAGACGCCTTCACCGCTGGAATTCGTGAATACTACCGGCGCTACCTGCACCAAGTGGTCCTCACGGAAGATTTTCAGAACGTGATGGAGGAGGCCTCGGGGCTGGATCTCGACGGGTTCTTCCGGCAGTGGCTCTTCGAGCCCGGCTATCCGGTGCTCGAGATTTCCAGCGAGTGGGACGAGGCGGGTCGGCAGTTAGTGCTCACGATCGACCAGGTGCAGGACCCGGCCTGGCCGACTTTCCGCTTTCAGACAGACGTGGAGATCGCACTTTCGACGGGCACGACCCGCACACGCGTGGAGGTCTCCGAGAGGCGTTCGGTGATTCGGATCGAGGCCGCCGAGAGACCGAGCCGCCTGCTCCTCGATCCGGATGGGTGGCTCCTGAAGGACGTCGTACCATAGCGCCCATGGACGTACAGATTTTCGGGGTGAACAACAGCGCCAACACCCGCAAGGCTTTGCGCTTCTTCAAGGAGCGGCGCATCCACGTCCACTTCGTGGACTTCAAGATCCGTGGCCCCTCCAAGGGTGAACTCCGTCGTTTTGTGGACAAGCTCGGGGTGGACGCCGTGATCGACCGCGACACAAAGCGGTTCCAGGCGTTGGGCCTGCAGGCGGCGCACTACGGTGCCGACCGGTGGATCGAAATTGTGATGGACGAGCCGCTCATCCTCCAACTACCCCTCGTGCGTTGCGGCCAAAACGTGACCGTGGCGTTCGATGACGGGGAGTGGAAACGTTGGCTCGCCGGATGACCGAGCCTCCGGGAACCCAAACAGGCGATGAACCGATGAACGAGCGAGAAAAGGCTCTGGCGCCGTCGGGGTGTGATGAGATACGCTGCGGGATGAAGACCACGCAAAGGTCCCGTCCGTCGATCGCTCGCTACGCTGCATTGGCGGCGATCGGCGCCCTCTTCGTGGGAACGCTTCCCCTCGATGCGGAACTACCCACGGCTCAAATGCCGCCCGCGAGTGAAATCGACGCCGTGTTCGCCGAGTACAATGTGCCCGGTTCCGCCGGATGCGCCTTGGGCGTCTCCCGCGACGGCGAGCTCGTGTATGAGAAGGGATACGGATACGCGAACCTCGATTGGCACATCCCCGTCACACCCACCACGGCCTTCTACGTGGGCTCGGTCGCGAAACAGTTCACCGCGGCGGCGATCGCCCTGCTGGCCCACGAAGGGAAACTCGATCTCGACGACGAAATTCGAGAGTACCTGCCCGAGATGCCGGTCCGGGACCCCGCGATCACCATACGTCACATGATACACCACATGAGTGGTCTGCCTGACTTGTGGCTCGTGATGCGGCGCAACGGCCACCCGACTGCGGATCTATTCACCCGCGAACAAGCGCTCGAGCTACTCGCTCAGCAAGAACTCGCTTTCCCGCCGGGGGACCAGTTCGAGTACTCCAACGGCGGATACTTCGCGCTCGGGATGATCGTCGAGCGGGCGAGCGGAACATCGTTGCGCGAGTATGCGGCTGAGAAGATCTTCGGACCGCTGGGGATGACGGACACACATTACCACGACGATCCAACGCACATCGTTGCACGCCGCGCGCTGAGTTACCAACTCAGGGAGCCGGGAGGTCCTGGGATCGAAGGAAAGTACTTCCAGAGTTATCAGGGTAATTTTGCCCTACCAGGACCCGGGGGCCTCTACACGACGGTCGAAGACATGCTACAGTGGGAGCGAAGTTTCTTGGACAATCGACTGGGCGGGCCGGACTTCATGGAAGTGACACACACCAACGGGATCCTCAACAGTGGAGAGGTTCTGAATTACGCCTTCGGCCTCCGGGAAGACGAACGAGGTGGACTCAGAACCGTCGGCCACGGCGGGGCGTACATGGGATTCCAGGCCATCTACCATCGCTTCCCCGAGCAACGTTTTGCCACGTGGGTGTTTTGTAACTCGGGTCGGATCAGTCCTAATACACTCGCACTCCGGGTGGCGGATCTGTTCCTGGCGGAAGAGATGGGGCACTGGGGCGAGTGAGAACCCCAAAAGAGTGAGACCCATGCGAGGTATCCCACGAGCGGCCACGATCCTGAAGGGGGTCACGGGTCTCTCGGTCAACGGCCTGTTGGTCACGGGCCTCTTGATCACGACACCTCGTTGGGTCGAGGCTCAGCAGCTGGCGACCGACGACCCTGTCCTCCACGGCATATGGGACGAGGCGATGAACAACTCCTCGATGGAGAGTCTAGCGCAGGCGTTGCTCGACTCCATCGGCCCGCGCTTGACGGCCTCACCCGGCATGGAGGCGGCTCAGGCCTGGGCCGTCGATAAACTTCGGAGCTGGGGCATCGATGCCCGCACTGAGCCTTACGGTACGTGGGAGGGGTGGGCGCGGGGCCCCAGTCACGTTGATCTGATCGCACCACGCGTACGTTCGCTCGAAGGCAGGATTCTCGCCTGGAGCCCCGGTACGGGTGGAGTTCCCATCGAGGGCCGCGTGACGTACCCGCCCGCGATGGTCTCGCCGGCGGATTGGCGATCCTTTCTCGGCACGGTGGCCGGCAAGTGGGTCATGCTGTCGGCCCCTGAACCGACGTGCAGGGCCAACGAACAGTGGTCGGAGTTCGCCATGCCGGGGTCGGCCCAACGGATGGCCGAAGAGCGGTCGGCCGCTCAACAGGTGTGGAACCGAAGCTTGCGGGCGACCGGCTCGCAAACCCGAGCGCGGCATGCCGAGCTCGAACAGGCCGGAGCGGCGGGCATCATCTCATCGCGGTGGCCCGGGTCGTTCGGCACAACCCGGGTGTTCGACGCCTACAACCGTGAGACGCCCACCTTCGAACTGTCGTGTGAGGACTACGGACTCGTGTATCGCCTCGCCGCCAACGGCCAGGAGCCGGTGCTACGCTTGACCGCGGAAGCGGAAAACCGTGGTGAGGTGCCGGTCTTTAATGTCATCGGTGAGATCCCCGGAACGGACTTGCCGAATGAGTACGTCATGCTTTCGGCGCACTACGATTCCTGGGAAGCCGGCTCGGGTGCGACCGACAACGGAAGCGGCTCGCTTCTAATGCTGGAGACGATGCGGATCCTCCAGGCCGTATATCCGAACCCAAGGCGCACGATTCTCATCGGGCTGTGGAGCGGTGAAGAACAAGGCCTCAACGGCTCACGTGCCTTCACCGAGGATCACCCCGAGGTCGTCGACGGGCTACAGGCGTTGTTCAACCTTGACAGCGGCACAGGTCGGATCGTGACCCTCGCCGCACACGGTCTCATGGAAGCCGGAAGCTCGCTCGCCAAGTGGTTGTCCCACGTGCCCGCCGAGGTGTCTACAGACGTTGACCTCGACGTCCCCGGAAACCCGGGCCGTAGTGGCTCCGACTACGCGTCTTTCGTGTGCCACGGCGCACCGGCCTTCGCTCTGGGTGCGCTCTCCTGGGACTATAGCTCGCACACCTGGCACACACACCGCGACACCTACGACAAGCTCGTTTTCGACGATCTGAGAAACAACGCGGTCCTCACTGCAACCCTCGTCTACATGGCCTCCGAGGACCCCGACCGAGTCAGCCGGGAGCGCAGGACCGTGATCCCAGGCCGAGGCGGTCGGCCGGGGCAGTGGCCCACGTGTTCGCCGGCGAACCGCAGCTCTCCCAACGGCCCGCCACGATGACGTCCGACCCTCGTCTTCCGGTGACGCCCGAACCTTCCCTTCCGGTGACATCCAACCCCCGCCCTACCCTGACCCCCAACGACCGTCTCCGTCGAAGCGCTGTCCAGATGGCGCTCGGCGGCTTGGTCCTGTTGGTCCTGTTCGTGATGATGAGCAGGGCCTCCACCAGAGGGACCGGATCCGCGAACACGGGAAGCGAGGAGGCGTCCGAGGCGTTCGAGCCGGCAGCCGCCCCTACCTCTGCGCGCCCAGCCGGAGCAGCCGGGGACTCCGCTAGCCAGGCCGTTGGCGGCACCGCCGCAGGCAGCGTGCAGAGGCCCGACCCGCGGGACGGAGCCACACGCGCCGACGGCTGTTTCCGATCCGGGAGCTCCAACACAGAGGTGCGGGCCGTGATGGGAGCGCCCGACTCGGTCTTTTTTGGCGAATGGAGGTACGGACAGTCCAGCGTTTCGTTCGGGTATGGCGTCGTCCTGGACTACGAGAACCTGAGTGACAATCTGAAACTGTGCTGAAACGGTCTCGAGTCGGAACCGGCCGTGGTCCCCCGCTAGAAAACCGGCTCCGGCATCGCCAGTAGAGCGCCGTACAGGTCGATGGCGTACCAGAGATTCGCGATCCGAAGGTTTTCGTCCGGGGCGTGCTGGTTGTTGTCGTGATTCGCGACGGGCACGATGATCGCCGGCTTTTGAGCGACTTCCGTGAAGAGGCTCAGGGGAAGCGTGCCGCCCATGCCGGGAGCGATCACGAGCGATCCGGGCCCGAACGCGCGGTCCGCAGCGGCGCTCGCGGCCCCCATGATGTTCTGAGCGAACGGATTCGACATGGAGGTCCTCGCCGCGACCGATCCGCCGCCCCCGGTCACCTTCGCGATTTTGGGATAGAGCAGCCGGGTCTCCATGTCGGGATCTTCGGTCACCACGTGGAAACCCTGGCTCTCGATGTGGCCGATCACGGGGCTACGCATGTGCGCCGGGTCGTTCCCTTTCACGAGCCGGATACCGAGCGCGGCCACCGCAGTATTGGGGATCACGTTACGAGCGAGCGAGCCGGTATTGCCGCTCGTGATTCCCCGGACGTTCAGCGCGGGGACCAAAAGGCGTTCGGGCAGGGTCTCAGGCTCTCCTTCGGTGCGTACGAGGCCAAGCTCTTGCTTGAGTTGCCCATCCCACTCGGGCATCCCCTCCAGGGCAGCTCCTCGTCACCGATGGGCTCCACCGTGTCGTACCAGCCCTCGACGAGGACACGCCCGGTTTCATCCTTCATGGAGGAAAGAAGTCGAGCGAGAATATTGCCGGTGTCCGGCGCCCAATTGCCGTAGTGACCGGAGTGGAGATTCCTGGTCGCGCCGTACACGGTGACCTCCATCCCCATCGCTCCACGGACGCCGAATAGGAGTTGCGGCCGGCCACTCGGATGCGCGGGGCCATCGAAGAAGAGCCAGATGTCGATGTCCTCGACACGGTCGCTCCAGCGCTCCATGTACTCGCCCAGATGGGGTGATCCAGCCTCCTCCTCCCCGTCCAGGAAGAAGATCAAGTTGGACGTCGGCGCGATGCCCGCTTCGTTGAAGGAGCGGAGCACCGTAAGGATCGCCGCGATGGGCGCTTTGTCGTCCCCGGCCGAGCGGGCGTAGATTCTCCACTCCGGATCGACCGCCTCACCATCCTCGGGGAACGGTCGCGCCTCCCCTCCAGCCTCCATGGCGGCTGTATAAAGCGTCGGCTCGAAAGGAGGATGGGTCCAGTTGGCCGGATCCACCGGCTGGCCATCGTAGTGGACGTAGATCCCGAGCGTTCGTGTGGCTCCGGGTACCATCAACTCGCCGTACACGATCGGAGGCGCACCGTCGATCTCGAGAAGCTCCGAGTCTACGCCGACGGACACGAGTTCATCGCGGATGTAGGCGGCGGTGCGGCGGATATCCTCCGCGTCACTCGCGCGGTTCGGATAAGAGAGCATCTCGGTGAAGTCCCGGACGATCGAGACCTCGTTGGCCTCCCGGAAGGCGCGCGCTACCGCGGGGCCGGATTGAGCCACGAGAGGTAACGGAAGCAGGGCGAGCAGCGCCCCAAATGCGTTGAACCTGAAGGAGGCGACAAGAGTTGTCATCGGTTTGCCTGGGTTTCGGGTGCGGCGTACGGAACTCCTGTGCGTTAATCCCTGGACGATGCGAGGGGCCCGATTGATTCGCAAATCGACTTACCGTCTTCGGCGAGCCGACGCAGAAAGGGCGCGGGCTCCAGTGCAGGGTCATAGACCTCCGAAAAGCGGTCCAGATCTTTCACGACGTTGCGGAGTCCGATCTGATCCGCGTAGTACATCGGTCCACCGCGATAGGTGGGCCACCCGTACCCGTACACCCAGATCACGTCGACGGCGGAAGCGCTCGACGCGATGCCCTCGTCGAGGATTTTCGCCGCTTCGTTCACCATCGCGTAGATCATTCGCTTGAGCATGTCCTCCTGCGGGATCTCCCGGCGCGTGACACCCGCACGCTCCGAGACGCCTCGAATGATTTCTTCGACCTCTGCGTTGCGAATGGGCGATCGGCTACCGTCCCGGTAGTCGTAGAAGCCCCCTCCAGTCTTTTGGCCCCGCCGACCTCGCGTACAGAGTTGGTGTCGAATATTCGTTTCGGGGTCGGGAGTCTCGTCTCCTAACCATCCGATATCCAACCCCGCCAGATCGTGCATCTCGAACGGGCCCATGGGGAAGCCGAAATCGAAGAGCACTTGGTCGATCTCCTTGGGCATCGCGTTCCTCAAGAGCAGATCGTCGGATTGCCTCATGCGCGCCGAAAGAATTCGATTGCCCACGAATCCGGGACAGACGCCCACGACAACGGCGACCTTTCCGATATCGGCCCCGAGTTTTAGGCAAGTCGCGACCACCTCTTTCGACGTCTCGTCCCCGCGTACGACTTCAAGCAAGCGCATGACGTTGGCCGGGCTGAAGAAGTGCAACCCGATCACATCCTTTGGGCGAGAGGTCACGGCCGCGATCTCGTCGATGCTCAGATAAGAGGTATTGGACGCCAACACGCAGCCCGGCTTACAGATATGGTCGATCGTCTCGAACACCGACTTCTTGAGATCCATGTCCTCGAAAACAGCTTCGACCACCAGATCGACACCGGACAGTGCTTTATAGTCCAAGGATCCCGTGAGCAAAGACATCCGTGTCTTCACGTCCTCATGGGTGATACGACCCCGCTCGGCGCTTTTGGCGTAGTGGGTCTCGATCACTCCAATCCCGCGATCCAGGGATTCCCGGGTCGCTTCTAAGAGGGTGACGGGGATGCCCCTGTCGAGAAAGTTCATCGAGATTCCGCTGCCCATGGTTCCCGCTCCAATCACACCCACCGCGTTGATTTCCCGCACGGGCGTATCACTGGGCACATCGGGTATTTTTTTGGCCTGCCGTTCGGCAAAGAAAAAATATTGCTGTGCTTTAGCCTCCGGACTGCTCTGACACTCGACGAAAAGCTCGCGTTCGTATGTGAGAGCATCGTCGAAGGATAGACGAACCGCGGCTTCCACCGAGCGGATGATCGCCTCCGGCGCCTTGAACCCACGGGTTTTTAGAGCAATGGCCTGACGACATTTTTCGAAAATAGCGGGGTCCTCGCGGGCACTCTCCAGTTCGTCATCTAAATCACGAATTCGGACGAAGGGTCGCTTCTCACGGACCACATCGTTCGCAAACCTCATCGCCGCGGTCAGAAGATCCCCATGGGCGACCTCGTCCAAGAGGCCTCGGGCGAACGCCTCGGAAGCCGAAATGGGTGTGCCCGACGTCATCATCTCCAAAGCCTTCGCCACACCCATCACCCGGGGAAGGCGAACCGTGCCTCCCGCGCCCGGGATGATGCCCAACTTCACTTCGGGTAGACCGAGCGTCGCGGACGGAACCGCCACCCGATAGTGACATCCCAGAGCGGTCTCCAACCCGCCGCCGAGTGCGGTCCCGTGAATCGCCGCGATCACGGGTTTGGACGCTCCTTCGAGCTTTTCGATCAAGCTCGAAGGAGTGGGTGCGTCGGGAACGTCCGGATTGGCGAACTCGGTGATGTCCGCACCCGGGAAAAACGTCTTGCCTTCGCAGTGAATCACTACGGCCCGCACGTCCGCGTCGTGTTCCGCCTCGCGCAGGCCGTCGACGAGTCCCTGTCGAACGTGGTAGCTCATGGCATTCACCGGAAGGTTGTTCACAGAGAGGACGGCAACCCCGTCTTTCACCTCATATGAGACAGATCGGCTCATCTTTTTCATTTGTAATCCTCTCGAAACAAACCGGTGAGATGCGTCCGTGGGGGCTTTGGGGGTGGGACGTATTCTACACCCACTCTCGCAGAGGTCTACGCTTCGACTCCGGGGCCGCTTGCAGGCCGACACGGGTCGAGCGCATGTTGTGCGCCATGGTCCTCTCCACCTGCGAAAGAACAGACGTACCCAGGACCCGACGGGCTATCAGGACCCGATGGCTTATTGGGCACCGGCTGTGGACGCTTTCTCGTCCGACCGTCCTCGTCATCCTGTGGGCGGTGGCCGTTCTGTGGGCGGTGGCCGTCGGATCGGCGTCCCCCGCCGACGCGCAGGTGAGTGAAGAACGTGCGGTGATCGCGGCGGCCCAGGCCGTCTTCGACGCCATGAAGGCCCTCGATCCTGAAGCGCTTCAGGACTCCATGGTCCCCGAGGGTTTCCTCATGGCCGTCGGATTCGAGACCACACGACGCACTACCCGAGACGACTTCGCTTCGCGCCTGGCGGGCCAAACGCGACCTATGTTCGAACGTATGTGGGATCCGGAGGTCCGGATCGACGGGCCGATCGCTACGCTCTGGGCCCCGTATGACTTTTACCGTTCACTGGAGTTCAGCCACTGCGGGACCGACGTATTTCAACTGGCCAAGACGCCGGAGGGCTGGAAGGTCGTCATGTTGAGCTACACGGTGCAAAGTCCGCCGGACTGTAGCACCCACCCCGAAGGCCCGCCGACGGACTCGGGTCCGTAGCCTCTAAGACGCACTCCACGACTCAACCCCTCCCGTTTATCTTACGCTCGCGCGAGTCCTCCGCTCCGACACCCTCAACCAACACTCTATGACTCCGGCAACCCATCTCACGCCTTTACGGCACCACGGGCTCGCGCTGTTCATCGCCCTCGTTGCGGCTTTTCCTCTACCAACTTCGGGCCAAGTCAACGTTGAGGGGCTCCGGCGGGACGACCCCCCACTCGGCTACTCGGGAACCGTGGGTGGCGATCTAGCCATCCGGACCGGAAACGTGGACTTGCTTCAGTTGGGTCTGAACGCCCGTTTGTACACAGTGACGGAGTCCATGACCCGGCTCATCGTAGGCAACGGAGGGCTCGGTTTACTCAGCGGGAGCCGCTTCGCATCATCGGGTTTGCTCCACTTCCGCCAGACCTATCAGGCCGAGGGTCCCTTCTCTCCAGAGTGGTGGGGGCAGTTCAACTACGATCGACCTCAAATCCTCGACCTCCGGGCGGTCACAGGAGCGGGAGTCCGAACCTCCTTCGCGAGCGGGGATTGGGGACAATTCGGTATGGGCGCCGGGCTCATGGCGGAGCACGAGCGACTGGACCTCGCCGAAACCGCGGTGCACGACAGCAACACCACGTTTATCCGGGGGACCTATTTCCTTACTCTACGGTTGGTGCCGAACGAGAATCTCTTGATCACATCAACGATCTACATACAACCGACGGTCAGCGACTGGGGGGACGTCCGCGAGCTCGTGAACTTGAGGCTCGCTTCCTCGATAACGGACGAGCTGGACCTCACGGTTTCGTTCGATCTCCGCTACGACAGCAGACCTCCAGATGGGATCGACGCGTTGGATACGAGTCTGCGGACCGGGCTGAGATACACGTATTGAGGGGTTAGGCCTGGCAGCCACGCACAGCGATGGCCACCTGCGGTCTTTGGTATGGCCGGTGCCGCAGGTCACCTAGGGCGGCCGGAAGCCTGTCGTTACTGGACGCGGGCCGCCCCAATGGCGACCGGCGCCCCATCAAGATTCCACGCCGGATAGATGTCGATACCGAGGTGCGTCAACGCCGTCACCGCGACGTCGACGATATTGGGCGTAGTCTCGATCGGTTCTGGCACAACCGAAGGACCGTGAGCGAGGAAAAAGATCGTCCGTTCATTGTCGGAGTCCCCACCGTGTCCCCCCTCATCGTTACGCCCGTGGTCGGTGGCCACGAGTACGAGCCAGTTCTCGTCCGCGTAAAAGGGGCGCGCTTCAATAGCGGCAACGAGGCGACCGACGAGTGCATCCGCCACCTCGATAGCCGTCTCGTACTCTGGAGCGAACGTACTGGTGGCGTGCGCGACTTCGTCCGCGTCGCCGATGTACACGAACGCCGCGTCGACGTCTCCATGCTCCAGTCGATCCACGGCGGCGGCGACCGATAACGAATCCGCCCGGTGGTACCCCTCTACGGCGCCGTCGAAGAAGACCAACTCGTCGATCGCGTCGCTGAACAGTGGACCGCCCGATTCGGTCGAGCCGAGGGGCGCCCAGTCGACCGCCGCGAACGTGGTGAAGCTCGAGTCCACTTGTTCGAGCCGGGTGAGAAAGTCCGGGTACGTCGCGTAGTCGTTTCCAGTGAAGTTGTTGCTGTCCACGAGGTGTTTGTCCGTGCGCGCCCCGGTGAGCATGCTCGACCACCCCGGGCCGCTCATGGTCCGCACGTTCGTGCGGGCTCGGTCGCTGAAGAAACCCTCAGCGATGAGTTTGTCGATGTTGGGTGTCTCGGCTGACGTGCCCCCAGATGTGGTACCACTTCCTATGTTAGGCTTTGAGGCCCCGGCGGTCCAAGAAGTTGGGGCATTCTAAGGAACCAAGGTGATGGTT
>Ga0209402_10002911_pt1 | contig 16751 bp, 13 predicted proteins | sample ArcticOcean_MG_C_3_FD_187437 | JGI IMG/M metagenome (GOLD analysis project Ga0209402, IMG submission 187437) | Marine microbial communities from western Arctic Ocean - ArcticOcean_MG_CB8_126 (SPAdes) (version 2) | ecosystem: Environmental > Aquatic > Marine > Oceanic | place: Arctic Ocean... | reverse complement strand
GGAGCATTCCGACAGGCCATATCCTTCGACCAGTCGACAACCGGTCAGTTTTTCAAAACGGGTCTTCACATCTAATGGCAAGGGAGCGCCACCGGAAATACAAAAAGAGATGGAGGATAAGTCGTATTTGTCTAGCTTAGGGGCATCGTTGATCGACGTGTAGATCGTTGGTACGGCTGGAAACAGAGTGGGGCGCTTGTTATGGATGGCTTTCAGCGTCTGATCGCGGTCATAGCGCGGCAGCAGGATCATTTCCGCCCCAGCCGCGACTGCAAAATTCATGACGCTAGTCATGGCGAATACGTGGAAGAGTGGTAGAACGCCGAGTATTTTCTCCTCGCCTGGACGGAGATCGGGAAACCAGTGCAGCATTTGCGAGACGTTTGCGGCCAGATTGGCGTGGCTGAGCATCGCTCCTTTGGGGGTGCCAGTCGTACCACCGGTGTACTGTAAGACAGCGGTGTCGGTTGGCTCGACTGGTGTTGCCGGTTCGTTACCATCATTGTCAATCAGTGTGTCAAAGTGGATGTGCTGATCATCCGTTGGAATCGCTGCGATCTCTTTTCTTTTTAAGAGACGAAACAAAAATCTTTTCACGCCGGGAAGTATCCCCGCCATGGGGCAGACAATGATGCGATTTAATCCGGTTTGTTTCAGCATGGCGCCGACTTTGGGATAAATCAGTTTGAGATCCATCGTCAGCATGATTTCGGTGCTGCTGTCGTTAATCTGAAAGGCGAGTTCCCGCTCTACATAAAGTGGATTGAAATTCACTACCGTACCGCCAGCTCGCAGAATGGCGAAATAACCAATCACGGCATAGGGCGTGTTGGGCAAGCACAACCCGACGCGTGTTCCTTTCTGGACACCCAGGTTCTTGAGCCCCTGCGCTGTACGTGCGACCAGTGTGTTGAGTTCCTGGTAGGTTGTTTTACGGCCCAGGAAATCGATGGCCAATCGGGCGCCGTGCCGCTGGGTCGTGTTTTCAAGATAGGTAATGAGCGGGCGCTGATCGATAGTGCCTGACCAGTCAACGTCAGCAGGATAGTGTGCGACCCAAGGCCGGTGGGTAGTGTCGGTCATGAAAGTTAGGGTGACTCCGAGGCAGGGTTAAGACGGCTTTGAATATTACCCTTCGTGTGACGAGGCTGTCACAGTGGGTGCTGTGCCCGTTTTGATGGAGATTGCTGTTGATGAGCAATATGTCGATAATACTAGACATATGGACGAGAAAGCAGCAATCGCAGCATTCGGTGCGCTGGCCCAGGCCAGCCGTTTGCGCGCATTTCGCTTATTGGTGGAGCGGGGGGAGAGCACAGTGCCCGCGGGTGAAATTGCTCGCGAACTGGGCATTCCACACAATACGATGTCTGTCCACCTTGCGGTATTGACGCGCAGCGGTCTCCTCGATTCGCATCGTCAGGGCCGTTCCATTCGTTACGGCCTTAATGTTGATGGGATTAAAAGCGTATTGCGATACCTGATTGACGATTGTTGTGGGGGACACCCCGAGTTGTGTGGTCCGATAGCTAAACTGTTGGATCCGGCGATGCCTCCCCGGATGAAAATCGATGACCCGTGCTGAGCTTGCCAGAAGACTAAGCGCTGAAGCGATTGGCACGGCATTCCTGCTGGCAACAGTAGTCGGTTCGGGAATCATGGGGGAAACGCTGTCAGGTGGTAACGATGCGGTGGCATTGCTTGGCAATACCGTTGCGACGGGTGCCATACTGGTGGTGTTGATTCTGGTATTTGGTGATGTTTCTGGTGCGCATTTTAATCCAGCAGTAACCATGGTCTTTCTCATTCGGGGTGAGATCAGTGGCGCGGTCGCCTTGGCGTACGTAGTGGTTCAGGTAGCGAGTGCGTTGGTGGGGACGTGGGCGGCCCATTTCATGTTTGAAGAGGTCCTCATGCAGTTCTCGACCAAGCCTAGAACCGGTCTGTCTCAGTGGTTCTCTGAAGCCGTTGCCACGTTCGGTCTGGTGATGACCATTCTTGGGACGTTGCGATGGCGACCCGATCGAGTGCCATATGCGGTAGGTCTTTTCATTACTGCGGGTTATTGGTTCACTGCATCCACTTCTTTTGCCAACCCAGCCGTCACAGTAGCTCGCGCGTTTACGGATACTTTCAGCGGGATACACCCACCTCACGTGCCCGCATTTATTGTGGCTCAGTTAGTCGGTGCAATGCTTGCTGCAGGAGTGATGGGTTGGTTGCTTCGTCGACCAGCGGTTAGTGAATAGTGTTCTGTTGCGAACCGACTATGCGCACGGGACCCAGTGACCATGCGATCATCGCCTGATGGCAGATCACGCAGAGGCTTGCAGGGTGGGGTTCCTTGGTTGGCAATGTCGACTGAGACAATGGGCGATTCGTGAGGAAGGCGGGCGGCCCTCGGCAGGTATGCGTCCGGATATCTGGTTGTCTGGAGTTAGCCAGTCGAGCGGGCAGTTGACGGTACTGATCAACAAGTCAGAAGCGAAACCGGTACTCGCACAGTTTCGGCACATCGTGTTGAAAACCCATGATCCAGAGAACCGTTATTCCGGTGCGCTGCGTTTTCTTGGTGAACGTTACTATCAGCGGCCAGATGGTTTTGATGATGAGCTCACCGCCTTGTGCCAGCTGGACACGCTGTTAGTGCGGGCATTACTGGCAAAACAGAAGTGTGCGCTGCGTTTCGACGCGCACAACCAAACTTATTACTTGCCATGCTCTGTGCGAGCGGTGGCTGAGGAGGAAAGTCTCTATCAGCTTACCTACTGGCATAACCGTCTTTTCAATTCCAATCTTCCCGCTTCGATCAGGGTGCTCGGATTTCAGCCGGATTGGGAGAATGCCGAAGCCGACCCGCTGCCATTGGCAGTATGAGATCGAAATAGAAGGCTCAGATTATCCGATGACGCCGCGCAAATCCCTGCGTGCCTGTTCCAGATGCTGTTGTATGGTTTTGGCTGCACCGTCCGCATCGCGACTGATGATGACAGCGAGCAGTCGACGGTGCTGTCGGTTGTAGCGATTGATGCGCCCCGGGGTCAGTATCTGATCTTTCATTGCGCGCCATTGGGCATGACTGCGGACTTCATTGAGGAGCTGGTAAAGCCAAACCAACAGTGGATTGTGGGTAGATTCGGCAAGGGCCAGGTGAAACTCGCTGTCGGCCTGGGTGAACCGCTCAGGATCGTGATCACATTGTTCAAGTTGATCCAGTGCCCGAGTCATGTGCTCGATATCGATCACGGTGGCGTTAGTCACGGCGAGTCGCACGATCTGAAGCTCAATACCCGAGCGAACATCAATGAGTTCTAGTGGGCTGGTGACATCGGCGATGTCGATACGATCGGCGAATTCGCCATAACGGACGTAAGTGCCACTGCCAGCCCGCTGTTCAACCAGGTTCATCGTGGTCAGGCGTTGTAACACCTTGCGAACGGTGCCGCGCGAGGCGTTGAAATGTTCGGCGAGTTGGCGTTCCGAGGGAAGGCGCTCTTTGAATGTGTATTGCCCGGCAAGAATCGCTCGACGGAGTCTGGTGGTAAGGCCATCGGCGCCGTTGTTCTGCCGTGGGGGGGGCGTTGAGAACGACACCAGGCGCTTCGCTTCCCGCACTGCATGCACATTGGCCATGGTTAGTACAATTGGTCTAAATTTGGTTTCATCTCTGTTCACTATAGATGCTTATGGGCTTGGCGTTCAAGTTTTATCTTCACATTGGATCGCATGATGGACGGTGGTATTGACAGTGATTGCCCAGGTTGGCTAAGTTGGAGTCGCTGGTTAACCGTGGTTACGCTCAATTGGTACAAAAGTGGTTTACGCTCGGGGCCGAATACAGGAGTCGGAGGAGATTCACGATGGCGCGAAAGAAAGTAGTAACAAAGAAGACGACAAAAAAGAAGACGACAAAAAAGACAGCACGTAGCCGAAGTGCTGCGCGTGAGTCGACTGATCTTGAAGCCTATGTCAGTACAAGAGGCCGGGCGGAACAGGTTCGCCGAGTGCGAGAAAAAATTAAAGAGTTGGGAATCACCTATATCTATTACCAGTTCATTTCGGTCACGGGTCGCATTGTTGGCAAGGGGATTCCGGCCGACCATTGGGAGCGTACCGCAGAGCGAGGCTTTCAGTTGGTGTATGGCTCAACCGCCAACCTTTTCGTCGATCGCTATGGGGACTACATTGGTTATGGCCCCGAGGCGATGGAATTGGTCGGTATTCCTGATCCTGAAACGTTTTGTCAGCTGCCGTGGGATAAGCGAGTGGCCCGTGTCTTCTGTGTTTGTTTCCGCAATCGTGAAGAACGAGAAAATCCAGGCCAGGCGTTGACGTCCGATTGTCGCGGCAATCTAAAACGATTCCATCAACAGTTCCAAGATAAGTACAAGATGGATTTTCGAGTGGGTACCGAGCCTGAAATGATGTGGTTGAAACGTGGCGAAGATGGCAAACCGGACGGCGGTTTTTCGAATCCTTATTGTTACCACATCGATCAGTTTGAATCGCTGCGTCCGGTTTTTCTGAAAGTGATTGAATACTGTCATGCGATGGGGTTGGACATGATCCAAGGCGATCATGAAGATGCACCCGGCCAGCTAGAATTGAACTGGACCTTTGATGATGTGGTTCGTAACGCAGATCGTCTTTCTACCTACCGTCAGATTTGTGCTCAGGTGGCACGGGAAAACAACTTGATTGCCTGTTTTATGACGAAGCCGTTTATGGGGGTTTCGGCGTCAGGTTGTCACACTAATGTTTCGCTTTGGAAGGGTGGCGGAGAGGCGATAAATCGCCTGCATAACAAGGTCCTGCCAGGAATGGATGACGTGTTTACGTATCGCACTGGTGGTGAGAATACCTTTATGCCCGATACCGATGACATGCAGATGCCGGGCAAAGTGGGTCTGCAGTGTGTGGGTGGCATCGTTAACCACCTGGGTGCCTTGACGGCGATCGGCTGCTCTACCGTCAACTCTTACCGACGGCTGTGGGATGTTGGGTTTTGGGCACCGGTTTTTGCAGATTGGGGTTATCAGAACCGGACGACTGGGCTGCGCATTTCGGCGCCTGGGCGATTTGAATATCGGGCGGTGGATTCAATGGTTAATCCTTACCTGATGGGGTCGGCTTTACTGAAAGCCTTTGAGGACGGGATTGATAACAATATTGACCCAGGCCAGCCGGAAAACCGGAATATCTATCAGGCGATGGAAGAGGGAAAACAAGTCAAGAAGTTGCCCATGACACTTGGCGATGCACTGGCACGTCTCTCGGAGGACGAGGTGATCAAGTCGTCCATGCCCGATGAGATGTACAAGGTTTTCCATTGGTATAAAAACGACGAGTGGGAAAAATTTCTGGCTACCGTCACGGATTGGGATATGGAAACTTACCTCGATTGCCTGCCCTGAAGGGTAGGGCAAAGGTGGTTTTTGGTGTGGTTTCAGTTAAGGAGAGTTTGCGTGAAGGTTAATGCGCTAGAGGGGATACATTTATGTGCGGCATAGCTGGATTGATTCATCGGGGTAAGCGTTCTGACATTGGTTCAGAACTGTCGTCCATGTTGCAGTCACTTAAACATCGAGGGCCCGATTCGACTGGGTTCGCGTTGTACGGTATGCCAGAAGCGGGTGAATTGGTAATGCGCTTCAAAGTGGCCGAGCAAGAGGACATGCAGCGTGGGTTCAAAATTCACGACGAAGTGAAAGAGCGACGGGCGTTGGTGGATCAGCGCATGTTAGAGATGGGTGTCAACAAGAAAGAAGAGGAGCAGGTGACCGAGTATGCGTATCGGTACCGCTTCAGTTTTGACGGCGATATAAAACGTCTTGTTGACTATATCGAAGACATCGAGGGCGCTGAGATACTTTCTGTTGGCCATGCTTTGGAGTTGGTGAAGGATTTGGGTGACGCCGATACTGTCTCTCAACAATACGGACTGACTGCTTTTCAGGGGACGCATGCCATTGGACATACTCGGATGGCGACCGAATCGGATGTAGATATACGTTCGGCACACCCTTACTGGGCTTATCCATTTAACGATGTCTCAGTGGTGCACAACGGGCAGTTGACAAATTACTGGATGTTCCGGCGAGCTATGGAAAGGCGCGGCCATCGCTTTATATCTAACTGCGATTCAGAACTGATTGCCGTGTATTTGGCTAACCGGATGGATCTAGGCGATGACCTTGAGGCTGCGATGGTCCGCTCAGTGGGTGAGTTAGATGGTGTGTTCACTTATGTCGTCGCAACCGCTGATTGCCTGGGTATGGCAAAGGATGTGATGGCCGCTAAGCCCATGGTCTTATATGAGAGTGACGACTTCGTTGCATTGGCTTCTGAAGAAGTAGCGATTCGAAGCGTGTTTCCACATGAGATCGACACTTACGATCCATACGAGGGAGAGGTGAAGGTATGGACGAGTTGACAAATATGGATGCCGATTCTGCGGGCATGCATACCGAGCAGCTGTCGGGTCGAACCCAGCAGGTTTTTTTCGACGTCGAGAGCCGGGAGAATGAGGATCGTTTTCTCTATCCCGGGGCGTTTGAAGTTGACTTTGACAAGCAGGGAGAAATCGATGCGGTCGACCTGACTGCACGAGAGGTAAATACTCAGATTCGCGATTTGATGAAGGACGGGGTGGGTTCAATCACCATCAAGAATCCTGGCGCCAAACACTCGCTGGGTGTGGGTTTGCTGAACCGACTCAACCTGACGTTCGAGGGGAGCCTGGGTTATTTCGGCTGCGGGTTGAACGATGGGCCGAACATACGAATCATGGGTCGCGTTGGCTGGTCCTGCGGTGGGAACATGATGGGCGGGACGGTAGTGATCGAAAAGAATGGCGGTTCGACCTTTGGAAATGCGATCCGTGGCGGTGATTTGGTGTGCAAAGGCGATGTTGGCTCGCGGACGGGCATTGATATGAAAGGTGGCACGATCATGGTCGGTGGCCGGACGGGTGCGTTTTCTGGATTCATGATGCAGCGGGGACGCATGATCATCCTGGGTGATGCCGGGATGAATCTTGGTGATTCGATGTATGACGGCATCATCTACGTGGGCGGGAAGATTGCTGGCCTTGGCGTTGACGCAATTGAAGGCGAAATGTCGGAGCTCGAATGTGCCTGGATAGAGCGCAAGCTGGAAATGTATGGACTCAAGGCACCCAATGGTGCGGCTAACCTGACGAAGATCGTAGCTGGGAAACAGCTTTGGAATTACGACAATCTAGAGCCCGCTGAAAAGAAGTTGGTGCTGTAACGGCATCTGTTGATAGCAATCTATTTTAAGGAACACTCATGACTGCAAGACCTGCCCCAGTGAAAGACGAGCCGAACGTCAGCCGCGACACCAGCCGACTCGGTCAGAGTTTCATTTTTCCGCCCGAGGTAATGGATGACATTCACATCAAGAGCGAATTGGGTCGTTACCGAATGCGTGGATTTTCTTTGTTCAAGCCCATTCCAAGTTGGGATGACTTGACGTTCCTGCCTGGTACCTTGACGCGTTTCGTGATCGAAGGCTACCGGGAAAAGTGTTTGACAGAGACCGTGATTGGACCCAATGCTAAACGGCCCCTGGTGCTTGATATTCCGGTCTATGTGACGGGCATGAGTTTCGGCGCGCTGTCTTACGAAGCAAAGACCGCATTGGCGCGAGGCGCCACGATGGCGGGTACCGCCACTTGTTCTGGCGAGGGCGGCATGATTCCGGATGAGCGACGTTACTCATCGAAATGGTTCTACCAGTGCATCCAATCACGCTACGGTTTTAATCCGCATCACCTGCAGTTAGCCGATGCGTGCGAGTTTTTTATTGGGCAAGGTTGCAAGGTGGGATTGGGTGGTCATCTGATGGGGCAGAAGGTCACTGACCAGGTTGCCGAGATGCGATCATTGCCTGCCGGGATCGATCAGCGTTCACCCGCTCGCCATCCAGACTGGTTGGGCCCGGATGATCTCGCGCTCAAGATTGAGGAGATCCGTGAGGCGACTAATGGGGAGATTCCTATTCAACTAAAACTGGGCGCGGCACGGGTTTATGACGACGTTCGCATGGCGGCGAAGACAGGACCGGACTCCATCTATATTGACGGCATGGAAGGCGGGACTGGCGCTGGCCCTCACTTGGCGACAGAAGAGACCGGCGTGCCAGGCATTGCAGCTATTCGGCAGGCTAGAAAGGCGCTTGATGATGTGGGTAAGACGGGCGAGATTTCGTTGGTTTACGCGGGGGGTATTCGAAACGGCGGTGATGTGGCGAAGGCTATGGCGTTGGGTGCTGATGCGGTGGCGATCGGGCACTCCGTGCTCATGGCGTTGAACTGTAACAAGGCCATTCCGGAAGCGGATTTTCCACGGGAAATGGGCGTAGAGGCCGGCTATTGTTATCACTGCCATACGGGTCGGTGCCCGGTAGGTGTTGCAACGCAGGACCCGGAGTTGCGCAAACGGTTGGATCCTGATGCAGCGGCGGAGCGGGTTTACAATTTTCTCCATACGCTCACGATTGAGTGTCAGATGTTGGCGCGGGCCTGCGGAAAGACCAATGTTCATTCGTTAGAGCCAGAAGATCTCGCCGCTCTGACGATGGAAGCTTCCGCGATGGCGATGGTGCCGCTGGCAGGCACGCAGCATACGGTCGGGCGACCGGATATGACGCGTTACTAGGAATGACATAATGGCAGACATCAAAGACATCGATCATTACCTTAATACTGACGGGCTTGATAGTGATCGAGAAAAAGACATCGGACAACATATTGGTTATCGCTATGACGTTAACCTGTTGCCTGACTACGATCGCCTCACGCCGTTTCTTCGAGAATATCTGGAGAAAATGGGTTGGTCTGATTTGAATTGGCTTGAGGATGTTCACATGGGTTATGAAGAGGGGCGCCCTGCGGTTTTCGATCGGAACATGAATGGTTGGGTAACCGTACCTGCTGATTTGGATTTGCCCGATAGTCAGCAGGATCGCGACATGATTGCGCGCGAGTTACTTATCCGTTTTCAGATGTCGTTGCGCCATCCGATGGTGGAGCTCAATGCGGCGTACAGAAAGTTTTAGCTGGGGTAGACCTGGCAAAGGGATGATATCCGCTAATTGGGATATCAGTTGACAAATGCTGTGAACGTGGTTTTTGAAAATGATCAGGGAGACAGGAGGATGAGAAGAGTAAGGTTTATAAGTGGTGCGTTGATGGGATTGATGCTGGGGGTCGTTGGTGTCGCAAACGCGGCTGACAGCACAAAACCCATTGTGATCCCGACACATAACTGGTCAAGCCAAGTTGTCATGGCCTATGTAATCGGTGGAATTTTTGAAAGCATGGGTAACAATGTTGAATATGTGTCGGCAGACACGCAGGCGGTTTATGAGTCGATTCGTAATGGTGATGTAACGATTTCACATGAAGTTTGGCAGTCCACTTTTGGAAAGTCCTTTTATGCCGCAATGGCAAAAGGCGGCGTAATTGATGCCGGAACTCATGCGGCGAAAACTCTAGAAGAGGTTGGTGTGCCTCAATGGGTTGTTGACAAAAACTTGTGCCCCGGATTGCCAGATTACAAGGCGTTGTTAGATTGCGCCGATGTGTTTGCAACACCTGACTCTGGTGGTAAAGGACGTATTTTAGAAGGTCCTCAAAGTTGGCATGGTGCGGAATACCCCGATCGCGTTGAGGCACTGTTGGGAGATAAATGGGTCGTCAAGTTTGCTGGGAGTGCTGATGCAATATGGGCGGATCATGCGGCCGCGAAAAAAGAAGGGCGCGCTACATTGACTTTTAATTGGACACCCAATTTTACCGATGCTGACGGTTTTGTTTTTATCGAGTGGCCAGCTTTTTATCCGGGTTGTAGAAAGCAAGATGGTGGTGATAGCAAGTGTGGATCACCCATCGGTTGGTTGAAGAAAGCGGCTAACTATAAGTTTCCCAAAACTCACCCAGCGGCTTATATGGCGTTCTCACAAATGTCATTCAACGCAGGCCAAATTGGTTCAATGGCTGCGCTGGTTGATATTGACAAACTGAGTCATCAGGATGCAGCTAAAAAATGGCTGGCTGATAACGAGAAAGTCTGGAAGCCGTTTACGCAAGCTGGTATGTAGAATATTTCGTAGGGTGTAATATCAATCCCCCCCTTGCTCTAAGGACTAGGGGGGGTTTTTTTTGAGGTTTTTGTGGCTGGGTGTGAGGAGAATGGCGGTTATTATTGTGATGTAGCAAATGCGTTAGGAAAGAAACGATGCCTGCTCAAGATGTGCCAAAAACAGAACAACGACCGGTCATTCAGTGTGACGCGGTTTATAAAATATTTGGAGAGAATGCAAAAAAACTACTGCAGCTTTCGAATGGCGAGGTAGATCACAAGACGTTTCAAGAGGCGGGCTGTATCGTCGGTGTTAATAACGCATCTTTCGAAGTGCACAAAGGTCAAATGCTGGTGGTTATGGGTCTATCTGGCTCAGGCAAGTCAACACTGCTCCGTTGTATATCAAGGTTAACTGACGCTACTGCAGGCAATATCTTTATCGATGGTGAAGATTTGTTGGCCATGAGCAACAAAAAGCTTATCGAGCTTAGACGCAATAAGATGGGTATGGTGTTTCAGAGTTTTGCATTGTTGCCCCACAGAACGGTGCTAGAGAATATCGCATTTCCTTTGCAGATCAAGGGCAGCAGCACACAAGACAGCATTAAACGAGCAAAAGACATGGTTGATCTTGTTGGGCTCGACGGAAGGGAGAACTATTTCCCTAGAGAATTGTCTGGCGGGCAGCAGCAGCGTGTGGGTATCGCACGCTCGTTAGCGGTTGAGCCTGATATATGGTTTTTAGATGAGCCATTTTCGGCTCTGGATCCACTGATTCGTAAAGAGATGCAGGATGAATTTCTAAGGTTACAGGGTGTATTAAATAAAACAATTTTATTCGTAACGCATGATTTTGATGAGGCGCTGCGGCTTGCTGATCGAATAGCGATCATGAAAGAGGGTGTTATCGAGCAATTAGATACGCCCGCCAATATCGTTCTTAGTCCAGCAACCGAGTATGTTCGGAAGTTTACCGAGGACGTGCCGCGGGAGAAGGTACTTAAGATTGAATCTGTGATGGATCCGATAGATGGTTCAGAAGAGTTGAGTAATTTAAAGGTATCCAAAGATGCACTGATTGAAACGGTTGCGGAAGCAGTTCTTAGTGAGCAGAAGCCGGTTGCTGTGACAGATGCTAATAATAATGTCGTTGGCGCCGTCCGCTCTTCTAAAGTGATTCATGTGTTGTTTGGCAGTAAAGCAGCAACAAAACTCTAGATTAGTTCTGCGACCGTGGACCACCTAGCAAAGCGCGTCAAATTAATTCAATTAGGGATTGTTCTAGTCGGTTTTGTAGTCCTTATTTTGATGACCGGCCAGTATAGCGACATCATTGATGTTAGAGATGGCTTTACTAAAGCAGTTGAAAAAGGAGAGATAGTCGCTGTTGCCGGTTTTCCTGAGTCACTCAGTATGATTTTAAGGGGCCAGTTGCCGCCGCAATTCGTACGCATACCTGAGTTAAATTTTTACCATCCAGTCGTTAATGCCTCCATGGTATACATACTGATAACCTTATTAATTATGGCTGGATTTATATTTAATAATTACTATTCAAGAATCCATTCATCAAAGATTTCTCTAGTCGATTGGTTTAGACGGAACTGGAGTAAGTTATTCCCGTATGCTCTTTTAGCCATTTTTGGTGGTTTGTTTGTAGCGCCAAGTTTGGTTACTTGGTTTTTTGGTGAACCAGGGACGAGCAGTTTTTGGGATACGCCAATAATAGTTACCGACTTTGCGAATTATCTGATGTATCAATGGTTTCCCGTTGAAATTTATGACCCAGAAATTGACGAATTTGAAGACTCTGCATTAGTTTTTGAAATCACCAGAGGTATTTCTGCGGCTTTACTTTTTGCTATAGAACTTATTCGTGAAATTCTTTTGGGGGGAGTTAAAACCATTGTTACTTTTACCAGTTGGGATTTCGTTAGTGAAAATAACTGGGCGCGCTGGCCGGCACTTCCCTGGACCGTAGTCGCCGGTGGCGCAATTCTTTTGGGCTATGTGCTCCAAGGTTGGAGGCTTGCGATATTGGCGGCTTTTTCAACTATATATATTTCCGTTTTTGGGCAATGGCAACCTTCTATGGAAACGCTCTCGTTTGTATTGATTGCAGCACCCGCTTCTTTTGTTTTGGGATTGTTGTTTGGTGTTTGGGCGTATAAAAGTCGAGCAATAGAATCAGCATTAACGCCATTGCTTAACATAGCTCAGACGATGCCTCATTTTTCTTATCTTGTGCCTGTCATGGTATTTTTTGGCATTGGTGATCAGGCGGGTGTTATTGCAACAATAATCTTTGCGACACCACCGATGATACGCCTAACACTTTTGGGGCTGAAAAAAGTATCACCAGAGGTTGTGGATGCGGGCAGGATGAGTGGATGCCGCAATTATCAATTGATGTTTAAGGTTTTGATTCCTACAGCAAGGCGTGATATTTTAATTGGCGTAAACCAAGTCATCATGCAGTGCTTGGCAATGGCAGTGATTGCCTCATTTATTGGCGCAAAGGGTTTGGGCTTTAATTTATTACTTTCACTTAATCAGTTGAGAGTTGGACAAGCCCTAGAATTAGGAATATGTATTGTCCTTATCGCAGTGCTTTTAGATAAATTGTCTTTGGCTTGGGCGAATAAGCAGATTGACTATTTTTCTGACCTTCCTTTTATGCAGCGCCATAAATGGTCATTACTTTTTGTTGTTATTGTATTCATAGGTTCTGTTGTGGCTTACATTGGCACTTTTATTTTTAACGGTGGTATTAATTATTTATATCTAATACCTCACAATAAAGGTATTACTTTAGAACCTTTATTGCAGGGTGGGATTGATTGGTTTCTAGACACTTTTTTCTTTGCTTTGCAGGGCTTTAATAAATGGTTAATTGTAGATGTGCTTATTCCAATGCGAGAGTCCTATTTATCGATGCCAGTTAGTGCAACATTTTTTTTAGTGATGGGTATTGGTTATATTGTTGGTGGAATTAGATCTGCCTTAATTGTTGCCTCGTTTTTGCTATTTATTGCCCTGTTAGAGTGGTGGGATAGAGCGCTTATTACGGCCTATATGGCGAGTTTTGGGGTTATTGTGTCGGCAACTATTGGTATAACCGTTGGTTCTTTATGCGCTCAAAATAAATTAGCGACAAAGGTTATTTTATTGGTGTGCGATACCTTGCAAACCTTTCCATCATTTGTTTATCTGATTCCGGTGATGATACTTTTTGGAGTAACTGATACCTCCGTATTAATCGCGGTTATCGTTTATGCCACTATTCCCGCTACCCGTTACACCGTGGAAGGGCTTCGTAGCGTGCCAGAATCCTTGCAGGATGCAGGCTCAATGTCCGGTGTCAATCGAATGCAGCGATGGGTGAAAATTGAAATACCTCTAGCCTTTCCTCACATTATGCTGGGAATAAACCAGACCGTCATTTTTGCTCTATTTATGGTGATTATTGGAGCTTTTATTGGTACCGAAGATTTAGGGCAATACATTATAAAAGCGTTATCAGATAAACAAGGAATCGGTAACGGACTATTGCTAGGGCTTTGTGTCGCATCGATCGGGTTGGCAGTTGACCATCTAATTCAGACTTGGGCCAACGGCAGAAAGAGAGTATTAGGATTACCTTAAAACCACCCTCCTAACAGGCGATCATCGAAGACGTAATCGGGCCGTTGACCTCTAGGCGGATAGCGTCGGTACCCCGCTATGCTCGCACGCGTTCCTTTTTTGAGTCATAGAAGGGGAAGGGCACGACGATTGCTGGAATACGCTTCTGGTGACCGTCAAGCTTTCCCACCTCGACTTCAATCCCGATATCTGCACAACTCGAATCGATGCGCGCGAGCGCGATATTCTTCTTCAGAATCGGCGATCGGGTGGCACTGGTGATCACACCAATTTGCGCGCGCCCGATATGCACGCAGTCGCCATGTGCACCTGTTTCATTGCCGCCAAGTTCGAGCCCCACCAGTTGGCGCTGGGGATGTTCCTTGCGTCGTATAAGTGCTTCTCGCCCGATAAAGTCTTCGTCCTTTGATTTCAGCGGCACGCTGAATCCGATACCGGCTTCAAATGGATCAATCTCATCAGTGAACTCATAGCCGGCAAAGACCAATCCCGATTCGATGCGTAGCATATCAAGCGCATCCAGCCCCAGTGGCGTGAGGTCATGGGGTTTGCCCGCTTCCCAGATGGCATCCCACACCGCTGGTGCATCGGAGGGGTGACAGAACACCTCGTAGCCCAATTCCCCGGTGTAGCCGGTTCGTGACACCATCACGGGGATGCCATCGAAGTGTCCGATGCGACCGATAGTAAAACGAAACCAGCCAAGCTCTTCAACAGTCGGCTGTGCAGGCGGTGTCCAGATCACCTGGCTGAGCAGGGCTCTGCTTAAAGGCCCTTGAACACCAACGTTGTGCAACTGATCGGTTGATGATTTCACGTGCACGCGGTGCCCTAGTTTTTCGGCCTGTTCGCGCATCCAGATACCGCCGTAATCATCACCGCCGATCCAGCGGAAGTTGTTGTCGCTCAGACGAAACAGCGTGCCATCATCGAGCATGCCGCCGTGGGGGTAGCACATGGCCGAATAAACCACCTGACCGACGGCGAGTTTTCGGACATTGCGTGTCAGTACGTATTGCATCAGGGCTTCCGCATCAGGGCCGATCACCTCAAATTTTCGCAAGGGTGACAGGTCAAGAATGACTGCTTTTTCTCGACAGGCCCAGTACTCGTCAATGGCACCCGCATTGTTAAAAAGCGTCGGTAGCCAGTAGCCGCGGTACTCGCTGAAATTTCGAGTGAGTTCGCTGGTGCGGGGATGAAACCCGGTGTCCTGGGTGAGGCGAGGTTCGGCGTCTGCTGTCATTCGGTAAGCGATGGCTCGTGATGCGAGGGTTTCTGGAGGATATACCCTGACATGAATCTCGGTTGGGTTCCAGCCGTTGGCTGCGCTGGTGTCATCAGGACAGGCTGAGGAGGCGCAAACGATATCAGACACGGCGCGCAACAGCACGTAGTCACCGGGTCGTGACCAGGGTTCGTCCAGATACAACACGTTGTGCTCATCAATGCCCGTGTTATAGAAGAAGTTAATGGCCGGCCAACCGCGCCGCGGTGCAACTCCATAGGGTGCAAGGGCATTGCTGAGGTTGTCAGAGCAGTTCGGGTGTCCGAAGTAGCCAATGTCTTCATAGTATTTGGCTGAACAGGCAAGACCAAACGTGTCGTGTCGCCCGCAGGTGTCCTGGATGACTTCGACCAGAGGTTGCATGTCCTGGTCGAAAAATTTTGAGAATAGTCCAGGTCCCGGATACGCAGCCCCCATCAGGGTGCGGGTGGTTGTGGGGTCAAGGCCCCGTTCAATACCTTGCTCAAGTTGTGAGGTCGAAAAGGCCAGAAAGTCTGAGCACTCGCGTCCAGCAACATCGATGATCTGTATGTATTCGCCTGCGCGCACGGTGAAATCCTTCGCGGTACATCGCTCGATCTGAAAATCGAGCCGTGCGTCAGCCAGCGGATCAGGTAATGCGGGTAAGGGCAGGGGGCGACTTGGCGAACGTCGAACCCAGACGGTCAACGACGTTGGAGGGTGACTGTCGTTAACGGCCATCGGTCGTCCGGGCGCGCAAATGGCACAGACAATGTCCTTCTCTACGGGGAATTGGCGTTGTTCGCCCGGCCCGCTATCGGTCGAGAAGAGGCGGATGGCTCGGCCAGGAGCAGGGTCGATACCGCGTCGGTTAAGACCGCGCTGAACATGCGCTGCGCCTGGGTCCGCGAGCACAGTCAGAAAGCCCTCTGCGGGTACGTGCGGATCGGAGCCCAGTGCGCCTGGGTCAGGGTGTCCTTCGCTGTCAAAAGCTACCACTTCGGCAACTTGTCCTCCCTCAGGATCAGTGACAGTTAGCGTGTCGCCACTGTTGAGCTCAATGACAATCAGTGATGTGCCCGCGACGTGATAGCGTTCAAGATAAGGGTCAGCGCGCCACAGCCCGGGTTCACGAAGCTGGGCACTCGACTGGGCGGGAGCCCAGCTCATCGGTCGGTATGCCTCGGGGATACGGGCTGAATGGGGGCAGTCAGGTGGGTTAGCATCGTTCAGAGTGGCCGGGCGACTTTGTGTTCAGTTTAACTTTAAATAGTTGATATTAAAAGTAAATTTAGTCAACAGCGCCATAAGAATACAGATCATTATTGGCTACATTCAAATATAGTAAACTAATGATCGAGAGGAGTGTTCGATCGAGTAAAATTCCTCGTGCAGGTTGTCAGGCAGTACCTCGTTAAAACAATGCTAAGCAGGCAAAGGAGGTAGATGTGGACAATGAATTAAGTGCCCTGAACCAGATCTTCACCGAATTCTATTACTGGGTTACGGTGGTGTTGATGTTCCTGATTCACGTTGGGTTCTGTATGTATGAGGTGGGTGCATCTCGCTATAAGAATCATCTTCATACCTTGATGAAGAACACGATCCTGATCCCGTTGGTGACGGTGACCTTTTTCTTCTTCGGCTGGTGGATCTATTGGGCGTTTCCCAATGGCCCCTATATTTTCGAGGGAGCGGGCCTGATCCTCGACGGAGACTACGGAGCTAATACCTTGGCGCTGCCATGG
>Ga0209402_10002898_pt1 | contig 16795 bp, 36 predicted proteins | sample ArcticOcean_MG_C_3_FD_187437 | JGI IMG/M metagenome (GOLD analysis project Ga0209402, IMG submission 187437) | Marine microbial communities from western Arctic Ocean - ArcticOcean_MG_CB8_126 (SPAdes) (version 2) | ecosystem: Environmental > Aquatic > Marine > Oceanic | place: Arctic Ocean... | reverse complement strand
AGAATATATATTAACATTCTTATTTAAGGAAGGCGACTCTATTGTTAACGGGCCATATAAGTCAAAAGAAGAAGCTGAAGATGAGGTTTCACGGTTTACGGCACGTTACCTTGCCGAAGGAAGGAATATAAATGAAATCAAAATTAGACTAGGAGAATAAAATTATGGGACACAAAAATGACCGATAAACAAATACTTGAAGAACTGTATCGTCGATTACAAGCGACCGAGTTCTCCGCCCCACAGCCAACCGCAGAACGTGCCAGCTTTAGGAGAGAGGGCCATCTTGGCGTTAACCGATATGATATTAAAGATTTTATCGAACAAGAATGGAGCAAGAGAGACGAAGTGGTATGTTCCAAAATGGAACCAACCTCTGCCTCGGCCACGAAAGAACAGTTGGAGGATTAAATTATGAAAAATTACAACGGCAAACATCACATCGAACAAGATTCGAGCTGGGATGCCGAAAAGTGCCCAGCAACAAAAACTTGGTGGAAAACAAAAATGACTACCCTGAAAACGTGGACAATGTATAAGCAAGTCGATGGTAAATGGACTGGAAACAATTACAGAGCAGGATACCAGACTCCCGTTGGACACTATAAGAACGAAAAAGAAGCCCGTAAAGCTCTTGCAACTAACTAACTAAAAAGAAAGACCAAGCACTATCGGATACAAAATACCAGACCTAAAAGCAGATATTAAAAAAGATATTCGTAATTATATTGATGATAATGGATATAAAGATTGGCATTACAGCAGTCACGGTGAACGAATCGACGAGATTAACGACATTGTAGACAAACACTTTGAAAAGATAGAACGATGAATATTACAAATTACCTAGAAGAACATTACCCGCATGACCTTGACAAGATTTTGCTTGCGGATGGATTTGAGGAAGCGTTCATGGGGGTAGTGGAGAGCTTTGGCACAGCACCAAAGGCTTGCTATAATTATGATGGTTGTATTAATATACTTACGGCAGACGGCGGCTTCCCATCACAAACAGGCATGACCTACGACGAAGCAGTAGAGTATTTAGAATTTAATGTGACACAAGCATACGTTGGTGAACACACGCCAGCATTTATTAGATTAGATTTGGGAGAACAAAAACTATGAGCAACAAAGAAGAAAATAGAAAATTAACCCTTGACCACATGGTTGACGAAAAATTTGCAGAGATATATTTTCTTGCCAAAGAAGAATACGAGATAGAAGATGAATCTCAAGAGGAACAACTTCTATATGATACGTTGAATAAATTTAAATTAAAATTAAAAACAAAATGTAAAAATCATTTCTCGACAACAACCCCATCACCAGAATGAAAAAAGAAGAATACGAAATTGTTGAACGCTCAAGCGGATACTGGATTACCGATAGCTTTGGGGTACTTAATGGCCCATACGACACAGTAAACGAAGCGGAGGATGATATACCGAGGCAAGCGGCGTTGCAATACCCATTACCATTAGATTTAGAAAGGGAAAATGACTAAATATATATACGAATCAAAAGGCGTAGAGTGTCCCGAATGCGGCGAACTTACGCACGAATTGTTCAACGTCGAATCTAAAAGCGGCCAAGAGGTTTTACTATGCGATGCGTGTAAACCGGATATTCCGAAAAAGATACAAGAGGGTTGGTATCGAGGGGGAATTAACGAATGAAATTGCAACCGTCAAACCCAAACAACCCAAGACCATCAAAGATTCAGTTGGTCGAACAGACTCTTGCAGCAGCCCGACCTTGGGGGCTTGAAGCTGAAGTGATGTGGAGTGCGTTAAATGCGGCGGTAGAAGCAAATCCCACCGAGAGGAGGTCGTTTGAAGACGCGCTAGAATACGCGCTATCAGAATGGGATATTGATACAGAGAGGGACAAGGAAGTTAGCTGGGGAAAAGGAAAAAAGAAAGGAGAATAGGTTATGGAAATATTTTTAATTATTTATTTAATTGCAGTCACGATGTTACCAATTATACCGATAGCGTTGACAGCTATGATTGTTACTGGCATAGCCGATGTGATTTTTAGAAAAAAGTAGCTTGACTTTCTTAAAAAACCTGTTATATTAGAGATATGACTACGGACGAAAAAAGGGAACGGTTAATGGAATCTGTATATGAGCAGGTTAGAGACAGAGACATTCGTGAGATGCTTATGGATGGAATTGTAGGGTTCAATCAGATGATTGATGCGGACATCGAAGAAAGATACAACGAAATCTACGGAGACTAAACTATGATTATTAAATGGGAAAAGAACAGTAGAGTCAATCGCCTCGTAGCGGAAGACAAAATTAGCGAAGCACACGTTATCGCAAGGACGCAAACTGATAAGTTTCCAGCAGACGCAGCCACCGTCAGGATTCAAAGAGTGAAAGACAAGAATCCCCATGTTGTTGTCCACATTCGCGGTAAATCAAGAACAACTCCAAATATCTGGAATGGTAATGCTTATGAGAGCGCAAATACTTGCAGAGTTACTGTTTCGAGTCATTGGGGTACGGATACGATGTGTTCAAATGGCGACCTTGATGAAGATTTAAACTGGTTGGACGTTCACAATGTAGTAACCAGAGTGAAAGAGGTAATGAGTTTATGAAGCATAACGAACAAAACATTTGGGCGGCAGCAACCGCCGTATTAATATTGAGCGTAGGAATTGGATTCATACTCAACAAATCAATAATGAACCCCCGCCTCGCAGAAGCATCACTCAAGCAAGACGATTTGGTCAAGTCTTCCGAAGAAGCAACCTTAAAGCTAAATGCGCTCAACAAAAAACACAAGGAATTGATTGAGACTAATTACCGCATGAGCAAACAGTTGAATAAGCTGGAACTTTTTAAAAAAGTCGCAACCGCCAATGACCAGCTTGCACGGAATTACCGCCACTTACCGGAGTTGGTAAAGTATAAAAATGAAAGAATAACGAGGCAAGCGGAGGAATATAAAGAGTTGAGCAAAAAATACGCAAAGGCTATGACCGAACTTTATATACTTCAAAATAAAGAAATGCTAGACAAAGGTAAAAAGTAATATATAATTAATATTATGAAACTAATCAAACTAACACACAACACAACCGACAAAGAAGTCATTGTTAATTGGAGTAATTGTCTTTTCGTTGCGGAAACCGAAACTCAATTTGGCGAGAAATATACCGAAGTTGTTTTTGAAAAAGGTGGAGCATTATCAGTTAAACAAACTCCAGCAGAAATCGTTACCTTACTAGAGGCTTGCGAATAAATATTAAAAAATAATGAACTCAAAAATCAAGTGGGTCAAAAACAGTAGGGTTGAAAGAAACCCAAGAATCAAGACGGTCAATGTAGTTAAAGATAATTATTACGGTCAACATGGTGAAATCATAGTAAGAATGACAAATTCCTCAAAGAAGTACCCTATCATAAACATTGAGTTTCCAAGTGAAACGGAAACAGTCGAAAGGAAGGAAAAAAATACCGCTGGAAAATGGATTATTAAATCTTGGGTAACAAAGCATAAGGTTATCGCTTCTATAAACACCGAAGAAGATTACATTCATTTTAACAGAACAAGATTTAAGCCTTCCGAACTAAAGCTCGTTACCGAAGTGATAGACCATGTATCTGAAATTATTTTAAAAAAATTTGTACCAACGAGTTCTCACGAACTCGTTTTCTCCAAATGAAAAACTTAAAAAACCTCTTGACAAAGCTAAAAGTTATGGTATATTAAGAACATAGACGAAAACAAAACAGAAAAAACCTACTAAAATGATAGCACAACCTACTAACAGAAACCTCGCATCAAGCGGAATCAAAAACACAGTCTCCTTTGGAATCAAAGAAGGCGGATTTGCACACATTTTTAATGTGTTGCGTAACCAACTTTACTCGGACAAGTATAAAGCAGTTCTGCGTGAGTATGCGGTCAACGGCGTTGACGCTCATATTGAAGCGGGATGCCCCGACCGTCCTGTTGAAGTCACACTTCCAACGGCATTAAGTCCAAATCTAAAGATTCGGGACTTTGGTTGCGCCCTTACACAACAAGAGGTGAATGAAGTTTACGCCTTCTACGGTGAAAGCACCAAGAGGAACACAAATAGCCAAACTGGTATGCTTGGCATTGGCTCAAAGAGCGCATTTGCATACGGTGATAACTTTGTAATCAACTCTTTCGTTGATGGCAAGAAGTACACTTACAACGCCTTTATTGACCCCTCTCAAGTTGGACAAATTGCCAAGATGGGTGAAGAAGATAGTGATGAGGAAAACGGCGTAGAAATCGTTATCCCCACTAAAGAAGATGATGCTCAAATTTTTGCTGACACATCAGCAGAAATCTTTCAGTTCTTCAAGGTTCGACCAATCATCAAAGGCGCACAGGTCAAATTCGACGACAGGAACGCTATTTATGATGAAGAAAAATGGACTTGGAGAACAAATAACACAACAGATAGATATAACTCTTACCACAGGTACAGCAATTCTGGTGATGCCATCGTAGTAATGGGCAACATTGGGTATCCGATTGAGTGGAGTTCTCTTAATTGCAAAGATGAAGATTACACTCAACTGGAATCATTGTGCCATGACAACCTTGTTCTCAAGATGGAAATTGGTGATGTGGAGATTTCAGCATCACGCGAACAACTCCAATACACCGATTACACAATTAAGAATATCGTGAAGCGATTACGAGAAACGAAGAACGAGATTGTTAAAATCATTCAAGCAGAATTTGATGGAGCAAAGACTGTCTTTGAGGCAAAATGTCTCCACGGCTCAATTAATGATTTCGCAAGTGGTCTTTACCAGTTTCGTGACTTGGTTAAAGGCAACATTGAAGTCAACGGTGTAAAGATTGACTCTGACCAGTTTTGGGCGGGTAAAGTTGACGGTGTAAGTATCAAAACCTTTGTCAAAACCCAAAGGTCAGAGAAACTCAAGCTAGATTGGTGCAACGGAATTACTTGCACAAAGGAGGCTGTCGTAATTGAGAATGACTTACACACTTGCCGTGGACTGATGAACAGGTTGCTTGCTTTACCAATCGAGGAAGGCAAGAAAGTCTTTTTGATTGACTACGAAAAGCCTTCTGCCAAGAAAGCGTTCATCAAAGAAACTCATTTTGATGGAGAGACAACCAAACTCTCCGACAGACCAGCGCGTAAGCTCAACGAGTTTGAAGGATATGGTCGAGTGAGTCATGGCCCAAGCGGCGATTGGGTGAAGGATGAGAAGCACTCAAGCAAAGTCTTTGAGGTTGATTGGGAAGCGGTTGGAACATACCAAGACAAGCACTCAAGCTACTGGACTAAAGAATCCGTAGACTTTGATAGTGATGATGGTTTGTACCTAATCATTGACCGCTTCCAACCAGAGGTTAAGGAAGATGCTTCATATCAACTCAACACTTTGCAGCGTTGGAGTGACATTAAGAAATTCATCGAGGGACTTGGCCTTGACTTGCCCAAGATTGTTGGGGTAAAGGTTGGTTCTCGCGACAAAGTTGAAGGCAAAAAGGGGTGGACACACTTCTTTGAGTGGCTTAAAAAGCAAGCTAAAGCCAATGTTAAATCCTTTGAGCAGATTGTCGTAGACAGGCGTATGCTCAACGAAGTTCAGCAGGAATCTTGGGTATGGCAAGAAGATGATAAAAACTTGGTCAAACTTTTGAGCCAAGTAATCAACAAGGATGGTACGTTCTTATCCTTCTACAAGGCAAAAGCCAAGGTAAAGAAAACCTTGAGCAAAGATGCGCTTGAGTTGATTGAGGCATCAGAGACTATAATGACCAAAATGGGATTGGAGTTGGAGTTCAAAGTTAAGCCAACAGAGGACTTGAGAAAGCTCCGTAAGCTCGTGGAAGAAAAATACGCCATGATTAACCACATGGAGTATGGAAGGTGGAACTGGAAAGCAGATAAGAAGTTCCTTGAGGACTTTGCAAACTACATCAACGTGATAGATGTTTGCGGAATAGATTCCCAAGACGGTTCGTAGGTTGTCCTGTCTTGGGCTAGGGTAGTGCGGGTTAAGTAGGTTGGCTCGCACTACCCATTTTAAAATTTAAAATATTATGAATGAAGAAATTAAAAAACAAATGCTACTAAATTCAGAAAGCTATCAGTTCTTTCTGAACGAAACTAGAAAAGCAGAAAAAAAATTCTTTCGTTACTCTGCGTTGTGTGGTTTGGAAATGGAAAAGGTATCAAATGATGTTGAACAACAAATATCTAACGGAGGCGAGGGACTTGATTTGCGTCCAATAAATATAAATATTTTTTCAGAAGCAATCATTCAAGGAAAAAAATTCATAACTGCATCGAACAAGTTCATAACAGAGCTTAACATGATGAAAGAACTTTCAGTAAATATAATGGATGATGATTTAGGGTTTGGAAATGAAAAGTCAAACTTTCTTGAGGAATACATATCCTCCATAGACAAAACGATTCAAATTCAATACACAGTATTGGAGCTAATTTCAAATGAAATTGAAATGTTACAAAGCATAGTAGATAACGAGATACCAGAAAATGATAGTGATGATGATGGGGTGAATTATGAATGATATTGATAAACTGATAGCAAAATACGAAAACGAATTGAGAGACATGATAGTTATGGATGATTATGACGGAGGTACTGCCAATCAGTTACGAAAAGTGATTGATGATTTAAGAGAGTTACATACATCCAAATTCAGCAAAGATTGGTACGAGAAAGAATGTATTAAAAAGTACGGGCGACACTGGACTATGAAAAAAGGTGGAAGAAAGTGAAAAAACTACTTGACATTAATGAAAAAACCTATATACTAGAAGTATAGAAGATATTAAAACTATGAAGAACAATTCAAAATCAAAAATTCCTACCGAGTTTACACATTTCACATGGATGGACGAAAAACAGTACCGCATGGGTCTTGCCAAACTAGAAAAGAAAGTTGGCCTGTCCGAACCGCAGATTAAAATTGTTGTCCTCTCCTAAACCCAGAAGTAAGACATAAAAGAAAAAAGAAAGACATAATGAACCCATATATCCTGACAGACGAATCCTTGACAGTCGTAATTGACGGCAAGGCACACACAATGAACCATGACCATCCAGCATGGCAGCAAGCAAAAGCTGCGTTGTCGGATGAGGATTGGGATAGACTGTCCAATCTCTTTGAGGTTGATAAGGCAGTTGACGATTACTTTGATGCGGAAGCGCAAATCGAAGTAAAAGATGGAGGCGTCCTTTTTGAAGGCGAGCCTGTTCATAACTTGGTCGTGGAGCGTATCCTCGGCTTCATGCGGAAGGGCTTGCCCTACAAGCCGCTGGTGAAGTTCCTCGGCAAGCTGATGGACAATCCATCCAGACGCGCCGTGGATGAGTTATACTCGTTCTTGGAGCATAAGAATATGCCAATCACGGCAGAAGGTAACTTCCTTGCATATAAGGGTGTGAATACCGACTTCAAAGACAATTATAGCGGGAACTTTGACAACTCTGTCGGGCAAACGCTCACAATGCGCCGTAGCGGCGTGTGTGATGATGCCCGTCACGGTTGTTCCTCTGGCTTCCACGCTGGTAGCTACGATTACGCCAAGGGATACGCCTATAACGGGGGCAATCTGATGGTTGTGGAAATCAACCCTGCTGACGTTGTAAGCGTTCCTTACGATTGCGAGTGTCAGAAGTTGCGTACAGCCGAATACAAGGTTGTGGGTCATTATGAGACGATTGAAGCACCCCCTCTGGAGGACGGTCGCGAATCTTACGTCGATTGGGACGATGGATACGAGAACGACTTTGACAAGGGCTTCAACGAGGGGTATGAAGCCGCCAAGGAGGAATTGAATTAGTCAGGAGTAATAGAGGTTGGAGTAAGGTTCCTTTCGTTTTCCTGCTCCAGCCTCTTTTTTTAATTGAATAATTTTTTAAATTTTATCGTAACATGAGTGTAATCGACAATATGCAGTCGTTAGTATTAACAACAGAAATGCAAAAATGGTTAAACGACATACGGCATAACAAAGGTCTATTCCACATGATGTACGATAAAGATTCTATCGCCAAATTTGAACTAGAGTTCAGCCTGAACCGGAAGAAGTCCAAGGCAGCGATAAATGATTGGTACAGTAACCGTGGAGACTAAATATGGCGTTTAAAAGAAAACCAGTAGTGACGGTAGGGGCAGGAGATTGGAAAGTCGAAGTACCCAATCCACCCAAACACGCCACACACGCTCGCCTTGTCTGCGATAACCAACTCAAGGACAACGGAACGCCTAAAGTCGCGGTACTTCCTTTAGCAGATTTTAAATGTTTTGCAGGTGTTATTGGATGGTTTCAATACATCAGAATGGATAACAAGAGAAAGATTATTGATGAATATGATGGAACTTGGTACTGGGACGGAATACAGGTAGAGGGAATTGATTTACTATAATAAAAATATATGATATAATTTAGTTCTTCCTACGAGGACATAACAACCTACACCCTACAAAGGGGTTTTTTAATATATGAAAGCATCCTTTGTAATATATGAAATAGATTGTTATGATTGTTTTTGCTATAATTATGTGTTGGTTCGCCATAGGATTCCTATGGAAAGTGTATCGTATATCTACTGGTAAAGAAAACAGCGATTTTTAGTAGTTTTTCATTAAATAATTAGTAATTATTATCCAAGAAAGTAACCCACAAGTTGTATGAAAGTGTTGAAATATGGGGTTAAGTGGGGTGAGTTTAACATTTATTTAATCAAATAACAAGTCTTTTTTTTACTATTTATATATTATTTCCCTTATGCTACCTACTCAATCTATCACAATACAAGTATAGAATAGTATTAATATAAATAAATTTCAAATATGAATGAATTTAGCCTTAATATATTACAAGTCAATGCAAATACGCCGCCGAATAAATATAACTAATTATTAATATTTTCTGGCAAGTATGATTGTAATAATGATTAATTTTTTTTAAAATAACGGTTGACATTAATGAAATAACTGGTATACTATAAATATGAAGAAAATACTATCATTGGTCGCAATCGCAGCATTCACACTCACAGCTTTCGCACAAGAAAGTGACTTGGAACGGTTCGGCAAACTCAAAGCCGAAGCAAATAAAGACAGTAAGTTAGTCGCGGTTAAGTTCTTGATGGTACGCAGCCTTGGTGCGCCAACCACATTCACTAACGACTATCTAATGCAAAAGAGTGTGTTTCTTAATACAGAGATTAGTTCATTAATTAAAGATAAATATCTATCAATGTCAGTAACAAAATTTAAAACTGACGGAAAATTATCTCCAATGTTAGTCGAACTAAAGGTCAATGCTTGGCCAACAGTTGTTATCGTAAACGCAGAGGGTAAAGAAGTCCATAGGCTTAGCGGCTTCAATGCGAAGAAGTTCAATGCTAAAGAGCTTATGGCAAAGCTAAATGAACTGTCAAAGGATAACGCCAAGGAAAAAGAAGAGTCAAAGGTTGAAGACAAAAAAGCGAAATAATAGGCTTGGTAGTCTTTACCATCCGCCCTCCATCAGCGACCCTTCTCCGCTGGTGGAGGCTTTTTGGGCTTCGAATAAAATAAAGCTAAATATAGAAGTGGCAAATATACCTCATATAAATATAAATAAATATAAATAATTATTTGGCAGCATTTGTAATTTTTAATTGTAATATTGATGATTTTGAATGTAAGTATTAATGTAATGAATATTTTAATAAATTTTAAGATTGCATTTCCTAAAAAACCCCTTATACTGGAGGAACTATGAGCAAACGAATGGCTAAACTATACGAGAAAGCATGGAACGAAACCGTAGAAGGTCTTAATGACTGGAAGAAAGGCATCATTATTAACAATTTTCCATATGATGACCGATGCGATAAAGACGTTTCAGACGAGGTAGCACATGACGCAGCACGTCTAGCAGAGAAATGGGAGAGAGAATTAAAGGGTAAAATCACTACTCCCGCCCCTTAATATAAATATAAATAAAATATGAAAACAGAGCAGCACCCCAAATACTGGGACTTCCACAAAGAAATATGGGTCGATGAACTCGAAACCCTTGATGAAGAAATAAGGCACACTGTAATGACAAACCCCATGGACTCGGCAACCTTGAGGTTTAACAGTAAGATAGATAAGTTGGTGATGGAGAGAATTAAAGAAAGCAACATTTAAACCTGATAGAATTATTTTAATTATTTATTGATTGGGGCTTGACTTTATTAAAAAACCTGTTATTATTAGAGTATGGCAAGAGGTAAAACAAAAGGTGCTGGGAGTTTCGTTCAAGTAAACCTACGCGAACTCAACAGGGTATTGAAAGAAGATGCAACAGTCATTATATCAAGACGGTTTGCGGAGACGCTATGCCTGAACACCGATAACTTTACCGCCACCACCACCAACATTGAAGCGCAAGCACCCGTCGAGATTAAGTCGGAGAAGTTGGAACCCGTAGTAGAAATGAGAAAAGAGAACTGGTAAGAAACTAACATACAACCTACAATGAAAAAACCTAACAGATTCCCTGCTATCGTGGGGCAAGACGTTGCGAAACGCAAACTCAACTTCCACATGGACAATTATGCTGCGTCCAGCATCATACCTCACCTTTTGTTTATCGCGCCAAAGGGTTGCGGTAAAACCATGTTAGCTAAAGCGGCGGGTAGAAACCTCGTGGGGGTAGAGGGCAAGCCAAAAGCATTTTTTGAAATTAACTGCTCCACTATTAAGTCTGTTAAGCAATTTGTAAATCAGATTGTTCTTCCGCATATTAACCAGAGAGAGTGTACGGTACTCTTTGATGAAGCAAGCGAACTTCCTAAAGACGTAACGATGGCATTGCTTACCATCCTAAATCCCAACCAAGAAAACAGAACCACTTTTTCTTTTGAAGATTATGTGATGGATTTTGATTTTCGTCGGCAGTCTTTTATGTTCGCTACTACCGAGGCACATCAGATGTTTCATGCGTTGATTGACCGTTGTGACCGCATAGACTTGGAGGAATACACATACGAGCATCTTGCGGAGATTATTAAACTCAACATAGACACTCTTAAAATTGATTGTGACCGTAAAATTCTTTCTGAAATTGCTCCCGTGCTTCGTGGCAATGCCCGTGCAGCGCAGAAGATGGCAAACAACATGAAAAGTTATATGCAACGCAAGAAGGCAAAGAAATTCACAGAGGCGCATTGGGGCGAACTGAAACACGCATTGGGCATTCTTCCCTTGGGACTGTCGCGTATCGAGATACAGATTCTTCGCGCACTAGCAGAAAAGAAGGAGTGCAGTCTTACAAACCTTTCGGCCAAGACGGGGTTAACACCACAATGTATCCGTCAAGACTTTGAGATATACTTACAGAAACATAATCTCATGGACATTACTACAAGTGGTCGTTCACTCACCACGGTTGGACATAGATACTTGAAAAATTTAGATGGTAAGGTAAAGCCTTGATGCCGTTGACAAAACCGCTATGGTTATAGTCCGTAGACGCAATCACTGGTACTTACTATCGACTTTAATAACAATAAAATAATAACCTAATAAAAAATGCCCACCTTTGATATGAACCACGACCAAGTAATGATTAATAGAATAAAATTAGATGTAAAGGAATGGATGGAGACTTACGGTCAAGTCATGATGGGGGAGGAAATATCAGATGATGTATGTAATATAATAGATGAGTCAGTTAATAGAACAAAGAGAATGAGGAAAGAGTGGGAGTTGCCAGATGGATGTTAAATAACTTAATAGGAACTGAATCAATAACAATTTAATAACAACTCAATAAGGATTTAATAACAACCTAATAATAACCCTGTCAATAAGATGGGGATTTTTTGTGAGTAAATTTTTGTATTTTATGCTTGTAAGTTGAGAAAAAACGCGCAGCACGCCGGATGCCAACTTACTTTAAGAAAGTTATTAACAATGCTTGACAAAGTGACTTTTATGTGGTATATTGTAGTAATGAAAGACAAGAAAGACTTCATCGTAACCACCACCAGCGGCACTCGCTGGGCCGCAACCGGAACCTCATTCGCCAACGTGCGGGAGAACTTTTGGATGCGTTCCCCCTCCAGAATCGCCAAGGTAGAAGCGGGCAGCCTGTTCACCCGCGAAGAAGAGGCGGAGTTGAAAAGGGAAAAGGACATTGAACGATGCCGGTAAAAATTTTAAGAAAGTGACATTTACCGCTTGACTTAAATGAAATGCGTGTTATACTTATTGAAGTAAGAGAAAACAACCTAAACCAAGAAAGACAAAAAACCATTATGCCAATCCTCGCAAAGCAAGACCAGAACTACGACTACACCGTGAAACAAGTTGCCGTGCCTCATCCCGAAAACGGAAAGAAGTCCGGTTACTTTATGAACATCCGCGCCGACAATGACGAAATTCTCGGTTGGACAAGTGACCGCTACGGCTTGGTTAACAACGTCGATTTGCTCGACAAAGCAGACGCCGCTTTCAAGGCGCGTGGCATCGACGTCACACGCAAGGTTATTGTGACCGAGGGTGGCGCGAAGATGCGAGCGCAGTACGACCTGTCCGGTGATATGTTCCGCGCTGAAGTCCCGCAAGTGGGCGACACGATGGCGTACCGTCTCACGGCGCAAAATTCGTTTGACCGTTCCCTCCGCATTTCGTTTGCCTTGGGCTTGGTTCGCCTCATTTGCACCAACGGAATGGTGACGATGGAAAAAGAGGTTGAGATGGTTAAGAAGCATTCCCGCCAAGTCAACATCGGTGACATCATCTCTGATGACGCGCTCGACAACGCACTTGCCAAGTTGGGCGATAGCGTAAACGTGTATGGTCGTTTGGCTCAAGTCGAGCTTGAACAGGAACAGGGCTTGAACATCCTTGCGAATCTCGCCAAGGGCAAGGTCATTTCCGAGAAGGTACGCGAGAGCATCGCGCACATCTGGAACAGCCCCACGCATGACGAGGACAAAGACCGCAACCTCTACAACCTCAACAATGCCGTGACGCAACACCTCACCCATGAGGTTGCTGATGAGCGTTTTGAGTACGCCAACCGCGTGACAACCAACGTGCTGAAGCGTTTCGACATGGCGGCTCGCAACCCCAAGCGTCTGGAAAAACTCTGGACTCCCGCGAAGTCGGACGCGGTTACTGTTATCGTCGAATAACATAACAACCTACACCACGCCCCGCGCAAGCGGGGTTCTTTTTTTGCCTTGCCTTAATATATAAATGCGCGACTTTTATATTTGTGAGTAAGTTTTGCTAGTAAGTTGTGGTCGGCGCGGCAGCACGCCGGATGCCAACTTACTTTGTGCCTAGTGTGCCACATTGTCTCTTGACTTTGGGGCGTTTGTGTGTTATATTGTAACAATGAAACGCGTTAAAGCCAGAGTAAACAAAGACGGCATGATGGGCAGCGCGTCCCGTGTCCATCGCCCAAAGAAGGGCAAAGGATCCTACCGTCGCGGAAAGAAACATAAAAAAATCGCTTGACAAACAGGCGTTTGTGTGTTATATTGTACTAATGAAACTGATATATCAACCCCTCGGAACCACTTGCCTAGTGGGCATTGAAACCAGCGACGAAGAAAAACGAATGGAACAGTATTTTTCATTTTGGAATCACGGCGCGACATCGGGCAAGCTCCACGAGATGAGCGAGAATTTTCATTACATTACGTCCAGCCCCGAAAAGCTGGAAAAGTATTTCGTCAATTCATCTTTTCACCTACTGTTAAACACGTTTCCCCAAAAGTATAAAGGCACGAAGGGTGGCGTGATGGAAGATGCCCGCAAGCTGGGGGCGCGTAGGTACGAAGATTTGAAAGAAAACACCGAAGTGTTTTACTCCACGCAACTTGCCAATTACGATTATTCCGTTTCTAAGAGCGAGCCTCTGGTAGTGCAAAGCAGCGGCATTGCCAATGACGAGGAAGCATGGAAAAGCAAATCCGTCGAAACCTTGCGAGCCGTGTCAGAGAAAAGACTCGGCTAAACTTGACAAAAACCTAATTGTGTGCTATATTATACTATGAACGAACAACCTACACTCACCTTCTCAAACGCCAACGCCAAACTTGTCGCAATGGCAAAACGCCTTGGCAAAACTATTAAGTCATTCACATTGCCTAGTGGGTGGACGTGTCCAGCGGCAAAGGATTGTTTATCCAAGGCCAACAGGGAAACGGGGAAAATCACCGATGGGCCTGACACAGAATTTCGTTGCTTCGCCGCAAGCTCCGAATCACAGTATAAAAACACTCGCGCAATGGTGTGGCGCAATTTTGAAGCCATCAAAGTAATTATGATGGACGCGTGGCGATACAAAAAAGACCAAGTGAAAGCCGTTGCCGATTTGCTTGAGTCAAACCTTCCCCAAAAGTTTGACATTCTCCGCGTCCACGTGGGCGGCGATTTTTTCAACCAAGTTTATTTTGACGCGTGGATGGAGGTTGCCCGCCGTACTCCCGACAAACATTTTTATGCATATACGAAAAGCTTAAAGTATTGGGTGGCGCGTATTGATTGCATCCCTTCGAACTTTTCGCTCACCGCATCCTACGGCGGCAAACACGACGAGCTAATTGTTGAACACGGCTTGAAGTACGCAGAGGTAGTTTACAGTGAGGAACAAGCTGACGCAATGCAGTTTGAAATCGACCACGACGATTATCACGCAGCATTCGGCGCGGAAAGCTTTGCCCTACTCATTCACGGCACACAGCCCAAGGGAAGCGCGGCAAGCCAAGCGTTGCAGGAACTCAAGCGGCGCGGGTGGAATGGTTACAGCAAAAGACAACAACTCGCAACAGCATAAACGAAAGGTCGAAATGATATTTATCTCCATTGTCATTATATTAACAGTCATCGCAATCACTTACAAAATCGCAAAACAAATATAAAATGAAACCTACAAAACAATTATATTTACATTTACGTTGTGTGGTAATTGATATAAAAGAAAGTGAGTTTTATAAAATACCTTTTCACGCTAAAGGAATATGGCGCGCGTTAAATAGTATTTAAATAGAGGAGTTAAATAATTTGCTCGCTAATAGGGGGCCCAAGGTCTTAGTGGATTTTGCCTTGCGTCCCTGCGAGTAAGTTGTGAGCGGCGCGGCAGCACGCCGGATGCCAACTTACTTTGTCAATCATCTGTGAGCGACAAACTTATTTGTCAATCAATTAGGGTCTTTAATGATCGACAAAGGAGGCAATTGTTTTTGAGGGCGACACTGTTTTCGTGGTGCGTTGTGCCTGAAATTTTCTTGTTTACCCCTGTTTTCTCCGATGCGAAATTCGTCGATTTTAAGAAACTGCGCCATATTGTCTCTTGACAAAGTGACGTTCTTGTGGTATATTATAACAATGAAGACGATAATGATTAGCCCGACGAACAAAGCGAGCCGCCGCACGAAGAACCGCATCCGCGAGAAAGGCCCTGTGTTTAATGTTGAAAGCGAGACGTTTGCCGGTTCCCACCTGCTGGAAGCTGGGCCAAAGTGGCTCTTGAGAGCCGCGCCTCCGCACAAATTCGGTGCTGAAATCTGGATGGGCTGGCTGCCTCGCGATGAATTTCACGTTGAGTGCGTGGGCGCAAAGTTTATTAAAGAAGTCCTTGACAAGTAGAGTTTTATGTGGTATATTACATTATGTTAATTGAACGAGAATCCCCTTTTAGTGGCAACAAGAATGTCATGAACATCGACGTTACCGAGGAGCAGATAGCTTCTTGGCAAGGTGGACAACTTATCCAAGAGGCTATGCCAAACCTCTCGGCAGATGAGCGTGAGTTCGTCAAAACAGGCATCACCCCAGAGGAGTGGGAAAACACATTTGGAGACTAATTATGAAATTCAAAGAATTAAAATTCAGAACTCACGCAGAAAATGATGTTCAAGCGCGTGTTGAAATCAATGGTTATGACATTTCTATTGTTCGCAATGCTTTATCTTACGGAGGCGATAAAGGGCTTTATGAAATTGGAGTTTTCAAAGGCGAGCGTATGGCCGACCCACTCGGCTGGGGCGATGATGTTAAGGGCTGGCTTACTCCAGAGGGCGTAGAAAAAGAATTGGAATTGATTCAAGCATTATGAAAGGCTTCGTCCAAGTATATCGCAATCTTAACAAGAAGCTACACGATGGCAACCACGGGCCTGTGTATAGTGTGCGTGGTAGTGATGGCCTAGTTAAGAAGCACCTTTGCCACCTTGTGTTATGGGATTGTGTTTTGCGCGTGAGTGACAAGGGCAAGGAGCGTGTGCGTGATGAGAAGCGCAAGAATGTTCACGCCTATGTCCAAGGCAGAGAGGGCTGGAACACAGATGAACAACGCTGGAACTATATCGGGCCTGATTGTAATTGGATTACCGATGCTGTCACCATTACTTATAACCCATATAAGAATAGCACATTCATCCGTGTGGACACAGGCGAGCCAATACATAAAGCCAAGATGATTGTATTCGGCTGTGGTGAGAAGGGCAAAGAAGTCAAAGCGATTTTGTAATTGACAAACAAAAAAAGAGTGTTATAATTAAAGAACAATGAAAACCTACAATACATATCAAGCGCGCAACGCCGTGAAGGCAGCGCAAGTCACCAACCACATCATCGCCCAAAAGAAATTGGGTGTGTCCCACGAGGTCGCCAAGGCAGAGGCTTATCGCCTTTTCCAAATCAAGGCAGCCTCGCCCATCCTCCTCCGTCACTGGGGGAACTAGGGCGCAAGCACTCCCAAGCTAGTAACTTGGCGTGGGACGT
>Ga0209402_10002894_pt1 | contig 16802 bp, 8 predicted proteins | sample ArcticOcean_MG_C_3_FD_187437 | JGI IMG/M metagenome (GOLD analysis project Ga0209402, IMG submission 187437) | Marine microbial communities from western Arctic Ocean - ArcticOcean_MG_CB8_126 (SPAdes) (version 2) | ecosystem: Environmental > Aquatic > Marine > Oceanic | place: Arctic Ocean... | reverse complement strand
CATTGACAGTAATACAGTCACATTCTCTTTGAATGATACGGAAATAAATGATCACAATAACGGTGGTGGTGGTGTATTCATTTTGGGTGATATTGAGTTCGATGATTCTCACGTCAGAGGCAACAGTGCGAATCATAACGGCGGAGGTCTGTTGGTAGAAGGGTCTTTGACCGCTGATCATTTGACTCTATCTCAAAATACTGCGGCTGCCTATGGAGGTGGCCTGTTGGTCTTTGAAAATTGTACACTGGATAGCTCCAGTGTATTAAATAATACAGCGGGGAATGATGGCGGTGGACTAGCATCTAATGTTTTTAACCCTTCGTCTAATAGTGATTGGCCATATTATGAAGGTTTTTTAAGCATAACCTATTCTAATATTTCGGATAATACCAGCGCCGGTGATGGTGGCGGTATTTTTTGGTATCAAAATCAGATCAATATAGAGAGATCAGATATCAGGCGCAACCAGGCTAATCGTGGAGGCGGTATTTTCGATTATGATGCAGATAACCCCATATTTCAGTACAATGTGGTATCCGATAATCATGCTGAGACATCTGGTGGCGGATTCTATTTACATAGTGCCACAACGCCAATCATTTTCAATGTAACAGCGGTCAATAATACGGCAAATGTTCTTGGGGCCGGCATGCTCTGCTCAAGCACTAACTCGGTGGTACAGAACTCTATCTTCTATAGCAACCAATCAACAGATGGGGTGCAGATCCACCTGCAGGGAAGTTCTGAGATCTTTGTCCTATACTCTGATATTGCTGGCGGAGAAGCAGGGATCATCGGGTTCGATGATATTATTTATACAAATAATATTGACCAGAACCCTGATTTTATCGATCCTGATAACGAAGACTACGCTCTCTTGATCACATCACCCGTAATTGATGCGGGGAATCCAAATGCACCAGAAGATCCGGATGGGACCGTGGCGGACATGGGTGCCTATTATTTTGCTCAGGATGGCATTCCTAATATAGAAACAGACGTTTCTTTATTGGAATTCTCTGGTGTAGCACTTAACAGTTCCTATTCTGTGGACCTTCCCATTCAGAATCAGGGTCTGGCAGACCTGGTTGTGTCCGGTGTTACCTTCAGCAATGATGCTTTTTCTACCACGGACTCAACTTTTACGGTGGGTTCCATGGCAACTTTTGACGTAGACATTACATTTACACCCACAGAAGAAGGCATTCAGAATGGAACCATTACCTTTATCAATAATGATCCCGATGAAGACGCCTTTGTGGTGGCGCTACATGGCGCAGGAGATGGCTTAGCGGTTAACTCAGTCACAGATATCCCTGATGACCAGGGTGGTATGGTGGGCGTAGCCTGGCACCGCAATGTCTTTGACGGCATTGATGGAACAGAAACTATAGAGCATTATAATATCTGGCGCCGCTATGATAATTCCCGGCAGCAGTTATCTGACTCTGCGGTGACCATGGACTGGCCGCCATTGTTTCGGGATGTGACTGATACTGACACATGGGAAATGGTAGGGACCACCCCGGCCATGGAATTTGAAAATTATGCTTTCAGTGCACCCACATGGTTTGATTCTGTGGATTACAATATCCCCTGGACCGTGTTTTTGGTTTCGGCCCATACGGAAAATGCAAATGTGTTTTACGTATCAGAGCCGGACTCGGGCTATAGTATAGACAATATTGCACCGGAGTTTGGTGGCGGGTTGAGCTATACCTATGGCGATGGCGTTGTAAATGTCTACTATGGTTTAGAAGAAAACGACGATGTAGCTCTGTATGAGATTAAGAAAAATGGTAATCTCTATATTGAGACAGAAAATCCCTTCTTCACCGACTCTGCAGCTGTAGGAGAACTCATTTCTTATGAAATTCGTGGTACGGATGAGAGTGGCAATGTGGGTTCATGGTCAGAACCAATCATTGTGCTTAATGGAGCCCTAGGCGATTTAACCTGGGACAATACGATTGATATTTTGGATGTGATTCGAGTTGTATACGTCATTTTACACCCGGAAGAGAATTACACAGACGGTGAACTATGGGCTGGCGATATCAATGAAGATGGTTCCATTAATATTGGCGATGTACCACTCATTGTAGATATTATCATGGGTGGCAGTTTATCGCAGATGGTTTATGAGCCCGGTCTTGTAACAATGTACCGTGAAGATCAAACCATTTATATGAATGCAGAAACCCCAGTGGCTGGTATGCAGATGACCTTAACCCAGAATGGTGAGCCGGTAAATATATCCGGCTTGGAATCGGCATGGTTTGAGAATCGTGGTTTAATATTTACAATGAGTGATCAAGTTTTATTGGGAGAAAATATTCCAATAATGGTATTACCAGATGGTGTAGAAATTGAATCTATGATACTGGTAAATCATTTAGGTGAAACGATTGATGCCATGTTGGATGTGGATCCGGTGGTGCTTATTCCAGATCGATTTGCAGTTCACCAGAATTACCCAAATCCGTTTAATCCAGTTACAACCATTCAAGTCGATTTAGATAAGGATACAGATTTATCCATTGACATTTTTGATTTGATGGGACGAAATATTAAAACTGTAACAATGGGTGCTATGCATGCAGGATACCATCATATTAAATGGTATGGTGATAATAATCTTGGCCTAGAAGTTGCATCGGGTACTTATTTCATTCTGGTAAAAACGCCTGAACATCGAGAAGTCATAAAAGCAGTCTATTTACGGTAATTCCTTTTATAGTTATTGCACAATTATGAAGGTAATACCTTGACATATTTCGGTAAAATCCGAACTTTAGCTTATTGGCTAATAATCTTACCCATCATTGGGCATGGGGAGAATATTTTATCTCTGAATGATACAACGGTCATTGCGGGAGATACGGTATGGGTGCAAGTTCATTTAGCTAATGAAGATGAAGCGGTTGGCTTTCAATTCGATTTAGCCTTCCCAGATGAATGTACTTATAGCGGTGTTTCAGAACTAAGTGATCGGTCTGATGGGCATGTACTGGTGGTTAACACCAATGGGAATTATCTGAGATTCATGGCTTATAATTTGAATCTCAATGCCTTTACAGGAACGGATGGTAATCTATTAAGAATAGGGTTCGTTACTCAACAGCCTTATGGCACATATACTATTTCTTTAGTAAATCCGGTTGTGGGTAATGCACAATCAGAAAATATTTTATCTGATTATAATAATGGATCGGTTATTATTGCATCTCCGGAACCGCAACTCACATCTTTTGATCAGATTGTAATAGCAGAAGATTCCAATTTTGTTATTCCTGAAGATAGTTTATTTGCCCATGCCTACGATGCCAATACAGCTTTAAGCGATTTATCATGGTCCTTTTCAGCCACTTATTTAACTGTAACTGAAAGTGGTGGTAATTACATCGTATCTCCAGATGAAAACTGGCACGGCAGGGATACACTTACTATTTCTGCTTTTGATGGGCAATATACAGGTGATGCCATTTATCCGGTTCGAGTCATGAATGTGAATGATTTACCCACATTACTGGAATCGATTCCAGAACAATCAATTGAAGAAGAAACATCTTTTCAACTCAATTTAGCACCCTATTTTTTTGATGCTGATGGCGCCCTGACTTTTGGCGTTGTAGAAACGGATGAGCATTTTTCATTTTCTCTGGCTGATTCATTTTTAACGTTACTTCCAGATTCAAACTGGTTTGGCAGCGGTGTTATTTCTGTATTAGCAACGGATGGGCTGGATACGGTATTTACAGACTTTTCTCTCAACGTGACAAATGTGAATGATCCTGTATTTGGTGCTGATATGTTTGAAAATGTTAGCATTATTGAAGATTCTACGGCCATAGTGCAGTTAGAATCCCATTTTAGTGATATTGACAGTGATCTATCCTTTTCAGCAACCGCTGATTCATTACCAATCACATTATCAGTGGATGGAAATACGTTATCATTGACGCCAGATGACCACTGGTTTGGCAATTCGTTGATTACCATTACAGCAAATGATGGTGAATATGAAGCAGCACAATCTTTTCTTTTTTTTGTCTCATCTGTGAATGATGCACCCGTTTTATTAACATCATTTTCTGATCAAACCATCCAGGAAGATTCTGATCTTACAGTTGCATTGCACCCACATTTTTTAGATGTAGACTCAGATATAAATTATAGTGTAACCACTCAGAATGATTCTGTACAAATTGATGTTATAAATGATACGCTATTATTGATTCCTAATAGTAACTGGTTTGGTGAAACCATTATCACCATCCAATATCAGGATGAAGATTATTCATTTGAAACACAATTTATAATGGAAGTTTTATCGGTTAATGATGCTCTTGTTCAAGGCCAGCCGCTTCCTAATGTAGTGATTGAAGAAGATGAAACAACTAGTGTCTCCCTATTTAATTATTTTTCTGATATTGATAGTGATATCCAATATAGTGTTTTTCCACTCCAAAACATGAATTCAACTATTCAAAATGGAAGTTTAACTCTGTCACCTGATGAAGATTGGTTTGGAGAAAAAATAATTAGTGTTACCGCTACGGATGGTGAATATACCTTAACAGATTCCATTCATTTAATTGTAAATGCTGTGAATGATCCACCTGAAGCAATTACCTTATTATCTCCGTCTGATAATCAAAATATCAATAATTTGGATAGCGAACTATTATGGGAAGCACCCTGGGATGTGGATTCGGATTCGCTCATTATTACATTATTTTTGTCTTATAATGGTCAAACTGTTAACTATGATATGGTTGATTCATCCTTTTCTTTTAATGTGGTGGAAATGCAAATGCCCTATGATGAATCTATTGAATGGTGGCTCTCTGTATCGGATGGCATTTTAGAGATGGTAACAACCGTATCTCACTTTATTGTACCTACCAGTGTTAAATATGCTGGCCCAGTTTGGCATGTGACAAAATTAGGTGATGCTGTTATTTCAGATGGGTCAGAACGATTCCCATATCTACAGATTCAGCAAGGAATTGATGCGTCATTTTCACAAGATACAATTCTGGTTTCTCCCGGTCTGTATCAGGAATCCATAACCTTTTCCGGGAAAAATGTTGTTCTAGGGTCCCAGGCAATCATGACAGGGGATACATCTGCAATTCGCCATACAATTATAGATGGAAATAATGATTCACGGTGTGTGACTTTCAACAATAATGAAAATGAAAATTCTAGAGTATATGGTTTTACCATACAAAATGGATATACACCCAGTGGCGGCGGTGGCGGAATTTTCATCAGTGGTACATCACCTAAAATACAATATTGTATTATCCAGAATAATACGGCTTATTCTGGCGGCGGCGGTATTGCACTTCAATATTCCAATGCGATTATTGAAAATTGTACAATTGTAAATAATTCATGTTCAACATCTCCAAATGATGGTGATGGAGGGCTGGCCATCTTTTCTCCCGGTGGTTATAACCCAGTTATAAAAAATTCGATCATCTATGGTAATAATACCGCCTATCAATATGTTGATCAATCTGAGCAGGCAAACTTTTCTTACTCATTAAGTTCAAATATTTATCCTGAGAATATGCAATTGGATACAACCAATCTTATCAATACAGACCCATTATTCGTTGATGAAAATGGTAGTGATTACGGTATACAATTCGGGTCACCCTGTATTGATGCTGGAGATCCGGATAATGATGGAGATGGTGAATCCTGGTTAACGGATACTGATGATTGGGATTGGGATGGAACTCGGTTGGATATGGGTGCTTTATTTGTGGAACAAAATGATTCCATACCACCGCAGGTTAATCTCATTTACCCATCCAATGGTGAATCCATAAAAACGAGCCAGGAAGCAGTCATAGTCTGGGATGCAGAAGATAACCGTGTGTTAACCTGGGCAAAATTATATTATTCTGTAGATGGTGGTCTAAATTTCACATTCATAGATAGTATTTATGCGGGGGTATTTCAATATAGTTGGTTTCCACCCCCGGAAGCATTAACCACGAATGCACGCCTAAGAATATTCGTTAGTGACCGCGGCGAAAATATTAGTTTCGATGAATCATCAAACGATTTTACAATTTTGGATGGTACACCACCTTCAGTAGATGTATTAACACCAAACGTTTCAACGTCCACCCTTGAGAATGAATTGATGAATGTATCCTGGTTGGCAGCCGATAATGATGAATTAGATACGGTTAAAGTATATTTTTCGGTTAATAATGGTGCTTCGTTCAGTTTAGTGGCATCGGTCACAGCCGATTCGAATAATATCTCTTTTTTGGTTCCATTAGGGATCACACCTTTAGCAAGAGTAAAACTTATTATTTCTGATGTAAGTGGAAATGAAGTGGAAGGGTTAAGCGAATTATTTTCTGTAACGGATAATACAGCACCCACTGTTTCAATCACAACACCGGACACTGCATCCATTGCCCAGGAGATGAGCATCTTTTGGGATGCAGAAGACAATGGATACAATTTCCAATATCATTTACTGTACTTAAGTATCCATCCGGATTCTGCTTTTACATTTATTGATACTGTCCTTGGTAACCATTATGAGTTGGCCTGGTCTCCACCGAATCTTGTGACTGATTTGGCACGCATAAAAGTAACTTCAGTTGATATGGTACAATTGGATGCCAGTGATACAACCAACTATTTTCCTATCATTGATGAAGTACCTCCTTCTGTATCCATTATTAACCCAGGGGATGATTTTAGTATAGATGAGTATGCTAATCTGAATATCTCATGGAATGCTACTGATAATCAATCATTAGATTCAACGTGGCTTTATTTTTCTCAAGATGGAGTCGAATATATCTTAATAGAAAGAATTGATGGGAATATATTGGATTATAATTATGAAATTCCATTTGGTGTGTCAAATGGTGCCTTAATAAAGTTAGACGTCACTGATATTTATGGGAATGTAAAAACAGAATACAGTGAACCATTCACTGTCACCGATAATACAGCGCCTGTAGTACAGATAGAAACGCCACTTGAGACCCCAATAGGAGATACTTTATCTATTGAATGGACAGCATCTGACAATACAACATTAAGAAGCCATTACATCTATTTTTCGTCATCACCTGATTCAGCCTTTATATTGCTTGATTCGACAGATGGAGATGCAACAGAATTAATCTGGCAAGCACCAAATATTGTTACGGATGAAGCACAAATACGTATTGAAACATTTGATATTGTGAACTTATCTATGGCTGATACATCAGATTTTTTCTCAATTGTTGACGGTATTAATCCAGTGGTAGAATTACTGAGCCCTCTGGAAGGATTTAGCATTCCAGAATACAATGAAATAACTGTATCATGGGTTGCATCTGATAATATTGAAATGGATTCAGTTCGTATTTTTTATTCTAATGATGGTGGCAATGAATATGAAATGATGGGAGTTGTTTCTTCAGAAAATTCTGATTTCAGTTTCAATATCCCTGCAGGTGTAGGTGAAATTGCTCAAATAAAAACAATTGCGGTGGATATCTATGGTAATGAAGGAGAAGACACCAGTGATTATTTTTCTGTCACGGATAATACACCGCCCCAGGTAACTGTAAATGCAGTCTCTGATGCTGGGACACAGGATTCATTATATATATCATGGGATGCAAGCGATAATACAGGAATAGCATCTAATGTGGTCTATTTTTCAAGTAATAATGGTGATACCTATACCTTGATTGATTCAGTTGATATTGAGATGAATATGTTTCAAACAAGGGCTGCAACATTTCCAATAAATTCAGCTATTACTAGAAATCACCGCAATATTTCTGCTCCTGTCCTTAGTAGGTCTACATCAACAGGACAATCGAGGACTGAATCTCGTACGATCTACAATTATACCTGGGTTGCTCCAGACTTGGTTTCCGACCAATGCAAGATCAAGGTTGTTAGTTATGATCTTGTTTCATTATCTACGGAAAATGAGTCAGAAGTATTTTCGATATTCGATGGTGTGGACCCGGTTGTTGAAGTTACAACTCCCCTAAGTGGTTACTCTATACTGGAATATGAAGATGCAACTGTGAGCTGGAACGCTACGGACAATATAGAGATGGATTCAATAAGAATATTCTTTTCAAATGATGGCGGCAATGAGTTTACTCTTGTGGGACAAGTTTCAGCAGCCATCAATGAGTATGTTTTTTCAATACCCTTTGGTGTAACGGACAATGCCCAAATTCGGCTGGTGGCTGTGGATATCTATGGCAATGAAGGGGAAGACACCAGTGATTATTTCTCCGTTACGGATAATACACATCCAGAAGTCATGGTTGAAGATTTAGAAGATGTACATATAGCAGATGAAATTTCAATTCAATGGTCTGCATCAGATAATACGGGTCTGGGTTATCATAAAATTTATTTTTCACCGGAATTAAATCAGAATTTTGCATTAATCGATTCTGTAGGAGGTAGTAATCAATCAACATCCTGGACAGTCCCCAATATTGATACGGACGAAGCCAGGATTCTAATTGAAACAACCGATATTGTCGGTTTGACTGATTTGGATACAACCAACACATTTACTATTTTAGACGGGATTCCCCCAGTATTAACAGTAACAGGTCCATCAGATGGATACACGATTGCAGAATATCACACTGTAACAGTATCCTGGGATGCCAGCGATAATATTGCATTGGATTCAGCGGTCATAGAGTACACATTATCAGGAGATATTGATTATACTGTTATGGGTTCAACTATGGCAACAACCGGTAATTTTGATTTTATGATACCACAGGGCATGGCCAATGAAGCAAGAATTCGTGTTACTATATTTGATATTGCAGGCAATATGGCTTTGGATAGTAGCTCAACATTCACGGTGACAGATTATACCCCGCCTTCTATTCAAATTGAGTCTCCTGTTATGGGAGAAAGATTTGATATTGACGGTACCATGGATATCGTTTGGCTGGCGGATGACAATGTAAATGTGGAAAATGTTGATATTACCTATTCGGTAAATAACGGTACATCCTGGCAGGAAATACAACTAAACAATGAGAATGATGGTTATTACAGTTGGATGGTCATCAATGATCCCAGTGATTCTGTTCAGGTCCGTACCATAGCTTTTGATGCCATCGGACTTTCTGATACATCTATTGTAGGGGGTTTGTCCATTGATATTGTATATCCTATTGTAAGTCTTATTTCACCTGCACCGGGAACATTGGATTGGCAAAATAAACAGATTGAAATTCAATTTAGTCAACAAATGATGCCTGAAGGATTTTCATCTGATTTTATCAATTTTACGTCCGATCATTCGGATACAGTGAATTCAATTTTTACTTATATTGATTCGACACAATCTGTCGTGATGGATCTTTCCACAGGGTTTGCCAGCCGGGATTCAGTCACAATTACCTTAAATGCAGCTGGTGTAGCAAATTATTATGGATATGCCTTAGATGGCAATGAAGATGGGGAAGGGGGCGACTCATATTCCTTTGGTTATAAAATTGGAATGGCTGGAGATTATAATCTTGATAATGTGTTGAATGGAAGTGACCTTGCCATATTTGTTTCTTCATGGGAAAATGATAGCTATGTGAATGAGTTAGGACCCTATTCTGGTGATGTGCCGAATATTGTTATTCATCCGGACCAGGCTTTTAATATTGAAGATGTCATGTCATTTGTTGTCATGGGCAATTGGTATTTAAGCAACGGTGGATTGTTGGTATCAAATTCATCCATTGTGGGATCAACATTATCATATGACATAGTAAATGATTCTATTTTGATTGATTTACCATTGGGGGTCGTAGCATTTGATTTTGAATTAAATTATGATTTAAACCAAGTTTCTCCTGGTTATGAAAAAGCACCAGAACAACTAACACTTATTCATTTTGATAAAACAGGTGGTAAAATGAATGTGATTTCTGAAGTTAAATTGGATAACCACATAACAATTCCATTTACATTAGAAGACAAAGAATCACAGATCCAGTTATTTATAAATGGTTATGATTCAAAAGGAATATTAATTGCTCAACTCATGGAAACAATTACTCTAAATGCTGTCCCGGAAGAATTTGTTTTGAGTCAAAATTACCCCAATCCATTTAATCCTGTAACACAGATCAATTACGGTCTTCCTAAAGCAAGTAGGGTCCACTTGGCTATTTATGATATTTTGGGAAGGGAAGTAACTACACTAGTAAATTGGGAACAAGATGCCGGATATAAATCAATTACTTGGAATGGGACAGATGCATTTGGTAAACCAGTGGGTGCAGGCATGTATTTTTATATGGTTAAAGCAAAAGGCTTCAGACAAGTAAGGAAGATGGTACTTTTGAAGTAACACCATGTATGGTTAATATTTATAGATTGATTTTGAAATATCTAATACCTTTATTTCTTCCCGTTTTATTTGTTATTTCGTGTTCCAGCGCTCCCGAAATCAAGCCTTATGTACCTGATATAGAGCCTGAATGGGTCATCAATGAGCCCAAATCTGATGATGATTATTGGGTAGGTATCGGCATTATTGAAAAACCTTTGCCTGATGACTATCGTTGGCGTGCCCAGCAACGTGCTTTGAACGAAATAGCTTCTCATATAAAAGTACATGTAACAGGTAGCGCCACCGATATATTCCAGGAATTAAACTATAATGTGGATGAATATTTCGAAGCAACCATTAAAACCAGAGTAGATCAAAATATCAACGATGTGGAATACGTGGATCATTATGAGTCTAAGTCTGAATTCAAGGCTTATGCCAGGTTATCTAAAAAGAAATACTTTGCTGAGCTAGCACGTAAACGTGAAAAAGCAGTAAGTACTTCACTTGAGCTTATTGCCAAATCAGAACCATTTAATGTCAATAGTTTTAACTACATGTCGTCAGCGCTATTGGAAATAAGGCCTTATTTAGATCAGGATCTAGATGTTAATATTCCAGAGAGTTCGCAAAAGAAAGTCAATCTTGCTACGTACATAAAAATAAAATTGTTTGACTATATCGATAGGATAGAATTCATACCTGAAACAGACCCTTACATATTAAAAATTCACTCAGAAGATGGATCATTTTATAAAGCAAATTGCATAGATAATAAAACATCAAAAGTATTAGCTCAAATACCTGTTTTATACCAAGTAAATGATCAGGGAGAACTTTTACCAGGTATATCCAATACCGATGGCGTGCTATCATTAAATCCATTCTTGGATGGTAAAATATCAAACCCTGAACACATATCACATTCATTAGACCTGAGCAAGCTTGTTGATACTAGCATCATTTCAATCTTGGCTCCCATGGTAAGAAATACTAAGGTTACTTTTAATATAAAAGGCCCAGATTTTGCAATGAGATCTGATGAAAAAAATCTTGGTAAAAAACTTGATCCGCCATTTATTTCATCAGCAATTAAGGAATATTTTGTGGTTAATCTTTCTGGCAAGTTTACCACGGAGAACAATGCAGACTATATCATTACATTAACTGTCAATACAGTTCCAAGGTCTGAAGAATTAGATGCATATGGATTTTACTATGTCTATGCTAATGCGGAATTGTCTATTATGTCATCTATCGATAATAAACAACTATACTCTAAATCCATAACGCAGGTAAAAGGTGGGCATGTTGATTTAAAATTGGCAGGAAATAAAGCATTAGATAAACTTTTAAATGAAATCAAATTGGAACTACCAAAGATAGTTGAACAATTGTAGATAAATATGATTAAACACCAAACCCCAGCAGTAGCATTTTTTTAAACTTGATCATAAGTAGATTAGAATATGTTTAATCGCATCACCTCAATATTATTATTTATAGGATTAATTATTGCAGATGAACCAGATTCTGGTTCATCTGGTTCTATACCAAGTATTGCGATTATGGATTTCAATGTTATAGGTATAAATAATGCTGATGCATTGGTTCTTACGGAAAGATTAAGATCTGAGATTATTGATTTAAAAAAATTTGTTGTTTTAGAAAGATCAGCTATTCAGGAAATATTAAAATAACAAAAATTTCAATTATCCGGAATTGTAAATGAAAATACAGCAGCCGAACTTGGGAAAATAATTGGTGCACAATTTGTACATATTGGTACCGTAAGTAAGATTGGGAAAACATATTCAGTAGACTCACGATTAATTAATGTTAAAACAGCCGCCGCAAGCAAAAGAGCCAATTTCACAAAGGGGAAATAGAATTTTTGTATATTTGATCTTCAATCAAAGTAAAAAAATAGGAGATATAATATGAAAAAAATAATATCAACTTCTTTTCAATTTGTTATAATCGTATTAATTAGTATGACAACTCTGTTATTTATCGGTTGTAAAGGTAGCGATCTTGCTTCCGTTCATAAAGGAACGCCAAAGGTGACAAAGGCGCAATTTGACCAGCTTAGGACGGGGATGTCATTGAGCCAGATAAAAAGTGTGATTGGTGGTGATTGCGTGGTTACATCCGAATCCGGTGAAACGGGTAGTCAATTCCACACAGTTATGTATGGATGCGACGGAAAGGGGCAACTCGGCGCAAACATGAGTTTCATGATGCAGGGTGGAAAGCTTATCAACAAAGCCCAATTTGGACTTCAATAAGCACCTACCCCTTCCCCTTCCCAACGACCATTATGTTTCCCAACATATTTTGAATCTACAGAATTAGAACAACCGATAAACAGCAATAATGGTAATATGATAATTAATATTTTATTCATCTCTTAGATCTTGGTTTTGAAAATAAATATAAGAAAATATTATTTTCTCCTATAAAAGTTTCCACCATCTACCTGCAGACCACCTGTTGATACTCTTGCAGTGAATGTTTTATCCATTCCTCCAAAACCATTATCTGCATAAAAAGCAATTGAACTACTAGATTCTTTTTTCCATTTACCATTTAGATATGAATCCATATCTGGACATCTCATTGTGTATTTCCCGCTACTTCTAACATTAATAGTTGATTGAAAACCATAATTATTATTTCCAATATATGAGCCTTCAAACCTTGCCTGTTTCGGGGAAGATTTATAGGAACTTGTACTTTTACTAGACGATTTATTGTTATTTGAATCACTACTGCAATTAACAATTAAAAGAAGTGGCAATAGCATTAATAAAATATTTTTCATATCTAACTCCTTGATATTTATCCAAATCTACACATCATCCCACAAACAACCCCCCCCGCTACTGGGCGGGACTTTCACTTAAATTACCCTCAGTTATATTAATCTAATTTCCGATGGTATCTCGGTGGCGGTTCCATTGAACCCAGGCCGATTGGCTGCCTGCTTCTGTATCAATGCTGGTCCTGGTAAAATGTCCAGACTTGAATTTTTGGAAGTCTTTCAATTGGTCGGTCTTATATTTCTCAAACCTGTCTGACTGTTGCTTCTTAAATCGCTCAAAATCCGACTCTTCTTTTGCCCTATACTTCTCCATTGCTTTCTGTTGTTCTTTTTTATATTCTTCAAAATCCTTAATAAGGGTAAAAGATTCTCCTTGTTGGACGCTAAAAGATGTGTCTTCCAGCGTTATTCCATCGTCCTTGAATGGGGTCACATCTACACTGCCCTCGTATACATTGTAAGTGGAATGATTACCGGTGCAATCCAGCCCGTATACCGTCCCTCGAATTGCTGCCACCCCTGTAGGAGTTCGAACCCTTAACTTTTGCCCTTTGCCCGGTTTTGCACTTAACCATACGTGGCCGGATTCGATCGAGATACCGTTATTTCCATCTTCTGGACTTTCTAGATGAATAACAGCATTTTCGCCTATTCGTAGAATCTGCTTATTATCAATCTTGATCTCACAACGAGATTTTTCAAGCGTTTTTATTTTTTCATCTATGAATACCTGCTGATTTACCCTAGCCTTTTCCCATTCTTCCTTTACATTCTCCTGCACAAGTACACTTCCAAGGGGTAGTGTAACCTTACCAAATGATATTTTTTCCGAACGTAATTTATCAATAAAAATAATGTTAAATATTATTAGCGTATATAAAGAAAATCGTGTCATGCAGCGATAAATATTATTCCCCTTAGTTTGTTAAAATATACACAATCATCCACAAACAAAAAACCCCACGTTTCGTCCACTATTAACTGTTAGCTGTCCCAAGCACCTGTTCTTTTTGGTCAATTGTTCTTTCATCAATCCAATAAACTTATGTCAGACCAAATTATATTATATAATTCAGCGAGAAACATAGCGGACCAGTATAATAAAAAACTTCGTTCAAAAAGTGAAGGTTGAAATATTAATCTCAATTAAATCCTTATATTTGTAGGATGATGGGTAGATTTGGGCATGATTAGGTATATATCGTTACTACTATTTATTGAGTTGGCTTGTGGACTGAATTTTGTCTTATTTAAATATCGAAATGAATTTTATTAAAACGTTAATCCAAAGACAGGGGATTATGTCACTAAAGATGATAAAATATTTTATGGGAAATACCATTGTCACTTAACTTTGATTCTTGATAAACTCCTGCTAGGCGCCTCTTGAAGCAAATACTATTATCTTTCATCTTTTTTGTACTCCCATATGCGGTGGCTCAACAATTGGATCATGGCTTGACCCTTGAGAAAAAATCGGTTGTTATTTTGCCTGGAAAGGATGCCGAAAACCCTGAATCAATCTCCAGAAAAGTTACCAGTATTGTCGCAGCAAAAGCGGTGGAACTGGGCCGATTTAATGTTATTGACCGAACTCAAATTGAATCCATCCTGGCCGAACAGAAACGGCAATTATCAGGGATAGTGGATGAGACTCAAATTATTGAAATTGGGAACCTGGCGGCTGCGGATCAAGCACTTTTAGTAAAAATTATAACTTTTGGACAAAGAGGCGTTCCACCACCAAAAAAGGAAACCAAAAAAGAAGAAGGAGAAAAAGGAGAAAAAAAAGAGAAAAAAGAATACGATGAAAGTTTGTTTGAATGGATCATCAAAGAAAGTGTAACTGCAGGATTACAAAAAACACTGGAAGGTGTAGAACTTTATCCTAATAATATTCAAACTATTATCAAAACTGAAGTGGGTCTATTAAATATTGAAAGTGGTATTCTAGAAAATAATTTTCATATTGCGGCATCACATACAGGAGGGAATAAAACAGCATCTTTGAATAATGCTTTGAGTCAACTTAGTTGGCAGATTAGCAGAAACCTTCGCGAGTTTTATCTGATTGCTAGTGAGGTGATCGAAAAAGAAGGTAATAAAATTACTATTCTGACAGGTGATGATATGGGGCTTGAAGAAGGTACTATCTTTGAAGTTAATTCTCTGGACCAGGAAAAAATGTATAAGGGACGGGTGATCACACTGCCTGGTAACCCTATAGCCTTAGCTAAATTGACCAATGTTGGAAAAAATACAAGCAATGCAGAAATTATTCGCCAATGGAAAAAAGTTAAAGTTGGCCATGGTGTAAATGAAATGATATATGATCCTACTTCAACTGCATATGAAATAAAAACTAGAAATGGATCCAACTTTAGCTTGAATGCTAAATTTTGCTGGAGTCCTTTTAAAAAAATCACGACTGCATTTACAGGTGAATTAGGGACAATAAAAGATACGAGAGGAGAAGATGATTTTCTTTTGGGGCTAGGAATGCAATTTAAAACAAAATTGCTGGATATTGGAAAATATCAATTTTATACGGGGATAAGTCTTCCTTATAATATTTTTTCCAAAATTGATGATGATACTAATTATGTCTATCAAAGTTTTATTAATCCATCAATTAATTTAACTACATCGATTATACTAAAAAGGAACAGGGACCTTTTTATAAGTTTACAATATGTTTATAGGAATAATGATCACAACTGGAAATACTCAGAAACAATAGAAAATGAGAATGAAGATAATCCAGATAATCCTACATATGATACTATATATTATGATGCAGTTTGGGATGAGAACAAAAAGATTCCAAGACTAAACACTAAGGGATTATATATTACTATCGGCATTCGATTTTTTGATTATTAACCTATTAGTTTGGTTATTTATCTATACATCAGGAATGACTTATCAAGGGTAGTGTGTTTTTGATTGCAAAATGATGAGTAGATTATTTAATAATAAGGTTATTCTAATAGAAAGTGGAACAGTAAAATTGATACCATAGAAAATATAACTTAGAAGCATATGACATACTTATCCGGCATCCTTATCTATCTTTTTGCACTTGTGGCTGTGGGCGTTTATAAGATTCGCTCGGTCAAAAACAGTGAAGATTTTATGGTGGCAGGGAGAACTCTGCCCTGGTATATCTTGGTGGGAACTCTGTTGGCGACCTGGATGGGCAGTGGATCTTTATTCAGCGGTGCTGGTCTGGGATATCGCAACGGACTGGCAGGCCTTTGGTCCAGCGGCGGCGCCTGGCTGGGGATCGCCCTCATCTATTTTATTACCCGTAGGATTCGCAACTTTGGCAAGGTAACAGTGCCAGATATCTTTGAAGCCCGGTACGGGAAAATGGCTGCGGTTCTAGCAACAATCACAACTGTAGTAGCCTATACTACCATTGTTTCATACCAGTTTCGGGGTGGCGGAAAAGTATTATCCATGGTCTCGGATGGTATGGTGGATCTGCAAACCGGTATTATTATTACTGCTGTGTTTGCCATTTCATATACTGTACTGGCTGGAATGTTTTCTGTGGTTTATACGGACGTGGTAAATGGTGTTCTCATGTCTATTGGCAGCATTGGGGCA
>Ga0209402_10002892_pt1 | contig 16817 bp, 15 predicted proteins | sample ArcticOcean_MG_C_3_FD_187437 | JGI IMG/M metagenome (GOLD analysis project Ga0209402, IMG submission 187437) | Marine microbial communities from western Arctic Ocean - ArcticOcean_MG_CB8_126 (SPAdes) (version 2) | ecosystem: Environmental > Aquatic > Marine > Oceanic | place: Arctic Ocean... | reverse complement strand
CCGACACCCATAGCAGATAAAATAAGTCCTAGCCCATTAGCATCTACCTTTAATATATCTTTAGCAAAAACTGGCATCAGGCTTTGGGTGAAAGGCATCATAAATATCGAAGGAATTAGTGCTAATAAAACTAGAGCAAAAGTCGTTTTTTCTTGGATGACATACTTTACTCCTTCAATAAAATCTTCAGAGAAGGTGTGTTGGGGTGCTTTTAAAATATTATCAGTAGGTATTTTTATAGGAATAACAATTAGTGTTACCAGAAAAAATGATACTGCTTGAATAAAAAAATTAGCTGAAGGGCCTACAGCCACAATAAGTAACCCGCCAATTGCAGGTCCGAGCATTCTTGTTATATTGAAAGCTGCTGAGTTTAGAGCTATGGCATTCATGAGATCTTTTTTAGGGACTAAAGTTGCAACTAAGGCTTGTCGGACAGGATTTCCTGAAGCCCATCCAGCACCACTGAGTACAGAAAATGCAAAAATATGCCAAGTTTCAAGATGTCCAGATGAAATTAATAACGCAAACAATAAGCCAAGAACTGATAATAATAAATGTACGACTATTAGTAAGGTTTTTCTATTGACCCGGTCTGTTATTACACCTGCAATTGGACCCATAAATAGAAAAGGGAGTGCACGGATACCGGTCACTGCACCTGTTATAAATGCAGATCCTGTAAGTTCATATGCCAACCACCCTAATGTAACTTGTTGAATCCAGTTTCCTGCTGAAGTAAAAAAAGTACTAGAAATGAGATATCTGAAATCGCGATATTGCAGTGAGGCAAAGGTAGGTATTTTAGATACGAAGCTTTTATTATGAGAGCCTTGTGAGGCAGATGAGTCTTGATTAATAATTTACCATCCTTGCGCTTATATTTACATATAATGAGGGAAATGTAAAACAATAATTAGTAGCATAAATAAAACAATATTTATATAATCGAAATCTAATTTCATATTTGAGGAGGCACAATGTCTATAAAGGGTAAAACAGCTTTAGTAACAGGTTCTAGTCGAAGTTTAGGAAAATCAATTGCTGTGGCTTTAGCTAAAAGTGGAGCAAATGTTGTAATTAACCATCGTGATAGTAAAGAGGAAGCAGTTCAAGTTTCTCAACAAATTGAAAGTTATGGTGTCGAATCTCTTGTTGTGCAAGCTGAGGTTTCAAATAAAAATGATGTTTTGAAAATGTCTGAATTAGTCCACGAAAAATTTGGTGGCGTTGATATATTAGTAAATAATGTTGGAACAAGTGCTATGGTACCATTTTTAGATATGACAGATGAAGATTGGCACCAGATAATAGGTATTAATTTGCATAGTTTTTATTATTGTACTCAAGCTTTTATAAGACACATGGTAAAAAATCAATGGGGAAGAATAATAAATATTACTGGGCATGCTTCTTTAAGAGGTAGTCCTTTTGCAGCACATACCGTAGCAGGAAAAGGTGGTGCAGTTGGATTTACTAGATCTATAGCAACAGAATTTGCAGATCAAGGAATTACTTGTAATAACGTTGCTCCAGGTCATATGGATACTCCTCCAAGACGACCTTATTACACTCAGCTCAAAGAAGAAGTTGGACAAGAATGGTATGGAGGATGGATTTCAAAAATACCTATGAAAAAATTAGGTGACCCAGATGAGTTTGGTGCATTATGTGCATTTTTAGCATCAGAAGATGCATCCTATATTACAGGCCAAATGTTATTAGTAAATGGTGGAATAATGTATTCTTAGAGTTTATGAAGTATGTGAGTAACGTTCTTCTAATTCATTAAGCATGTCTATTCCTGTTAGACTATTTATTTCTTCAAAAGAAGATACTAGGTCAGGTCGTTCAATTAAGGATTTAGTTTCTATAGATTCCTTTAATATTCCTAATGCTGCTTTCATTCCAGTAAGTGCAGCTCCAGTTAGGAGTCTGGGGTAAATAACAGCAGCAATTCCGATATCTTCTAATTGCTGTGCAGATATTAATGGTGTTGTAGATCTTGATCTAATTCCAAATCCCATATTGATAGCTAGAGGTTTTGATATGTTTTTTACAACAGTTTCCATATCATTTAAAGACAGTAGTGCATCAGCAAATAACAGGTCAGCTCCAACACTTTCAAATGATTTCAGTCGATTTATTACTTCTTCAATTCCGTCAGTTGCAAAAGAATCCGTGCGGGACATAATTACAAAATTAGGATCTTCTCGAGCTTCTACTGCAGATCGAATTTTTTGAGTGGCTTCTTGTAGACTAATTACATTTTTTCCTTTCATATGACCACATCTTTTTGGCCATACTTGATCCTCAATCATAATTCCAGATACGCCAGATTGTTCGAAATTTTTAACGGTAAAATGAACATTAACTGCATTACCATATCCAGTATCTGCATCTGCTTGAAGTGGAATACTTGTACAATTTACCATTGCTCTTGATCTTGCAAGGTTTTCATCAAGTCCCATAATTCCTACATCAGATATTCCCAAGGCACTTTCGCTTAATCCTGCACCAGAAATAAATCCAGAATCAAAACCTAAGTGTTCAACAAGTCGTGCGCTAAAACCATCATAAACACCGGGTCCAATAAGAATTTTGTTTGATTCAAGTAATTGTCGATATTTTTTCCGTTTTGTAGTTGCATGAGAATCCATAAACTGTACCTCTACTTTTTAATTTTCATAATCTTTTGCTACACCTTGAGGGGGATTACCTTCATGAACATTTTTTATATTTGTATAAGCAAATTCAGCTCTTCTAAACCATGTATCCCATGTTGTCCCAGCACTATGAGGTGTGACTATTGTATTATCCATACTCAATAATGGATTGTCTTTTTCTATAGGTTCTACATTCATTACATCCAAACCTGCACCTGCAATTGTATCATTTTGCAATGCACTTATTAGATCAGGTTCATTAATAACTGGTCCCCGACTAGTATTAATGAGAATCGCAGAACTTTTCATTAGAGTTAATAAATTCGTATTAATTGCACCCTTAGTTTCTGCAGTTAATGGAGAATGGAGAGTTATTATATCAGAGGTTTTAAATAATTCTTCGAGAGTAACGTAAGATAGGTTTAAATTTTTCTCGTCATTTTCTGATAAACGGTATTTATCATAATATTGCACAATACAATCAAATCCTTGGACACGTTTAGCTACCTTTTTCCCGATATTACCTATTCCATAAATACCAACTTTTTTATTGGACATTTCATAGGTATTAAATCCATTAACTACACCTCTCCAATTACCTTCACGGACACCTTTATCACTTAAAGTTAATTTTTTATATAAAGCGAGCATAAGAAGTACAGCATGATCTGCAACAGCCCAAGAATTTGCTCCTCCATTATTTGCACAAGGAATACCTAAGTCATGTAATAGTTCGAAATTCATTCGATCATAACCAGCACTTAAAAGCTGTATAAGTTTAACTTTTGTTCCTGCTCGAATTAAGGAATCAGATAAAGCTACTCCAAAAGCAATTATAAATTCTGCATCTGCAACTAATTTATGGGCATCGTCACTATCAATATTTTCATTAATAATAGTCGTTTCAAAGTCTTCGGGTGTATAAGTGGATATAACTTCAGCTAGGTGTGTTGGTAAATTTGTAATAAAAACAATCTTTGTTTTACTCATAAAAACTCCATTCACTGTTCATTTTTTATTAGTATGGTACTTCTAGTTTTGCGAGCAACTCGTGGAATTCATTTTTAGTTTCTTGACTTAATTCTGGGCCTGGGTGTCGCACACGATAGCTACTTATTAAGCCACGGTTATGAAGAGCATACTTTCTAATAGAAATACCTATTCCTTCTTGAAACTCAAATAATAACATTGGTAAATATTTGAAAAATATATTTTCTGCTTCTTGTACATTACCACTTGCAACATTCGTATATATATCAACAAGTACTTCAGGATATGCAAATCCAGTCATTGCACCAGATGATCCACGATTCAATTCATCTAATAAAAACACTCCGCCTAAGCCACCAAAAATAGAGAGTTTATCACCTGTTAAATTCTTTATCGCAGTAATTTTGGTTGGGGTAGGTGGGTCTTCAAGTTTTAGATAAATTACTTGGGGTATTTTTTCTGCCAATTGTGAAATGAATTGAGGAGGCATATGGACACCTGATGTTTGAGGATAATCTTGAACAACAATGGGAATATCTATGCATTCTGCAATTTTTTCATAATGGTTTAATAGAGCTCCTAGGTTAGGTTTACCCATTGGAGGAGCAGAAATCATAACCGCAGATGCTCCTAATTTTTCAGCTTCTTGACTATAAATTATTGTTGCTTTGGTACTAGCTGCTGTTGTTCCTACTGTAACAGACATTCCATTAGCATTTTTTATTACTTCTTTTGTTATAATTTGCCTTTCCTGATCTGTTAGGCGAGCTGACTCACCTGTGACGCCAAGTACAACAACTCCTTCACAATGAGAAGAATATGCTTTTTCCATAAGGTTTGAAATTGAATGTACATCGACTTCTTCATTTTCTGTAAATGGAGTAGCAAGCATCCAATGTACACCCGTAAATGTTTTAGCCATACTTTTCTCCTTATTAATGAAAATTACTTCTCAACAATTTGTATGAGAACGCCATTTGTGGATTTAGGATGCAAAAATACTTGCCCTTGAGGGTTATCTGCACCAATAAGTTGCACTCCATTTGATTCTAATTCTTTGATTGTTTGTTCAATGTTTTCAACAGCCAAAGCCATTAAATGGACACCTTCTCCAGATCTTTCGATTTTACGCCCTACTGGAGTTTCAGGACCAAGCGGTTCGACGAGTTCTATATGCGTCCCATTTCCGAGATTGAAAAAAGCTTGTTTAATTCCAAGTTTTTCAGAGACATCAGTACGTTCTAATTCCATACCCATCCCATTTTGATAGTTAGATATACCTTGGTTTAAATCTTTGACGGCAATAACGATATGATCAATCCATTTATAGTCCATAATTTTCCCCTTAGTTTTATATTACTTTTTCACACCATCAGTATTTGTTTTGAATAATCTAGGTAGGATTATAGAAGCGATAATTGTAGTTGACATGGTCATTATTACTGAAACCCCAAATAAATCGGTGCCAATTATTCCTCTGGAGAGACCTATACCAGCGATAATTAACGCAATCTCTCCTCTAGGTATCATTCCAACTCCTATTCGTAAAGACCCAATTTTATTAAATCCTGAAAAGAAAGCAGGAACACCGCTACCAATTAATTTATCAAGGGTAGCAGTTAGTGATATGACAATACCAAAGACTAAAACAGGAGCGCTAATAGCAGAAAGATCTACCATCATTCCCATTACTACAAAAAATACTGGTACAAGTAAATTGTAAATATTATGTAGTTGGTGCTCTATATCATGTTTTATTTTTGAGTTAGACATTCCTAACCCAAAAGAATAAGCTCCAATGATCATTGCTAGACCAAAATGTTCTGCTAGGGCTGCACAAATCAGTGCTAATCCCAAAGGTATTGCTACTAATGCACCCTCAGTACTAAAACTAGAGATGAATTTAGAAAGTGGTTTGGATAAAATAAAACTTGCTCCAGTTATAGCAAGCCATATGCCAATAGCCTGAACTGCAATAATTAGGATACTAGATGAAGAGATTGTTTGAGTTTCGTTCAAACTTATAACAATTGCTAAAACTAATATTCCAAAAACGTCGTCAAAAACAGCAGCAGCAAGTATAGTAATGCCTTCGGGTCCATCCAGACTTTCTAAATCTTTTAGAATACGAGCAGTAATTCCGATTGAGGTTGCAGTTAGTATTGATCCTATAAATAAAGCCTCAATACTCATAAACGAATCTGCAAATCCAAATAATACTGTTAAGCTTGCACCTACTGTGAATGGTACAATTACTCCTCCGATAGCTATTAAAAAGGATTTCCTCGCATATTTGAGAAATTGCTCAAGGTTTGTTTCTATACCTACTACAAACATCAATACTAAGGAGGCTACTTGGCCAAGAAAGTATATCTCAGGTGGTATTTCATGACCATGACCTCCAGAAAATAGTGGTCCAAAAGAACCTAGTGCAATTGCACCTAGCGCAAACGGGCCAATAATAACACCAGCAAACAATTCTCCTAATACTTGAGGAACTTTTATATACCTTACTGCTATTTCTGCTGCAAATTTGGCGACTATAAATATTACCGCAAGTTGTAACATCAATTGAATAATATGCTCGGCATGACCTTCCATTATCACAAAACCTCAAAATTTATATTATAAGTTTATGGTACGCCTGGAGGGATTCGAACCCACGACACTCGGTTCCGAAGACCGATGCTCTATCCAGACTGAGCTACAGGCGCATATCTTATTATTTTATATTTAAAACAGACTAATTACAATGATCCTAGAGTAGTAAGAAATCATTGATCTGGCGTGTTCATAACAGTTTTCATAACAATCTTGAGTGAAGAGAGCCATATAAAAGTGGCTCATTGCATTTGAATTTTAGTCAATCTATAATCTCTAAATATTGCGAATAATAGGAGGGAGTAAATTATGACAGATAAAATGGTTAATGGAATAATGTTTATAATCGCTGGCCTGGGTTCAATAACTGCTTATTTGATTCTAGGTGAGACAGGAATTCTAGATAAGAGTCATACAGAAAAAATTGCAGCGCATGCAATAATTGCTGTCCCACTTGCTTTTATGATGACAAGAAAAGTCGTAAAAAATACTTTCCTTGACGCAGGATTACTAATAATAGTTGTTGGTTTAACTATGGGACTTATCTCAGATGCTATAAGCAGCGCGGGATTAGGTGCTGAATCTGAATTAATTGGAGAAGTGATTGCGTGGACAGCTTGGTCTATTATGTATTTTGGAATATTTATAAGTGGATTAGGATATTTACGAACTAACCTTTTCCCTAAATGGTTATCAGGTTTATTGTCATTTTCCTCATTTGCTATGTTTGCTTTTCTAGTTCTTTTGAATGGTGAGCAATTATCAAACAATTCAAACATTGTGCCACCTTTATGGATGCTTAATAGTGTAGTTTTGGTTATTTTGGGAATATTCACTATGAGAAGAGCGGAGTAAAAGTTAACACAAACAAAAAATGTCTTATTGGTAAAAAATTAAAAGACCTATAATTTAAAATTATGGGTCTTTTTGTATATTAAATTGGTAGAGCAAAAGACGGGATTCGAACCTGCGACATCCTGCTTGCAAATTACACCTAATCCATCGCTAACTTTGGGACAGATTATGATGGCTTAGCAAATAATATTCAAGTCATACCTTACAGTCGCTAACAGTCGCTTGGGCATTGATGGACTATTGGTGGACTGAATAATAATGTAGACAGTGACATACATAATAAAAAAGGGGTTATTCAAAATGCGAGCCTATAAAAAAGAACTGACAACCTTTAGGGTATTATTTTCATAGTGCGACATTAGTATAAAAAAGAATTACTCTGTTTCTATGGAGTCATTATAATGTTACTTGATGATTTCCTATGAAATAACCTAAAAAATACTATAATATTTACAATCAATAAATAGAAATCTATGGTTGTACTCATTTTGGAAGGAAGGACATATGAGAATTGGTGTGGATCTTGGTGGAACCAAAATCGAAGCGATTGTTCTATCTGACTCAGGTCACGAGTTATTTAGGGAGCGGATTTTAACCCCAAAAAATAACTATCCTGCAACACTTCGAGCAATTGAATTGCTGGTTTCCAAAGCAGAAATTGATGTTGGAGTCGTGGATTCCATAGGGGTAGGTATACCTGGCACTTTATCTTCTGTGACACATAAGGTTAAGAATGCCAATTCTACATGGCTCAATGACAAAACGTTAGATGAGGATTTGCAACGAATTTTAGGAAGACCTGTTCGAATAGCAAATGATGCAAATTGCCTTGCTGTTTCCGAATCGATTGATGGAGCTGGCGCAGGATTCAAGGTAGTCTTTGCGGTAATTATTGGTACCGGTTGTGGTGGAGGTATTGCCATCGATGGCAAAGCGCATATTGGGAGCAATGGAGTAGCTGGAGAATGGGGACACAACCCTTTACCATGGCCCAATGATGAGGATATTCATTACCAAGAAAAGTTCCCCTGCTACTGTAGTCGAACTGGCTGCGTAGAAACTTTCTTATCTGGGACAGGATTCGCCAGAGATTATGAGTTTTACACAGGGCACGTATTTGAAGCTTATCAAGTTGTTGAATTGGCTGAAAAAGGTGAACCGAATGCTGAGTTATGTCTTTTTAGGTACGAACAAAGACTCGGAAAAGCATTGGCTGGCCTAATTAATACATTGGATCCGGATGTAATAGTATTGGGCGGCGGCATGTCTAATATTGATCGGCTTTATTCTGATCTCAAACCATTAATGTCTAACTGGGTGTTTGGGAAAGAGTGCGCAACAGAAGTTCGCCAAGCTAAGTATGGGGATTCAAGTGGAGTACGAGGTGCCGCTTGGCTTTGGTAATGATTAACAATATCGTTATTTATCAGACATTTGTATAGAAAGGATAAATATGGACAACCTGGACTTCACATCATTAACACCCCAATATAAATTTGCTGATACCTTGGAAGAGCAGAAAGTGCAGTTGAATGATAATCCATTGCTGCAAAGGATGCTAAAAGCACGTCTAGATATGAGTACTGATCCTTATCGACCAATCTTTCACTATGTTAATCCTGAAAATACACTAAACGATCCAAATGGATTGTGTTATTGGCAAGGTCGCTGGCATTTGTTCTACCAAGCCTATCCACCAGAAGATCCTAGGCAACATTGGGGGCATGCTGTGAGTGAAGACTTGATACACTGGAAAGATCTACCATATGCAATATACCCCAATCCTGAAGGTCGCTGTTTTTCTGGATCTACGTTAGTAGAGGAAGATCGGGTTATAGCTATGTATCACGGTACAGAAGTTGGAAATATAGTTGCAGTTTCTACAGATCCTTTACTTTTGAATTGGGAAAAGTTGACTGGGAAAGCTGTGATACCTGTTCTTGAACAGGATGGATCTCCTCAGGAATATACCGTGTTTGACCCTTGTATTTGGAGTAAAGGTGGAAAATATTATTCATTATCTGGTGGTACATTACAGACAAAGCCAGAAGGTATCAGAAGGGCTGCTGACTTTCTTTTCAGTTCAAATGATCTGATTCACTGGGAATTTTTGCACCCATTTACCGAGGGAGATATGTTTACACTGGTTGGAGATGATGGTGCGTGCCCCTATTTTTGGCCTATTGGAGATAAACATATACTTCTTTTCTACAGTCATATGAGTGGAGGACAGTACCTTTTGGGGGACTACGACCTAGAACGTGATAAATTCTCAGTATTCTCTGGCGGTTTATTCAATTTCGGAGCATCTACACCTTCTGGTGTGCATGCCCCATCTGCCACACCTGATGGTTTAGGAGGTGTGGTGACCATATTTAATATGAACCCTGGTATGGACACAAAGGGATGGAATCAGATCATGACTCTACCAAGACTCCTTACATTGGAAAACGATTCTGTGTTAAAGATCAAACCTGCTGGGGATATTGAATCTTTACGATATGGTCACAAACATCTAGGAGACACACTGCTACCCCCTAATGAAGAGGTAGTTCTCGATGGAATAGAGGGTAATACGATGGAGATAATTGCCGAGATAGACGCAAAAGCTTCTCCTATGGTTGAGTTGAATGTACTTAGGTCAAAAAATAGAGAAGAATACACGCGGATAGCATTTTTTAAGGATAGAGGATTCAAAATTACCGATTGGGGTGATAAAGCCGGAGCTCTATTACAATCTACTAATAGGGTAGTTTCCCCTTACGGCACAGCACGTCCTGCTGTGGGTCGAGCGAGTGTTGTATCGATAGATTCGTCCTATTCCTCTATACTACCAGATGCATTATCAAGAGCTCCCGAAACTACAACGATAACTCTAGGTCATAACGAACCTCTTCAACTTAGAATATTCATAGATAGAAGCGTTGTTGAAGTTTTTGTGAATGACAAAGCTTGTGTCGCTGTAAGAGTATATCCGGGATTGGCTGATAGCTTAGGAATTTCCCTGCGCGCACAGGGCTCCGAAGCAAGATTACTTTCATTAGATGCTTGGAATATGGGAAACATATATGAATAGAGGAATCGGCATAGCAGAATAAACCGTAGCAAAGCCATATGCAATTATAGGCGTTCCACCACCACCACCATGAGTATCAAACAGAAAATAATCCCACCTATTAAACCCCACAACTGAACACCGTCACGGCTCAAGAACTCTAAGACATTCTTAGGTACAACAGATTTAATAGGGAGCGATTTATGACGAAGATATTTCTTCTGCACAGTATGGACATTTTTTCATACTTCACCTCATAAAACTAACATATCTTCATGCACGCGTAACCATTGTCTACAAATATCGTAATCTGGAATTTTGGTTTTGACGAATCTCCAATAAGAAGGAGAATGGTTGGGATGCACAATATGACAGAGTTCATGAATCACAACGTAGTTTACAATATTATGCGGTGCAATAATAATCCGCCAGTTATAGGAAATCTTTCCTTCTGGGGAGCATGATCCCCATCGAGATTTATAATCTCGAACAAAAATCGAATGAGGGGTGATACCCATAATATCAGCATATCGTTTGGTTTTATCTGTTAGTTGTTTGAGTGCATGATTCTCATACCATTTGATTAAAGAATTGCGAACATCCTCTTCTTTTGACTTATTTGGCACAGTTACTTCTAGGTAACCACCTTTGAGCTTAACTCCATAATCATTACCACTCAGAACTTTAAGACGATAGCTTCGTCCGAGATATGTAAAATTCTCGCCACTAATATATTCTTTCGGATTTGGAGTAACAATTTGTGATTGTTCTCCCAGTTTTTTACGTATCCATGGCGTTCGTTTTTGAATTAGCTCCTCAACTCTCGAGTCGGAGAGCTTCTGGGGGACAATTACCTTAACCGCACCTTTAATTATTTGAATTGAGGCAGTCTTTCTTCTTTTAGTTCGGACCACCTCGATCGATACATCATTATCAAAAATCAAATTCATTGGAACTTTACCTTTGCGAGTTCCATGAAACGGTTGGTGACCGGTTCCACCAGAACATCCTTTTATAATCTCTATCTATTATGCTACCGTTCCCGCTAGAAGTATGGTTGCATAAATCAGTTTAAATGCACTAACAAAATCGTCTGATTCGTAAGATATAGTCTTACGATTTTCTCGTTGAATTTCTGGTATATAACATGCTAAATCTGCCATTAAATCATTCGAAAATTCAACAGATAGTTTTACGTTTTCATAAGTTTTAGGTTTGAAAATGGAATAATTTTCCAGACATTCTTTTGTGCCTATTTTAATTAACTCACAAGCATTTTGAGGAGATAATGAAATTGCAGAATGAGTGCTAATTGCTTCTTTAACTGAAACACCAATGATATTTGGTATAGTATTTTTAGCTTCCCTAATGATATCTGTATCACCACTAATTAAACCAATTGGTACATTATAGTGACCTGCAATTCCAAGATTTAAATCAAATTCGCTTGCAGGTTTGTCATTAATATAGATATTTTGTATTACGCTAGATCCTCGAATTGTGTGGCTGAGTACTCCTGGCTCGCCTGGTCTATTGTGATATCCAATACAGAGTGCTATATCAATGTTTTGATCTACACCTTCCATCATACAAAGTGGTCTAGGTGCACCAGTAACTAACTCAGCTCTTGGGTCTAATAGATCGGGTAATAAATTTCTAAACGATCCATGGCTATCTGCTATCAAGACTCTATCAGCACCACCTTCAAAACATCCCTCAATAGCTGCATTTCCTTCGAGCGTCATAATATTTCGCATGTGTTGATAATCTTGACCTCGGTAACGGTTTGTTTGGTCTGTGTCTACAATACCACTAATACCTTCCATATCTATTGAGATCAGAGCAGAAACAGCCATATAAATCCTCCTGAATATGTTTTATATTTATGTAGAATATAGAAAATATAATTAAAATCAATATCTGGAGTGAATATATGGCAAAAATGAATGAAGTTGAGTTTCAAGAATTTTTAGAACAACCAAACATTGCCCATCTTACAGTCTTGGATGAATCAAATAAGCCGTATCCTGTACCAGTTTGGTTTTCATATGAAGATAAAAACCTATGGTTAATAAGTAATATTATATCAAAAAAAATCGAATATATTAGAAAAATCCCCGATGTTGCATTATCTATCGCTAATAGTATTAGGCCTTATCAGTATGTAATATTTAATGGAATTGCTGAGATAATTGACCCCGCTGATCCAAATAAAATTATTCAGGTGTGTACTAAATATGACGGAGAAGTTGAAGGAAAGAAGTTTGCTAAAATGGCAATGGAAAGTCGCCATACTATTATCATTAAAATTAAAATTTCAAAAACAAATGCCTGGATAGATAGATAAATACTAAGAAGGATTACAAAAAGTTTTAATTGATTCGATTGTTTTTTCCCAATACATTAGGCCATGTCCAGCGTTAGGTATAGTTACAAATTGTGCATTTGGAATTTGTTCAGAAAGTTCTTGCCCAAGAGGATACGGCACCTGATTATCAGAATCTCCATGTATAACCAGTGTAGGTATAGTTATTTCGTTTAGCCTAGACGATAAATCTGAATCTACATATGCGAATTGGTTCCGTAGTGTACCCATATCGTATATTGCTTTTTCATGTTCTGTTAGCGAACTTGTAAGTTGGTTTGTTTCTTGATTTCTTGCAGCAACAATTGGTTTTCTTTCTTCAGGGATTGGGCCTGATCCCTCTGCTGGTAAATATAAGGATAATAATGATGGTTCGTTAAGTAGACTTTCAAATGCTTTATCTGGACCAAGATTCTCTAGAGTATTATGACGACTTTTTAATTCAATGCATGCATTCGTTCTATAGTTATTTTTCCAAAGTCTAGAACTGGTATTAACTAATATTAGTTTCTCGATATCATGCTGGAAATTGAGAGTATAATTTAAAGATATTGGGCCTCCTGCAGATGAGCCAATAATTGTAGGTTTATTTAGACCTAAATATAATATAAGCTCCCTTAAATCAGTCGTAAACATATCAAGAGAATGGATTTCATTCGGATAACTTGATCTACCAGCAGATCGACGATCATAAGTAATGATGGTGTTACTTTCACTTAAGCAAGGAACCCATGAATCATCTCTTGGAATTACAGTTGTATTTGTACCGCCATAACCACCATGGATAAATATAATAGGGGGGCCGTCACCAGTTATTTCATAAAATATATCGATGCCATTAAGAGTTGCTACAGACATACTTGGGTACCTAGAAATTAACTATCTTGGGGGTTTTCATCTAAAATAAATTCACCGGTAGAAGTCATTGTATAAACCTCACTTGTTTCGTCTGGTACTATTCCTTCTAAGGGCTTACCTTCAACATGGACAATGGCACCTTCAGATAGAAGGTTGAAATTTTTAATGGCAGATTTTAGAGCCTGTCTACTCTCTAGTCCCATTCGATTTAAACAAGGGTTCATAATATCATTAATTACTGACCTTGCATTTCCTAAACCAGCTGCTATGGTACACCGAATAAACTCTTCTGCATTTGGAAGTTGCATAACTGGCATTTTATAATGATTTGATACTTTAGCTAAGGCATCTAGAGCATGGTCAGGAAAATATTTCATATATATACGTACAATATTCGTGAAATTTGCCTCATGAGCACCTTCATCTCTTTCAGGGAATCCTATTGCTCCAGATATAGCAGGATAAATACGACTACCGTCTTTATTTCTAGGTTCGCCATATTCTTCCCATATTCGTATTCGTGTGTTTGTATAATTCCAACGTGTTTGTCTTTCTTGAAATATTGCATACGCTGAAGCAAGAAGTGGTGTTGCTTGATATCCAGTTTGTTCTTCGAAGGTCCAGTGATATTCTTGTGTTTCAGCAATGAATTTATCAGTTTCTTCTTTGGTATATAATCCAGAATCTACCAAAGAATGTTGAAAAGTTTTTCCGTGACGACTTTCTTCATATCCCCATTGGATATATAATTGGGCAGTTGTTAGACTGTTACCAGCAGCTTTTATACCTCCAAAAACATAGTCATCAACTATAGATTCAACACCCATAAATCCAAGAAGTATCTCTTTAGTATCATTTGTTATCATATGACCATATTTGGCCATATCATTTCGTTCTTTTAATTTTTCAGGAAACCAGAGTCGGGTTTTAGCTGCTTTTTCAAAATATATATCATAATTTTCCCGAACTTCTTTTTGAATCGCGGCTTCTTTCCCTTCTCGAGTGAATGGTCCAGGGACAATGGTTACCAAGTAAATTCTCCTATAATAATATTTCTGTGAATTATATCACACGATGCTTTTCAAAACTATTGTTATATAAATCTGTATTTTCTATTAATCTAGAGACCTGATAATTTAAATTCAAGACTTTAAATGGTGCAATAAATGGTGCAATTTATTTACTTTGTTGTAAATATGTTTCAGTAGTTACATCTCTGTATGGATATGGTCGATTATGCTTTTCTGCAAGTAGTATTTGTTTTGACCGTTCTCTGGATTGATTTTTTTTATCTTCTGTCAATTTATCAAAACATGCAGGGCAAGACACATCTTTTTCATATTTGCTAGTTTTTTTATCTTGAAAGGAAATAGGGTTGTTGCAACCACGACAAAGTTCATATGTGCCTTTTTTAAGTTCATGAGTTACAGAAACTCTATTATCGAAAACAAAACATTCTCCTTCCCAAAAACTATCTTGCTGATTTACATCCTCTAGATATTTTAAGATTCCACCGTTTAGTTGGAATATGTTTTCAAAACCTTGAGATTTCATATAATACGAAGCTTTTTCACACCGTATACCCCCTGTACAAAACATGGCAATATTTTTGCCCTTTGCGTCAGCTAACTTTTCATCAATATAATCTTTAAATTCAAGAAAGGAGTTAGTATTTGGTTTAATAGCATTATTGAAAGAACCAATTTTACTTTCATACTCGTTTCTTACATCAATTAAAATAGTGTCATTTTGTTTTATCAACTGGTTCCATTCAGAAGATGTAACCATCTCTCCTCGATCATTACTTGGATCTATCGGTGTTCCGAGCATTGTGATAATTTCTTTTTTTTGTTTAACTTTAAGTCTGTAAAAGGGCATTATTTTAGCTGCAGAATATTTAGTGTTGAGATTCGTGAACCCTAGATTAACAATATAGTTGTAAAGTTTTTCTATTGAAGGAATAAATCCTGCAAGTGTAGCGTTGATTCCTTCTGGGGCAACTATAACCGTCCCACGAATATTTTCTTGATCACAAAACCTATAAATTTGATTTGACAATGTTGGTAGATCATCAATTCTTGTGAACTCATAAAATGCAATAATTTTGAAAGCTTTTGTCAATTACTTACCTATCTTAATTATGTAGTATTAACACTCATATATTCCTAAAAGTATAATTCAGTTTTTTCCGACATGCTATAGTGTTTTACTATTGATTTTATTAAACCAGTTAAGCTAGACTAACGACACTCAACAAAGATGATAAAGTGGGGGATTAAATGACAAATGAATATACTGTTCCGTCAAATTGGGATACAGAAGCAGAAATTGTTATTGTTGGATTTGGTGGCGCTGGTGCTGCAGCATCAATTACTGCTAGTGATCTCGGTGCTAAAGTGATTATTTTAGAAAAAGCTCCAAAAGGCGAACATGGAGGAAATACTAAAGTTGCAGCTCAAGGGTATTTAAATCCAGATTCAGTTGAAGGAGCTATCGATTACCTCACTGCTATGTGTGGTCCATACGAAGTACCTGAAGATATGATTCAGGTCTGGGCTGAAGAAGTATCAAAAAATAATGAATGGATATCGAGTATCGGAGGAGATCCACAAGAGCATCAATTTCAGGTAGGTATTGAGTATCCAGAATTACTAGGCTCAGAATCAACCCATAAATTTCATCATGGAGACATTTTAGGGTATTCAGAGACCTGGAAATTTTTTGATCAAGCAGTACAGGAACGACCAATTGAAATACTTTATGAAACACCTGGTAAAGAATTAATCCAGAATGATGTAACTAAGGAAATCATTGGTGTTAAAGCTATCCGAGACGGCAAACCGTACTATATTAAAGCTACAAAGGGAGTAATTTTAACTTGTGGTGGATTTGAAAATAATCAAGAAATGATACGAAATTACCTTCCAGGTATGCCATATTGTTATACAAACGGCACACCTTACAATGAAGGTGACGGAATAACAATGGCTATGACTGTTGGCGCAGAATTATGGCATATGAATAATTTTGCTGGACCATCATTTGCATTAAAAGTGGATGAGTATCCAACATCATTTTCTATGCAAGCGTTACATTTTTCAAAAGAGACTCCAGGTGGAATGATTGTAATTGGATCTGATGGGGGAAGATTTTGGGATGAGAAATATAAAACCCATCATGGGAAAGTAAAAAAGAATGGTGCATGGGCTCCATTGTCTGCCCCATGTCCTTTGTATATGGTATTTGATCACACATTACTCACTTCAGGCCCTTTATATGATAAAACACCAAGTCATGGTTGGAATCAAATGGTTGACCAATATGATTGGAGTGATTCTAATGATGCAGAACTTGCAAAAGGATGGATTAAGAAAGCAGATACTATTGAGGCTTTAGCTGATCAAATTAATCATGATCCTGCAGTTTT
>Ga0209402_10002884_pt1 | contig 16836 bp, 10 predicted proteins | sample ArcticOcean_MG_C_3_FD_187437 | JGI IMG/M metagenome (GOLD analysis project Ga0209402, IMG submission 187437) | Marine microbial communities from western Arctic Ocean - ArcticOcean_MG_CB8_126 (SPAdes) (version 2) | ecosystem: Environmental > Aquatic > Marine > Oceanic | place: Arctic Ocean... | reverse complement strand
CGGCGGGTTCACCGCCCGAGATCACGTAGTCACCGATCGATATCCCCTCGTCAACCATCGCCTCGATAAATCGTTCATCCACGCCTTCATATCGACCACAGACAAGTATCAGAGAGTCGTGTGAGGCCAACTCGTCTGCGACTGTCTGGTCGAGTCGACGTCCCTGTGGGGACAGCAGGATCACGTGGGGCTCCGGCTGTCCGGAATCAGACGCGTCCTTCTTGAGATCGTTGACGGCGTCCGCCAGCGGGGCCGGTTTCATCACCATCCCGGCGCCACCGCCGTAAGGCGCGTCGTCAACCGTACGGTGCCGGTCCTTTGTGTAGTCGCGGAGCTGGTGGGTCGTGATCTCGACCAGTTCATCCCTGACCGCCCGCGCGACGATGCTTGCCCCGAAAGGTCCGTCAAACATCTCTGGGAAGAGGGTGATGATTCTAATTCGCACGATTAGCTTTCGTGCGAGCCGTGATCGGAGCGAGAAAATCCTTCATCCGGGTGCGGCCCGGGCCGTCCGGAGAGGATGTCGATCGCATGGCCCAGTACCGGGAGGATCACCTCAAGGGTCTCCCGAACGCCGCGCGGGCTGCCCGGCAGATTGACGATCAGTGTGCGACCTCGAACACCGGCGACGGCACGGCTCAACATCGCTGCGTGAGTGGACGCTATCGACTGCGCCCGCATCGTCTCGGCGATACCCGGAACCGTGAGTTCGATCACGTCCATGGTGGCCTCAGGGGTCACGTCGCGCGGACCCAGTCCCGTGCCTCCGGTCGTGATGATTAAATCGACGTCGCCGCTCTCTGCCCATGTACGTAACTGCCCGGCGATCTGGTCGCGTTCGTCCGGGACCATCACACGTTCGGCCGTCTCAAACCCGGCGGCCGTGAGCATCTCAACAATGGCGTCGCCGCTCGTGTCTGCGCGGTGACCTGCCGCCCCGGCATCGCTGCTGGTCAGGACGGCGAATCGGCGTCGGCCCTCGGCCCCATGATCGTGATCATGGGCATGCCCTTCGGATCTGGAGTTCCCAGAATCGGGCGAATTATGTTGTCCGGCATCGTGAGTCATCGGGAGAAAGATGCTAGCACGGCGCGTGTGCCAAACAGTCCGCAAGCGCGGCCGAAGCATGATCAGATTTTTTTATCGAAATCCACGGACATTTCAGGAAAAATGCCCAAACACGTAATTCGCCTCGCTAGCGGAAAAGTGGCCTGGATTGGTACCTATATACGAGTGCGGACGCGGAAGTCCCAGAACAGGACCCCGGCGTCGCTCATCTCAGGCCTGAAAAAGCAGGCATCAACTCGTCAATCACTCAGGTATTCGATCAGGAAACGGCCCGCCAATTGATTCCCGTCATGCTCCCCACGCTCCCGGACTCGACACTGCGAAGTGCCGTGACGGAATCGCGCTCGCATGGCGGCCCGGCGCTCCCCGCTTCAACCGACCGGGGAGTAGCCCGAATGCCTGAGACACGCCACATCCCCGTCATGGTCCCCGAGGTGCTTAGCGCGCTTGAGGTGAAGCCCGGCGGCTTCTACATCGACGCCAATCTTGGCGAGGGCGGCCACACAGAGGCGATCCTTCTGGCAAGCGCCCCGGAAGGCGCAGTGCTCGGGATCGACTCAGACACAGCAGCCATCAGCTCGGCAGTGGAGCGCCTCTCGGGTTCGCCCGAACTCGCTGGCCACCTGACCACGGCTAACGCAAATTTCAGAGACATCGAATCGGTCTCGACCGAACACGGACGTAACCCGGGGTCGGTCGACGGCGTGTTATTCGACCTCGGCCTTTCGTCGCTACAGCTCGATACGGAAGAGCGCGGATTCAGTTTCCGGCGTTCTGACCCGCTGGACATGCGTTTCGACGTCCGTCAGACGCTAACGGCGGCCGACATCGTCAACACTTACGGTCGTGACGAGCTGGCAGACGTTATCTACCAGTACGGCGAAGAACGAGCTTCCCGCCGTGTTGCGGCGGCGATAGTAGCCGCGCGCCCCCTGCAGACGGCGACGCAGCTCGCAGATGTGATCGGAACGGCAATTCCCCGGCGTGGTTCTCGACGAATCCACCCGGCGACAAAGACGTTCCAGGCGTTACGGATAGCCGTCAACGACGAGCTTGGCGCTCTCGAAACCGGGTTGCAACAGGCCATCTCATTGCTGAAACCCGGCGGGCGACTCGTCGTGCTCGCCTACCACTCTCTTGAAGACAGGATCGTAAAAAACCTGTTCCGGCGAGAGGCGACCGACTGTATCTGCCCGCCTGAACGGCCGATCTGTGACTGCGGCCATATCGCCTCGTTGCGGCTGGTGTCCCGGCGGGTCATCAAGCCGTCTCAGGCGGAGATCGACGGCAATCCAAGGAGCCGAAGCGCAAGGCTCAGGGTGGTGGAGCGACTATGAAGGTTTTCACGAGACACCGCTCCTTCAAACCTCCTGGCGAACCTCCGGATACGTGGCACGGCCTGGCCGATACGCCAGGAGTCACAGGGGTGAAGCGAGCAACCGACAAATCTGACAACGGGTATCTCACGGGGACAGGAAAATGATCCAGGAAGACTACAGAGCGGCAATAGATGTCGGCACAACAAAGGTCGTGACCGTAATCGGTCGCGAGCGGCCCGACGGAAGTGTGGAGATCGCCGGCGTTGGTGTATCGCCTTGCGACGGGCTTAGCAAAGGCCTGGTCCGGGACGACGCCGCAACGTCGCAGGCCATCAGGGCGTCCGTGCAGGAAGCCACGGCGACCGCAGGGCTGTCTATCAAATCTGCTTACGTTGGGCTATCCGGCAACCACATTGAATCCCACAATCGCTGGGACCTGGTGCAGGAAAACGCGGCCGAGAGCGTGATCACCCAGGACGTCCTGGACGCTTCGCTCGCAACAGTCCGTGATCTTGCGTCCGATAGTCCCGGCCAGCTTCTTCACGTAATCTCCCGAGGCTACGCACTCGACAATCGGCACCTCGTTCGGCTGCCGCTCGGCATGCACGCGAGGGAGATCCACGCACACACCCACGTAGTAAAGGGTGACAAGTCAGCAATCGAGCGTCTCAAGGCGGCGACGGAAGCCGCAGGCATCCACGTGGCTGGCCTGATCGTCGAGCCGATCGCCTCCGCAGAAGCGGCGTTGACGACATCGGAGCGTGACGACGGAGTGGTGCTCCTGGACATCGGCGGAGGAACCACCGACATAGCGGTGTTCGTCGGCGGCCAGATCGTGCACAGCGCCGTCCTACCGGTCGGCGGCTGGCAGTTCACGAACGACCTCGTTCTGTCTTTCATGACCTCATTTGAAGAGGCCGAAGAGTTGAAACGAGAATCTGGATCGGTCACTCCTGAAATCGCAACCATGCGGGAAGAGTTGCTCATCAACTCCGTCGCCGACTCGGTTGACGGTCCTATCTCGATAACAAAACGAGAACTCGGCCAACTGCTTAAAGAACGTGCGCAGGAGTTGTTCCGCCTGGTCAAAGGAAAACTGGCCACGCCGCATCTCGCAAACGTCCCGATCGATCGCGTCGTCCTCACCGGCGGCGGGGCAAAGATGGACGGGATGCAGGCGCTCGCACGATACGTCTTCCAGGGACGGGTCCGCATCTCCGGACCGAGGCCGCTGGTCGGGCTTGATGAGCAGTACCAGGATCCGGCATATAGCGCCGGAATCGGGATGCTGATCTGGGGGCTGCGCAACATGCCCCGCGGTTCACACCTCGGTGTCTCAACCGTCAACGGAACTGAAGTCGTAAGTATCGGCGGTCGCTGGTACGACGCCTTCACAGGGTGGCGAAATCGGGGAGAGAGCAGTTCTTCGACAAGTACCCGTGAAGGCGTCTCGGTGTGATCAAACAGAATCCGTCCGGTCTCAACGAATAGCAACCCGGGCGGCTTAAAGAATTACTAAAACCCACGGCCAGGGCCTCGGCCAACCAATTCCCAGAACATTTAGGGACCAACGGGCGACAACGGAAGTGATCCGTAGCCGGCGGCCCGCAGATGTGTGCCAGGAGATTTAAAGCGATATGAACGCGAAAATTGAAGCGACACCGGACAACATCGGAGTAGCGAAGATCAAGGTCGTGGGTGTTGGCGGCGGCGGTTCAAACGCCGTTTCCCGCATGTACCGCGATCGAATGGCTGAGGTGGAGTACATCACCGTCAACACGGACGCCCAGGCGCTCGTACGTAGCGACGTTCCGATCCGACTGCGGATTGGTGACGAGACGGCCCGTGGCCTTGGCGTTGGCGGCGATCCTGAGAAGGGTCAGGCGTGTGCCGAGGAGAGCCGGGACGAGGTCCGTGAGGTTCTCGAAGGCGCAGACATGGTGTTCATCGCAGCCGGCATGGGCGGCGGCACCGGCACCGGCGCAGCGCCGATCGTTGCCGAGACGGCCCGCGAGATGGGAGCACTGACGGTCGGCGTCGTGACCCAGCCTTTCGCATTTGAAGGCCGGCGACGCATGAAGCACTCCGAGGAGGGCATCGCCCGCCTGAGGGACAAGGTAGACACACTCATCACGATCCCGAACGATCGTCTTCTCATCATCTGCGATGAAGAGGTGACGATGGAAGCCGGGTTCAGGATGGCGGACGACATTCTCCGACAGGGCGTCCAGTCCATCGCAGAGCTCGTGACCGTGGCCGGCGAGATCAACCTGGACTTCGCCGACATCAAAGCCGTGATGAGCAACGCCGGACCGGCATGGATGGCCATCGGCTCAGGCAGCGGTGAGCACAGGGCTATAGACGCAGCAGAGATGGCGATTCAGAGCCCACTGCTGGACGTCTCCCTTGAAGGCGCACGCGGCGTGATCTTCAACATCACCGGCGGCAGCGACCTGACGATCAACGAGGTCCACCAGGCCTCCGAGGTGATCTCACAGGTCGTCGATCCTGAGGCGAACATCATCTTCGGCATGGTGACGGACATGAAGATGGAGAACGAGGTCAAGCTGACCATCATCGCCACCGGCTTCCCGGCCGAGGACGGTTCGAACAACATGTCTGACGCAGAGGCCGTAACGGCAGATGTCGGCGATCTCGACATCCCGCCGTTCCTGCGACACCACCCGGCAGCACGACGCCGGATGCGTGGCAACGTCTCTGCGACGGGGATCGACTAAGCGCCTCGCCGGCGGTCTTTCGTCGGCGGTTTCAGGCAAATCTGGAAAGGCCCTTCACATTCGTGTGGAGGGCCTTTTCGCGTGTCATGTATTACGCGTGAGTTCAGGGATCCGTAATCCCCGATATACGTTCAAAAGTGGTAAAATAGGGGTCCCTTCCGGCGTTGGATAGAACACCCAGACATCGCCGCCCACGTGGATTGTTGGGCACATCGCGTTTGGCCGAAAATCGGCTCGACCCGAGTCTTGACACCCCACTACAGTTAGTGCATGCTCTGCGTCTCACGCACGATATGTAGGGGTTAGCGACATGAAACCACTAGATAGTGTGTGGCCCTTCCAAAAAGGGTTTGGCGTATTAATTCGGGAGGGTCGGAGGCTCAGACGTGCATTGCCCGTTTTGCGGCCATGACGACTCAAAAGTCATCGACTCACGGGAATCTCCCGACGGAGTTCGGCGGCGAAGAGAGTGCACGGGCTGTGGACTTCGGTTCACGACCTACGAACGGGTGCATACCACCCCACTCTTTCTCGCGAAGTCGGACGGTCGGCGGGAGCCCTTCTCGACGGACAAACTTGAGCGGTCACTCCGGATTGCATGTGCCAAGCGCCCCTTAGAGGTTGGAGCAATTGGCAAGATAGTTACAGATATCGATTCTGAGTTGCACCGTCTCGGCAAGGCCGAGGTCGAAAGCCGGGTTGTCGGCGAGATGGTGATGGAACGGTTACGGGAACTGGACCGCGTGGCGTACATCCGCTACGCATCGGTGTACAGAGACTTTGAAGACCTGGACACCTTCGCCCAGGAAGTTGAGGCGCTTCGTGATGAATCGCCAGACAGCCCCAAACCACAGCTCAGATTGATTGAAGACGACGTACCGAGAATTGCCGATCGAGGCAGAAGACGAAGATCACGCAGGGCCGTCTCAGGTAACTGAAGGCCAATCTGCAAACAGGCCGCTCCCACGGACAGGAGCGAGGGGAAAGGAGGATCCGATGCGCATAGTGCTACGCCGGTGTCCCGGCTCATCATCACGTCGGCTCGATCGATTCCTCATTGTTCCCGATGCGCCGCGCCTATGAGAGCTTCTCAAGCTCTCATAGGCCGTACCGGTAGCCAATCCGGTCAGGTGACCCTGGGATCCTCGACGGGTCACAGATCGCCCTCCGCACCACCCTTTCAAGTGGACCGAGTTCCCGGCCGCACGGGAGCCATACCTTTTACCAGACTTTAGTTCAGATACAGGAATCGCGAATGAGCACGGACACTACCCGCAACGGACACAGCAGCGCTGACGCAACAACCGAGATGTTGACGGCGTTAAAAGAGCGCGGCCTCATACAGGACATAACCGAGGCTGCGACCGTGCTCGGCATCGGCGAAAGTGCGGACAACAGTCCGTCGGACGATTCGTCTGAAGAGTTCGCTCCTGCGGTCATCACGGACAACGCTCTCGTCGTCCTTGAGAAGCGTTATCTGGACAAGGACACAAACGACAAGTTCAGAGAAGACCCACAGGGTATGTTCCGGCGAGTAGCCAGGACACTTGCGGCTCCTGATCGTGCGTATGGCCAGACCGACGAACAGATAGACGAAACAGCCGAAGAGTTCTATCGGATGATGGCGAAGCTGGAGTTCCTCCCAAACTCGCCCACAATGATGAACGCCGGCACAGGCGCGGGAACTCTCTCGGCCTGCTTTGTACTCCCTCTTAAAGACAGCATGGAAGGGATCATGGGGGCGGCACACGATGCTGCGATGGTCCAGAAGTTTGGCGGTGGCACCGGATTTGCCCTCACAGACATCAGGTCCAAGGGCACGCCGATTCAGTCAACCCACGGCAAAGCGTGCGGGCCGATCGCCGTTTTGCGGCACCTGTCCTCTGTATCAACGCTTGTAACCCAGGGCGGCAAGCGTGACGGCGCAAACATGGCCGTCATGAACGTCCACCACCCGGACATCCTCGAGTTCATCGACTGCAAGACGGTCGAGGGCGAGATCCACAACTTCAACATCTCTGTCGGTGCGACGGACGAGTTCATGCAAGCCGTCAAGGACGGTACCGACTACGCGCTCCGATCCAAGGTCGAGCCGTCCGACCCTGACAGCCCGATGAAAGATGTCGGACGCCTGGATGCCCGTGAGGTCTTCTCCAAGATCGTGTACGGCGCATGGAGGAACGGCGAGCCTGGAATGATCTTCATGGATGAGGTGAACCGGAACAGCCCGGTGCTGCACCTCGGCGAGATCACGGCGACCAACCCCTGCGGCGAGCAGCCGCTTCTGCCGAACGAGTCATGCAACCTCGGCTCTATCGACGTGGCCAAGTTCATCGTCGAGGACGAGGACGGCGTCAAGTCGATCGACTACGACCACCTGCGCAAGGTGACCCGATTGAGCGTCCACTTCCTGGACAACGTGATCGACGCCAACAAGTACGCGGTACCGGCCATCGAAGAGATGGCGCACTTCACCCGGAAGATCGGGCTCGGAGTGATGGGCTTTGCCGACATGCTGGTGACGCTCGGAGTGCCGTACGACAGCGACGAGGCGATCGAGATCGGCCGGACGCTGATGGCGTTCATCCGGGACGAGTCAGACCAGGCGTCGATCGATCTGGCAACGCAGCGCGGGCCGTTCCCGGCCTTCGCAGGCAGCAAGTACGAGACGGACGGCGACCCGGATATCCGCAACGCCTGCCGACTCACGGTGGCGCCGACCGGCACGATCTCGATGATCGCCGGTTGCTCAAGCGGTATCGAGCCGATCTTCTCCCTGGCGTTCAGGAAGCAGAACATTCTTGAAGGCAAGACGCTTTTCTATGTAGACAGCAACTTTGAGCGGATCGCTCAGGAGCGCGGCTTCTACAGCGAGGAACTTCTGGAGCACCTGTCTGACGGCGGTTCGCTGCAGGACCGGGATGATGTCCCTCAGGACATCAAGGACCTGTTCCACGTAGCCACCGACATCAGCCCGGAGTATCACGTCAAGATGCAGGCCGCGTTCCAGGAGAGCGTCGACGCCGGTATCTCAAAGACGATCAACTTCCCGAACAATGCGACGATCGAGGATGTCGAGGAGACCTACCTCACGGCGTGGGAGCTGAAGTGCAAAGGCATCACGGTTTACCGCTCAGGCAGCCGTGATAAGGAGGTCCTGGCAACCGGGACGTCCGACAACGCGTCAACCGGTGAAGCCGATGACGGTTCGGGCCTGAAGGTAATCCCACAGTTCTCGATCCCGCGTGACCGGCCTGCGTCATTACAGGGCGTAACCAATCGGGTTCGCACTGGACGAGGTCCTCTGTACGTGACGGTCAACGTCGCTTCAGACGGGCGCCCGTTCGAGATGTTCGCAACGCTTGGCAAGGCGGGCGGAAACGACGCCGCCATGTCGGAAGGCATGTCACGCCTGGCATCGCTCGCACTCCGGTCCGGCGTGGACCCGAACGAGATCGTCAAGCAACTTCGCGGTATCACCGACATGCCAGTCTTCGACAACGGAGACCTCATCCGCTCGGTCCCAGACGCCATATCTCTGGTTCTCGACCGGGTAACAAGTTCAGGACCTATGCCGTCTGGCCCGATCAGCGACTCCGAATCGGCACAGATCGGGATGTTCGAAGCGCCCGAGCCGGACGATATCGGGTTGATCTCGACCCGTTCGGCCGAGGCGACCGAAATCGTGAGCAAGGCGAACCAGACCATGGTGGAAGCCCTATCCACGGAGTTGTGCCCGGATTGCAACTCAAGCCTGGCCCACGAAGAGGGCTGCGCAAAGTGCTACTCCTGCGGCTACAGCAGGTGCTAGAGGCCTGAGAGCGGATGCCCTCCAGTAGTCCGCTCCCCCCCAAAAGGCCCCTGTGCCTGAGAGCTGAGCCATAAGAAAAAGCCCCGGCGGAACCCACCGTCCGCCGGGGCTTTTTCTTATGGTGAATTAGCGTTGTAGGGGCGTATGGCAATACGCCCTCAACCTCGTGTAAACACATGATGAATACGAAACGGACGTTGACTCGGGGAACCTGTAGCCTCTGATTCCAGATTTACTCTCGCTCTCCGGAGACTAGATGCCAGATAACGCGACCCAATCGAACAAGAAGCGCCCCAATGTTGTTCTGATCCTTGCGGACGACCTTGGCTGGGGCGATATCGGTGCCTACGGCTCAGAAATCCGGACTCCGAACCTGGACCGCCTTGCGAAGGGCGGCGTCCGGTTCTCGCAGATGTACAACTCCGCCCGCTGCTGCCCTACCCGGGCCTCTCTCCTGACCGGTCTCAACCCGCAACAGGCCGGTATCGGCCACATGGTCGTCAACCTGGGGGTTCCGTCGTACCAGGGCTACCTGAACGACAACTGCGTCACCATCGCCGAGGTGCTGAAGGACGCCGGGTACAGGACCCTGATGGCGGGCAAATGGCACGTCGGCGGCGAGCAGGCGACACTCCCCGATGACTGGTATCCGGACATGCCCGGCTACCCAACTCCCAGGGGCCGCGGGTTTGATCGCTTCTACGGAATCCTCTCGGGCGGCGGGAGCTACTACAACCCGAACATGCTGATGGATGACCTGACGCGCATCAGCGTCGATACCACCGACTACCACTTCACGGACTCGATCAGCCAACACGCCGCCGATTTTGTGGACGACGCGCTGCATCGGGACGATCCATTCTTCCTGTACCTGGCGTTCACCGCTCCGCACTGGCCCCTGCACGCGCACCCGGACGACATCGAACGGTATCGGGGAACCTATATGGGCGGATGGGATGCGCTGCGTACCTCGCGCCACGAACAACAAAAGGGTCTCGGGATCCTCGACTCGAGGTGGGCCATATCTCCACGTGAACGGGGCATCCCGGCATGGGAGGACGCCGATAGCCAGGAGTGGCGAGACGTCCAGATGGCGACATATGCGGCCCAGATCGAGCAGCTCGACCGCGGCGTCGGAAAAGTTCTGGACACTCTCAAAGAGCACGACGCCGAAGACGACACAATCATCATGTTCATGTCCGACAACGGAGGTTGCGCCGAGTTCCTCCAGGAGGACACGAACTACCCGGACCCGTCGCGCTATATCCACCCGACCGTCGATGGCCGAATGGTGCGGGTCGGCAATACGCCCAGTATCGAGCCCGGCCCGGCCGATACATTTGCGAGCGTCGATATCAGCTGGGCCAACGCCAGCAACGCCCCATTTCGACTGTTCAAGCGCTACACGCACGAAGGCGGCATCTCGACCCCTTTCATCGCCCACTGGCCCGGCCGGATACCCGCCGGCGAGATCGTTCATGAACCTGCGCACGTAATGGACGTGATGGCGACCCTGGTTGAAGTCACCGGGGCGAAATATCCAACCAGTCGCGGCGGCCACGATATTCAGCCGATGGCAGGGGAATCGTTCGTACCGGCCCTCGAAGGCCGAAAATGGCAGCGCGAACAGCCCATCATGTGGGAGCACGAAGGTAATCGTGCGGTACGTATCGGTCCCTGGAAGCTGGTGAGTGAAGTCGGAGCGCCGCCAAATCCTGATCCCCGTGATCCCGGTTCGGCAGATGCCTGGGAGCTTTACAACATCGATGACGATCGCACGGAGCTGAACGATCTCATTTCAGGTGAGCGTGATCGAGCGGCAGCGATGATGCGCCAGTACGCTGAGTGGGCGGATGCGAGCGGCGTCCAGCCCTGGCCCATCCCATCATCTCCAAGACCGATGGGCATGGACGCGATTACAAGACACAATCACACCGTACAGGTCCCAAGCGTCAGGCTCGGCCCGCCAAAACGGGTCGCAATCCGAAACGACACGGACGACATAGGCAGCGCCGATAACAATGGAGCGATGAATTGACCGATCAACCTGAATCACGTCCCAACATCATCGTGATCCTGGCGGACGACATGGGTTTCGCCGATCTCGGGTGCTGGGGATCAGAAATCCGCACGCCAAATATCGACAAGCTCGCTGCGGGCGGTCTCAAGTACACGCAGATGTACAACTCGGCCCGATGCTGCCCGTCGCGTGCCGCCCTGCTCACCGGCCTCAACCCGCAGCAGGCGGGCGTCGGACACATGGTCGACAACTACGGCACGCCGGAATACCAGGGCTACCTGAACGACAACTGCGTGACGATCGCCGAGGCGCTGTCGTCGGCCGGTTACGAGACGCTCATGTCCGGCAAGTGGCACGTCGGCGGTCCACACAACCTACAGAAGCCCGACACGTGGACCCCCGGCGAACCTGGCTCCCCGACGCCGCGACAACGTGGCTTCGACAAGTTCTTCGGCACGCTCACCGGCGCCGGCAGCTTCTGGAACCCGATGACACTTATGGAAGATCAGACCCTGATCCAGCCGGACTCGCCCGATTTCTACTACACGGACGCCATCTCAGACCACGCGATCGAGATGATCTCCGGCAACGCCGATTCCGAAAAGCCGTTCTTCCTGTACCTGGCGTACACCTCTCCTCACTGGCCGCTGCACGCATTTGAAGAAGACATCGCCCGTTACGAAGGCAAATACCGCGACGGCTGGGATGCACTGCGGACATCGCGCCACGAGGGCATGCGCGCTCTCGGGCTTGTCGATCCGAAGTGGGAGATCAGCAAGCGCGACCCGGACTCCCCGGCATGGGACGAGACGCCGAATCACGATTGGGAAGACCTCAGAATGGCCGTGTACGCGGCCCAGATAGATCGCATGGACCAGGGCATCGGCCGGGTTCTGGCGCAGATCGAGGCGCAGGGCCAGACGGACAACACGCTGATCATGTTCATGGCGGACAACGGCGGTTGCGCCGAGTTCTGCGCAGAGGACTCAAACCGGCCCAACTACGCCAACTTCAACACCCCGAACCTGGACGGATCGCGCGCCACTGTCGGGAACATACCGGACCTGCGTCCCGGCGGATCGGACACCTTCCAGAGCTACGACCTTCCCTGGGCCAACACATCGAACACTCCGTTCCGACTGTTCAAACGCTGGACGCACGAGGGCGGGATTTCGACCCCGCTCGTCATCAACTGGCCTGACAAGATCAAATCTCCGGAGACGATCCACTCCCCGGCGCACTTGATCGACATCATGCCCACCTGTCTCCAGGCCGCCGGCGCCGATTATCCAACCGAGAACAACGGCCACGCTATCAAGCCCCTTGAAGGCGAGAGCCTGGTCCCGTCCTTCCAGAATCCGGACTGGAAGCGTGAGGCTCCGATCCATTGGGAGCATGAGGGCAACCGGGCGATGCGAGACGGCGACTGGAAGCTGGTTTCTGAATACCCGGGCGCGTGGGAGCTTTACAACATCTCGGACGACCGAACGGAGCTGAACAACAGCGCGGACGGGGAAAAAGATCGTTTGACGAAGATGTCACGGGAGTACGACGCCTGGGGTGAGAGGATCGGCATCGTCAACTGGGTTGATCGATGGGATGCAATCGGGGGTGGCCCAATCGGCAAAAGGAACCACCGGGTCGGGTAGGCCTGATGAAGGCCCGGTGGTAACGTGAACCGGCGAACGAAGCGCTGGCCGCACGGACTTTTTCACAACCTCGGGGGCGGTAGCACCGCCTGATTCTCAACACCGAACTGGACGACGAAAGTCTTGACGATGCGTAGCACCGCCATAACCCGGCCCCGCAATCGGAGCCAGAGCCAGGGCAAGGACCGGCACTGATGCCGGTTCGTATTCGCTGGGTCGCGCTCGGCGCCGTCGGCATTACGGCGATCGCGATCATCGTTATCTTTGTACTTATGAGCGGCGACGATGGCGAAGGTACGCCAGACGCGGCTGCCTCACCCACGCCTTCGAGCGCAGACGGCGATTTCGTAGCGCTCACCCCGTTCCAGGCGCGCGTCCTGGGATTTGACGTCCTGGACGAGGTCAATCTTCCACAGGACAACCCGTTTAGCGAAGCAAAGGTTGAGCTTGGACGTCTGCTGTTCTTTGATCCCAGACTCTCGGCAAACTCGGCCATCAGTTGCGCCTCCTGCCACCAACCGGACCAGGGCTGGACAGACGGTCTGCCGCTGAGCTTCGGTTACGCCGGATCGGTCCACTGGCGCAACACCCCTACGATCATCAACTCCGCATTCCATCCGAAGCTGGACTGGGACGGGAAAGCGCTCAGGCTGGACATCCAGGCGCAGGGGGCGATGAAGGGTGCCGTGGCGATGAACATGGACCCGGTCATGGTTGAAGAGCGCCTGCGACAGATCCCCGAGTACGTGCAGCGCTTCGACGATGTCTTCGGACCCGGGGGGCCGTGGTTTGAGGACGCCTCACGCGCCATCGCGATATTCCAATCGACAATCCTCTCCAGCAACGTGCCGTTCGACCGCTTCATGGGGGGCGATGAGTCGGCGCTTTCGGAATCGGAAAAACGCGGCTTCAAATTGTTCACCACAACCGCAGGCTGCTCCGCATGTCACCGCGGGAGGTTATTCACGGACGAGGACTTCCACGGGCTTGGAGTTCCGACCCCGGAGGAGTTCTCGACCGATGCTATACGCCAGATTACGTTCAACTATCAGCTTCACTCACGGGGCGTCTCGGAAGAGGTGTATCGGACCGCTACCGACGATCCGGGTCTGTATCTGGTGACCAAGGTCAACACGGATTTCGGGCAGTTCAGGACCCCGATGCTCAGAGAACTTGGTCAAACTGCGCCCTACATGCACAACGGGGCATTCGCGACACTGGAACAGGTGATCGAGTTTTACAACGTAGGTGGTGGAGAGTCACCCAATCTTGACCCCCTTCTCAGGCCGCTCGGTTTGACTGACCAGAACAAATCGGACTTAATCGCATTTCTGAATTCTCTGACCGGCGACCCGATCGTCGTAGAAGAACCGCAACTCCCGTCGTACGAGGTGATCAAGTGAAAATCCTCACAGGAGAACGAACGTAGATGGCCGATTACGTTCCGCAGACAAGCGTTCCGCTGCCACCGGTTGACGCGAAGATCACCAACACGGCGTGCGACTACTGCGTCGTCGGTTGCGGGTATCGCGTCTTCACCTGGCCGGACGGCGTCGAAGGTGGGTCGCGGGCGTCCGAGAACGCGCTTGGCGAGGACTTCCCCGTCGGGGTCGGCGCTGCGTGGATCAGCCCCAATCAGCACAACTTCACGCTGATCGGCGGCGTTCGTCACCACGTGGTCGTACAGCCAGACCCGTTCGCCACAGTCGTCAACCGTGGCGGCAACCACAGCATTCGTGGTGGAACCCTCGCCGGGAAGGTCTACAACCCGGACGGGCCGACATCCGACCGCCTCAAGACGCCCATGATGCGCGTGAACGGCGAGCTGGTTCCCGTCTCCTGGGACGACGCTATCGAGGTCATGCAGCGCGTCTCCAGCCACGTCATTTCAAAGTACGGCGCGCCGGCATGGGGGATGAAGACCTACTCCTACAACTACTTCGAAAACACGTACGCGATCTCCAAACTCGCCTTCAGGTCCGTCCACACGCCCGCATACGCCCCGCACGACAAGCCCGGACCGGGTTCAGATACTCCGGGACTGAGCGACTCCGGGATCATTGCGTTCAGCGCCAGCTACAAAGACTGGGGCGAGGCCGAGGTGATCTTCTTCTCGGGGACCGATCCCTTCGAGACGAAGACGGTGTTGTTCACTGAATGGGTGATGACCGGTCCGCAAAAGAAACTGATCTTCGCAACCCCCAGACGCACGCAGGGCGTCGTCTGGGCTGAAGCCCGAGGCGGCCTCCACCTGCAGGTCATCCCGGGCAGCGATACGGCCCTGCACCTTGCGATCATCCGCCTGATCATCGAGAACGGCTGGGAGGACAAAGAGTTCATCGAGAAGTGGATCGCGAACTCGTGGGAGATAGACGCCGGGATGGGACGTGGGACTCGCAACACACCGGTGGAGTGGCGGACCACATGGGGCGAGCTTGGGACCGACTACGAGGGCTACGTCGCGTGGCTGTTCGATCAAGACATTTCCAGGCTTGAGCGTGCAGCGGAGATCACCGGCGTCCCGGAGGAGAAGATCAGGCAGGCCGCCGAGATTCTGGCGAAGCCCGTGGACGGGGTGCGTCCCAAAGCCTCTTTCGGGCTGGAAAAGGGCAACTACTGGTCGAATAACTACCTGAACACCGCCTCATACGCAGCGCTCGGTCTAATCTGCGGCGCCGGAAATCGTCCGGGCAAGATGATCTCCCGGCTGGGCGGCCACCAGCGCGGCTGGAAGGGCGCAGCTCCGTACCCGCGCATCCAGAGTCCGAACAAGTTGCCCGGACGAAGGCGCCAGGATATCGATCTCGATCGCTGGGTTGAGTCCGGCAATCTACGGTTTGCCTGGGTGATCGGAACGCTGTGGATCCAGGCAATGGCCGCGTCGGACGACATGTACAAACGCTTCCTGGAGCTGACACGGGACAATCCGCATCAGATAATGGACGCTGATCCTGTGGCTGCCGCCCGAACATTAATCGAGCGGGCCGATAGCGGCGGCATGGTCATCGTCAACTCGGAGATCTACCCGCGTGCGCCGATTACGACGGAGCTTGCAGACATCGTCCTGCCCGCCTCCGGTTGGGGTGAGAGCGATCTCACACGCGCCAACGGCGAACGCCGTCTGCGCCTGTACGAGAAGTTCACGGACCCGCCGGGAGAGGCTCAGCCCGACTGGTGGGCCATCGCAAAGTTCGGTCGAGCGATGGGCTACGAAGGTTACGACTGGAAAGACTCGAACGATGTGTTCGAGGAGGCGTCCAAGTTTGGCCGGGACGGCGTGCTCAACTACCATCCGCTCGTTGTGATCGCAGAGCGGGACGGCATCCGAGCACACGATCTCCTGAAGAGGTACGGCACCACAGGCATTCAGACGCCGATCAGGCTGATCGACGCCGACCTGACCGGTACGGTTCGTCTTCACGATTCGACGCTGAAATTGGAGTCTCCCCAGGGAGCCGGGGTGCACCAGAAATGGTTGACGCACTTCAAGACTCATTCCGGCAAGGCCGTTTTGAACAAGTCACCCTGGGAGCTGTTCAGCGATTTTTACGAGCGCATCACGCCGCAGAACGATGAGCTATGGGTCACGAGCGGACGGATCGGCGAGGTCTGGCAGTCCTCATACGACGATCAACGTAAGCCATATCTTGCCAACAGGACACCTGAGCACTTCGTCGAGATCCATCCGGATGACGCATCGGCACGTGGCATCGAAAGCGGCGACTGGGTGGAGATCACGAACGACGACGTGCTCATTCAGACCGGAGGGTTTGCCTTTACCGACGGCGAGTCTTACCGATTCTCCGAACTGGTCGAAAAGGGCCACATCAAGACCGGTAGCGGGCGGGTGACGGCGGTCGCGATCGTTACCGACGTCGTGCGAACCGGCGTGATGTTCACGAACTTCATATGGCCGCGCTGGCCGGATTCCGCCGCCAACAGCCTCGTGCATCGGGTCCCGGACCCGATCTCGAGCCGCTACAGGTTCAAGCTCGGGAAGGGACGCGTCCGCAAGACTGGAGAGTCAGAGTACAAGCGAACGTTCAACGAGACAACGTTCAAATCGAGAGCGATCAGTTAGTCCGGCACGATCGATACCTCCGCCGGTTATTCAGACTTGGTGACCTGCATCACCGCCTCAAACCCCGGCAACGCAGATCCGGTCCCGACCGCTACCGACCTTTCGCCATCACCATGGTGACCGCCTGATTCCCCGCCCGGGTTTCCTTCG